>Ga0307509_10009093_pt1 | contig 12494 bp, 16 predicted proteins | sample 10_EM_MG_FD_202245 | JGI IMG/M metagenome (GOLD analysis project Ga0307509, IMG submission 202245) | Populus trichocarpa ectomycorrhiza microbial communities from riparian zone in the Pacific Northwest, United States - 10_EM | ecosystem: Host-associated > Plants > Roots > Unclassified | place...
CCAAAAATCTGAGAGTGAATGGGAAGATTGGACGATTTGGAGGAATTGCGGACGAAGGACGACGTCCGTCGCTTGCTTCCGGACCATCGACATCCATCTTGGAGCCGTCCTCATTTTTCGGGATCGATCGGAGGAAATCAAGCTTGACACTTAGGACATTATGGTCCCCTCCATATCCCCGCGAGCCACGATCCGGATGTTGCGCATTCAGGAGCTCTTGCAATTCATTAAAATGGGCTTCAGTGACCTCCACCTCTCGGAAAAGGTCCTGCTTAAGTTGCTTCTTATTCCAGAGTTTTGAGCGGAGTGCCTCTAACCAGTGATAATCGACATGCTTTGGAGCTGGTACGACGAGTGTTCGTCAGATGTCCTGAGCCGGAGCAAAGAGACGTATGAAGTACTCACCAGTTGTGTCAACAGGAGGTGGGACGACCACGTAAACGTGGAGTTGGGATGGGTCATCGGAAGGGGGCTGGGGCCACACTTGGGAAACTTTGTGTGCAGCCCACAATTGTTGTTGGGGGTTGGTCTCGAAATGATATTGGCCAGTATTTATAGCACCCATTATCACATCAAAGTCCACATTGACCTACGGGTAGAGTGGTGCCCATAATGTCAGAACAAATCACGAGAAATAACGCACCTTCCAGAGTTCGAGTTTGTGGGCCGGAGTGTCGGTTTTGATCCTTTCTTGGATTATTATTTTCAAGTCGCTAATCAATATATTCGAGGGGACAGGAACAGAAAAGGGGGCTTTGTCTCGTTTAACGAGACACCAAAGTGTGTAGGGTGTACCAGGCATATGTTGCGTTAGGTGGTGGTGGTGGTGCTGGGGCGATGGTTAGACTGCAGGAAAGGACCCCTGACAATACCCGGGAAGGTTGGAGCCCACCCTTATCCCTTTTATGGAAGGAGGGTTGGGTACCAGATAAGATAAGATCTGTCCACCCATGGGGACCACCTTTTTCGGTACGAGGTTGGGGTCCGGAGTCCACCCCTGAAACACACCCACACCTGAGTACTGCTCCTCGTCACAATAGGTTGGGTACCGGTCCACCCATGGAAGACCCGACTGCTGCGGGACTCAATCTCGAAATTTGCATGGCCACAACTTGAAGGCGAAGATATCAGTTTCGTTTATCTTGGATAACGATACGCTTTGGGCATGGCCCGCTTCGATCGGAAACGTCGATTGCAAGATCAAGAAGTCCTACGGCCCCGACATCGAGTAAGCCCTATCTATTGTACCTGTTAGTAGCTTCTTACTAACCCAGTGCAAATGTTGATTAGCATCGAGAAGATCCGGAGTGCTGTTCTTCAGCGCTTGTCAAAATCCACACCTGATGACAACCATGCCTGTTTCTTACTCTTGTATTGAGGCCGCCCAGGAGTATGACGTATGACGTTGCCAGATAATATTCTATATATCTTGCACCGTGTTTCTGTGACTAATCACTGTGTCATAATTGTATGCGACTATACACATAGATACCCAATATATTACAATCTCGACTAAGATCAGAACAGACAGTGAGGGGCGTCGCATGGATCATATTCGGGGTCGTTTGGCGTCATGAAATAGTTCAAAAACGTCATCGTAAATGTCATGGAACTGCACACATACCCGTCAACACCAGATCACATGAAATACACGAAATGAAAATGGGGGTAGACGTACTCAAGCGTTCATCAAACGGGATAGGTGCTGATTCTGATCTAGGCTCGCCAATAAAAAGGACAAAGTCTCGCGCTGTGCCCTCACAAACTCTAGTTCGCCCTCTGCGAGATCGCGAACAGACCCCCATGACGTTGCAGCGCTGCGTGTCGCTCCAACGACCTCGCATTTACGACGCATGGCCTCCTCCGCAGCAACCCTGAGCCGCGCGGCATCCTCCGTGGACTTCCTGACCGCCTCTCGCACAGCGAGCTCCTTCGCAACTGCCGCACCGCGCATGTGTTCCTCCAGAGTGGCCCGCTCTTCGGCAGCGCGGTCACGGCTCTCGAAGCTGACATGCATTTGTTCCTCGAGTGCAGTCACCTGGGCTGCGAGCTCTGCAGCCTCGCGCAGACGTGCTTCCTTTGCTGCTCCCAACTGCACCTCGAGAGTCGTAATCTGAGTGAGACGCTCCTTCGCGATGTTCTCCATTGATGCCAGTTGCAGACGCAACATCACGACGAGTGATGCATCAGCTGCGGTGGGACGGCTATCCTCGGGAATAAACTGTGATTGCATGTGCCTGGTTGAGGCAGGTGAGGGTGTCACGTCGGGCAGAAGAACCTGCGAGATGGACCCATAACCAGCAGGCGAAGGGAGGGCACTGAGCGAAGGGCTCTCTGGTATGTTCAACTGAAGATCCACTGTGCTTGGTGTGGGAGAGAATGGCGCAGGGATATCTACGATCATTCTGTCGACCTCCCCTTCGCCCAAAGTTTTGTCTCCAACAGCAACCAGCTGATCCCAGCTTAGTAAGGACCCCCTGTCATAGCCGGCACGCATCACCCTGACGGAAGGGGGTGTACCGCGAGGTGGAGGCATTGGTGAGAGGTAGGAGAGGTCTGCGCGGGTTGGGAGGTTAGACTCGCGCGAAGGTGTTTGGGGCGGATCGTCATGCTGATGACGGGTGCGAATACGGGGCAACGCCGGTGTCGGCGCAGTAGGCGAGATAACTGACCCGAGCATGAACTCGATGTCATCAGCACTGTCCCCTTCCGTAAATGAAGAACTGGAGGTCGACATTGAATGCGACCGATTGAACTGGTCAACTTTCACGATCTTGGGGATATCTTGTTTCATAGATTTCCCAAAAAGAGATCCCGGCTGCTTGAGGGCTGGGTTGCGCGACGGCGTTCCGGTTTTGACCGGAGAGTTACTGGTTCGTGTCATTGGCCGAGTTGGGGTACGAGGGGGTGAAGGCAAGGAGCTTGAAGACGAAGCGGAGGACGGGGGCCTAGGAATGGCGGAACGGTTAGGTGTGCTAGGTTTCGAAGTTCTGTCTATCTTATTCGGAGGGGTAGCAGTGTTCCGTGGTGGCAGAGGGGATGCACGGGAAGACAGTTTGGCGGGTGGTGAAAGATTGGCAGGAGTATTAGTTGGTAATACCCTCTGAGGAAGAGGGCTTATAGGGCGCGTGTTTATTTCACGTGACACAGAGGTTCCAGACTTCGAATTAGCAGGGACACCGCTGGCTTCGTGCTTTTCCTCATCTGAACTACTGGCCCGCTTGCGCGTGCCTAAGTGAGGAGGGGAGGGCGGGGGCTTAGGGGGCTCGATGAGGGTGGATCTTGGACGATACTTGGGGAGAGCAGACCCATTACCGAGAGGTCGCGGCCGCAGTGTCGATCGCCTCGAAGAAACTGTGGGACTGAGTGTAGCTGGTGCCTTGGCCGGGGCAGCTGAAGACGCAGGAGGGACAGCATCCTTAGGAAGGGCGGAGCGTCTGCGGGAAGTGCGAGTGATGGTCTCTCCGGGGGAGAAAGTGTCCTCTTTGGAGAGAGCTCGCTCGCCAATGGAGCCGCGTCGATCATTGGCGTTATTCATGTTAGCGGATGCCACGCTAATCGTGCGAGCGCTATGAGAGCCATCCCTTGACTTTTTTGCTGCGCGTTCGCGAGAAGGGTCTTTGGCATCTTTGTTCATGACGTCCGCAAGCGCTCTACCGAAAGCGTTAAGAGAATAACGGGTAGCAGACTTTCGAGAGGAAGTCTTGGGGGGACATGCAGAGCTTTCATCGTGAGGCATGACAACTATAGTTTTATAGGTGCGGGGGCGTAAGAAGGAAGGGGGATGGTGAGCAGACACATTCACGTAAGTTGAGATTCATCTTTGTTTGGTCTTAATTGGCCACCGCGTCGCGTCGCGTTGTGTTTTCATTTTTATGTCATACAATCCCTCTAATTCTCACAAGCCCAGAACGGAACGAGAATATTAATGGAGAATAGATCTACCATATGAATCGCCCAACGCCCTCCCGTTCCTTGTACAAGAAGACGTACATAGTTCCAGAGTTGATTAACCCATACCAAAGTCCCTCTAACAGCAAACCCCATGTCGGCACGTCGACAAGCTGGACGCGCAATAACACGTAGGGGATCAAAAAGTAGCGAGGCTCCAACAGGGGTGTCGGAAGTAGAACCGGAAGTGTGCATAAAGGCAGGAGTAGGGTCTGTAGAAGCGTTTGTTCGAGCCCTAGGCAACCATAAATATCCCTCGATCAACATCGAGGCGGCACATCCATACGCACCCACACGCAGGAACCATATCCATGCACACACGATGTAGCCCGGGATGAGTAGGTATGGTACTAAGGGGTGCACCAAGAATATCCGTCTCCAGACATAGAATGTGTAGTGTCGATTGTCCGAGAGTAAAAAAGGGTGGTGAATTCTGCAAGTAAATTCAAGGTCAGGGGTATCCTTTACAAGTTCACCCGCACCCACGTGAAAAGCTTTATGGATAGTCCCATGGCCACTGATATGGCTACGTGCACCAGCACGCGTCTGATCAGTGAAGAGCGATTCAGATCCTCACACAATGCATTTACAATGAGGACACACCGCCTGTTGCCAAACATTCGATTCTGGACGTCATTCATCAGCACTTTCCAACCTCTATCCCCGCTGATCAGCGCTGGCCACCCCATGATCGTTGCAAACGCAATAAAATAATACAGCTGCGGTGGGTGAAGAGACGGCACGTGATTTGACTTGTCCCCTGAAAAAAACATGCAGTTAATACAGAGGTCCTAGACACAGTCTGCCTGGAGTGCCAAACATACCAAGTACGATCCCACCATTCCAGAACATGAATCCGCAAAACAGGCCCAGTGTCAGAGCGTACGGAACGAACATCGGTAAGATGTCTCGTAGTATCATCGGCACGCTGCGTACTGATTGGACGAGATCCGCTGAAACCGTTTAGCCAGTAAGGCCACCGTTTCTAGAAATAGAGAATATAGGGGACGAACGGAGCCCAGCCGCAAGCGCGGGAGGATCATGCAGCTTCGCAGGTGTGGGGCCGCCCGGTGGTGCACGCCGAAATCGCAAGTACATGAGTTGGCTGGACGCATATGCATATAATAACCAGATGACGTTTGTCTGGCGAAACGCGCAGCTAATGATCCCTAACTGCGAATGCGGCTCTGCCTGATGACTTTCTCCTGAAATGCACGCACATCACGTACCATATTAGCGGTCCAGTGTCGGCCCTGCGACGCTGCGACGATCGTGATAATGACCGACAAAAGGCTGGGCACGTCCGTGTAATACAAAAATCCGAAGAACCATGCGATTGGAAAAGCTGAGAGTACCACGGCGTCGAGTGTTGGAGTAAATATTGAATGTGGTGAGCGTATCCGTTTGTGGTAACATAGTAGACGTGTGGTCGCCAACGGAAGGAGGAGAAGGGTAAGCAAAGGGGTCAGACGGAGAGTTGGGAGTCTGCATTTAAAGACAAAGGCTGTTTTGAGTAGGATAGTTAAAACATAGCTAGGCCCACCAGGTTAGCGTAGGCAAGCAAATGAAACCTGTCAATCTCACAGTCCAGGAGGTGTCGTTATTTTGGGATCCCAGTAGGACCAGTCCCCATTGCAGTATGCCTGGACCTGGGGGATGTGAAAGGGCTCGTCCTGACCGCGCTCAAACAAATCAGAAGCGGGGCCAACGGTGTGACGGATGCAAACCCGAAAAACCGAGGGCGGACCATGTATGGCTCAGTCACTTGGACATTTAATTCCTTCAACGTCATCACGGAGACAACTCCAAAGACGACAAAGGCGGTCGCCCCCAGTGAGGATTGGGGAGACAAGGACATGAATAATAGATGATACCAACGGGTGGGCGAACGGCGACGCGGGAGTGGCCAAAAAAAGGAAATGATGTGCTGTCATGCGGTGACGAATCTGAGACCCTCGACATAGGCACTGGCATCATCCCTTACAGTTACAGTTACAGACATCCGATCACCTCTGATGTGAGCCTCGACCCTCCTCACTCACTCAATCAATCATAACATGGCTAAATACAGTGTAAACATTAATCAGTTAGCCAGCATTCCATCATAGAGACCATATCCTGAGACCCTAAGTTTAGCGTCTGAAGTTTGGTCCACCTCTTGAGTACTTGAGTCTTGACCAGCCGAAAATCAGATTAATCACGTCCATGGTCTCGTTCTCTGACTTTTGTCCTGTTGAATATGGAAGTTGATGGGTATACAAATACCAAATACTAGTATGATGATCGACGACATCGTGAATGATTTACAACTGTCTAATGCTAGGATTTGAAGAGACGAGAAGCAAGAGGGGGGGGGAAGCCTCAGGCGCCTGCAAAGATATCTCGTTGCAAGATGTCCTCCGCGTTGAGGGTTCGAATCGTTCGATAGATGGCCAGAATGTAGCAAACGGCGCGCGCGAACAGATCGATAAGATATGCACTGTACCCTTCTTATAGTTTACCACCCTTGTTTTGCATCTGTCCAGTACCCTAGATGTGGCATTCGTTATATACCGTAAAGTAGTTGGTTTTGTAGCCTCAGTTCCCGTGTCTGACGCACGCGCTCTGAGGCCCAACACATGCCCAGAATTCATTATCTAGACTCCTTATTTACGACAGGTTATGGGCCCTGCCATGGCCCTTTAAGAAAACCAACTGTCATTGCTGCAAAAAGTCCTTATTACATTGCTATGTCTATTCCAGCACTCCTCGGCACCATCCCATCTCTCCAAGATGACATCTCCAACTGGGCCGTCTTTGCCATGCGTTTCCAAGAGGCCATGGAGGCCATGAACCGTTTGGGCCACTTTGATGGAACAACCATATGTCCCGTTCCAAAAGACACCGCCCACCCCACAAACACGGAAAAACAGGCCATTAAGGAGTGGGAGCAGGAAGACCGCGCCGCGCGATACCACCTGTCCAGGCAGCTCCCGGACTGTATCTTCATTGGCTTGATCGACCACAAAATGGCGAAGGCGCGATGGGACGGGCTCACTAAAGAGCTTGGTCAGCCAGAACTGGAAGACACCAGAACAGAAGAGGGACTCACCGGAGAACCCCCTGCAGTCACAGGACAGGGGGGTAGCAGACGAAGGCAACGGAGGGGCCAAGGCCACAGCTGTGGAGAGGAGGGCCACCGCGCCCCTGATTGTCGCGCTCCGAAGGAGGAGGCGGTGACAGCCCTAATCGCACAGGAGCAGTCGGGTGCACCAGAGCAGCCCGAAACCACCCCCGCGCACAGCACCCACGCCGCCGATCTTGAGGGGGAGGGATGTTCGCTGGCTGAGGAAGGGGACACTCACGCGCAAATTGTCAGCGCAGAGGAGGTCCTGTCCTGGTAGCACACACAAACCCCAGACCCCAAAGTTCACGTGCAAACCATTGCGGAACCAGAGGCGATACCAGGCAAGCCAGGAGCCATCAAGAGGCAGCCAGGCGACCTGAACGCGAATACCCCCGAAGGAGTTGCTCATGGAGAGCCGGACTCGATGCCAGGGGAAGACATCAACCCAAACCCGAATGCGCCCGTGCACCTTGAAGGCACGGGGCCAGAAGTTATGCTGGAGGAGGGGGGAATCGCCGGGGAGAATGCAAGCATCGAAGGGGACAGGGATCCTCTTGTCGAGCTGCAAGAGCCCGGGGTTAGCCACCTTGCCATGCTGGAGGAAGACAAGTTCCTCATCTTGTCACCACCACCACCCATCACCCCGGAGGCTGCTAGTATGCAGCGCTCGCCGGCCGTCAATACAAGGATGTCGGCCACCCCAGTACAAGACCACGGCGCAGACTTGGAGCCGCAGCCGCACGACACGCCAACGCCAAACGAGGCCGCATTTACCTGCCGCCTGAGCAGGTCCAAGCCCCCACTGAAGTTGGAGGGCCATTGGAGTCGCTCCCGGGCGAGGAACCACAGCGCACGATGGGCCAGAGGGGCCTGACATCGGCGTGGACACATGAGGGCAAGACCCCCATCGGAGAGGCGCACGGCCACCCTCCTGACCGACCCGACCCGCAAAGGCAGAGCTCCATTGCTTGGGAGCCAGCGTCCGTCATTCCGAAGGCCCATGTCCGCGTGCATAAGGTGCAGAGGCCGATTCTTGACGAGGGTGCTCATATGCGCCCTGATCTGTGGCCCAGCCTGGGCATCGTCATCACCAATCTGGACGCCTACTTAGGGTCAGCATTACAGCTCGAGGGGGAGAAAAACATTCACGTACCATGTGTGGGGAGTGAGCTGCATGCTGCCCCATCTGCCCCTCAAAATCCATCATCTTCACTTTCATCCTTACCCCCGTTCCGCCACCGTCTGACACCCTCGCGCGCGAGAATCCGTTGCGTGGAGAAGGCGCTGCCACTGAGCGGCGCGCCACCGAGGACCGACGTCCTGAGCCTTCGAAGCCATCGAGCCCGCATGAAGAAGACCTGCAGAAAGCAGGGGGAGTGCCATCCATACTGGGCGACTCACCTGCGTTCTCTGAGGACATTAACCCTCTCGGGCCTGCGGACGTGGCCAAGAATGCGGACATTAGGAAAGTCGAACCCTCGTGCGTCAACGCGCACAAACGAGGGGGAGCGTTGCCGGTCGCGGGCGTTGCACCAGCCCTGGCCGAAGGAACTGCCGGCGTCGGACCCGCTGGCGAGGCTGAGACAGCCACCCCCGCTAAGCCCGAGGCGTTGGTCCTCTGGGCGCAATACAAGGCCGGGCGCAGACGTGAAGTCGACGAGCCACCGCCTGAGGCGCTGCCGCAGAAGGGCGAGCGCAACCCAGAAGCGCCATCACGCAAGCACGAACCCGGACGCCCCGAGGCGCTACCACCAGACGGCGAGCGCGAACATGGCGCAACGCCACGATACAGCCCAAACGAGGGCGAACACGAGCCCGATTGGGCGCCGCGAGAGTTGTCGCGCGAAAATGACCTGTCCACTTGGGAGGGACCAGGCCCCTGGGGGGCCAGCTGGCGAGCGAACCGTCGATTCGAAAAGGCCTGTCGAGGCCATGGACCACCATCGAGGAGTCCACCCGTCTTTGATTTTCGAAGCCCGTCGAGAGGGCGCGGAGTCATCCTGGAAGATGCAGAGGCGGAGACGTTGCAAGGCGTCGCAACGCGGCCGTTTGGTGGCCGTCACACCCGGGTCACGCGCAGTCACGCGCGTCCCCGGACTACAGTAGCTGTTCCAGCACACACAAACTCGGGGAAATTTTGGCGCGCCTGCCAAGATGTTTGACTGACCAAAATGGGCTTTTTTCTGGTGCGTATTACCGTGACTCTACAAATGGAAAATAAGCACAAGTCCAGATGTGGTCGTCGTGACATGATATTCTGGTGCTCATCGCTCATGGGGGTGGAACATCTGCGTGATTGGGCCCGGTATTGCAATCGGGGACCAAAGCGAGGTCGGATGCGAAAGTAGATACAGGCGTACCTGTATGTTGGATATGGAAGGGCATTGAATGAGGAACACGGGTAGGGGAGGTCCAAGTTGGTATGTCCAGCTGAGCGATCGTTTTCGATGTGGTGAAGAACGTAATGTAACCAGCAAATCCGGTCCGTGAGTGCGACGGCACCCTTCGAATCAACGTAGCAGGGCTATCTTTGCTCCCCCTCGGCTATGCCCGCAAACCTTCATGTGCACCCATCGCGGCGCAGATGTCCGGTTGTCCTTTCTGGGTGTGCCAGACGGAATTGATAGAGACCATTAGTTACAGTACATCAGACTGGGTTATATTCAACAGCTTATACAAACACAAATCATAAGAGTAAAACGTTCCATCAACTTGATTGACCTAGTCCTGTAAATGCTTCACCCAAACGAGAGTGGCTCAGGAATAAATCCCAGGTGCAGCGCCGGATTCATTACTCGGCAGGATAATCTTTCAGGAACACCTTCAACCATCCCTCAGCAACACCGTATTCCTTTTTTGCGCGCAAGATGGATTCTCTGATCTTTACGATAGCCTCTGCCTCGGTGATAGTCATACTATCATCTCGCAGTTGGCCAAAATTTTGGATCTTCTCACATGACGATTGGACCTGGAAAACGCCAAGTGCCGCAGAGGACCCCTTGAGAAAGTGGCCCAGAGAGGATAGCTTCCCAAGATCCTTCTTTGCCCTAGAGGCCGATAAACACGTCAGAGCGAAGAAGCATTTAGTGTGATGAAAACGCACAGTGCAAGATCCATTTCATGAAAAGTATTCTCCGCCTGCTCAAAATATGCGTCCACCATACCTCTCAGGAATGATGGATCGTCCTCTCCCAGTTCGAGCACTTGCCCGAACACTTCCATATCGATGACCCTGTCAGGGGGGATGTTCCCAGCCTGCTTGGATGACAATGGCGTGCGTGAGCAACATCTGAGGGGCCAAGGGGTGAATGAATCTATGACCCACCTCTTTAGTTACCGGTGGGATTTTGTTATCCGCTGTTGTGATGGGCGTTGACTTGGCAGGTGCCAGCGATGGGGGTGTCTTGTGTGTCGATGAGGAAGTTGGGAGAGGTGCGGGTGCCTTGTGTGTCGACAAGGAAGTTGGGAGAGGTGCAGGTGTCTTGTGTGTCGACGAGGAGGTTGGGAGAGGTGTCTGTGCGCTGGGCGAGGGGCGAGAGTCACCAACCCCATGTGTGGGGATGGAGGGTGATCGTGGGGTAAATGATGGCATGATGGAAGTTGTGGGGGATGGGTAAACTATCACAAGATTTCTGAAGGAGAATAGAGAGAGGGAAAGAAATAGTGCGGGTGGGGTGGTGATCACGCCCAGCCCTCACCAGGCAAGGTCACTCCGATCTAGGCGCAGACGCCGTACCTGTGACGTACCGTACACGGATAACCGCATACAGGAGTAGTACAACTCAACTCACCCTCTTCTGCCCCAATCATGACAGAATTCACAGTCTTTGTCCACGCCCGATTCCCAAAAGTCGTCCAGCCGAATGATGTGTCCTCCTATCTCAGCTCATCCAATTGGGTGTGGAAGCGATGTCTCGTCTTTCCCGTCAACAAACTCAACCGCTTCAAGTTGCAACTTTCGTTAAGGCCTTATAAGTGGATCAGATATGCTACTGGGATCGTTGTTGGAGCTCGGGGCCAATTTAGCCGACGACACAACAGGCTCACTCCTATAAAATATAACGATGCCCTCCCTGCCAAATCAATTTCCTTGTACTACCATACCACCGACCAGGCGAAGCTCTCCATGTTCCCTATCGACCCCAAACTTGCTGATTCAAGGACAGTAACTTCCAAAAGGTCGACCTTGCGTAGGGGTGGTTTCTGCAAGGATGTGCAGACCCGAGATGGGAGTTGTGTGGTGACGGGGACCCCCGCTGATTATTGCGAAGCAGCACATCTTCTTCCTCATAGCAAGGGAGACGAGGTGAGACCCCTGCACGACATTATCATCCCTTACAGTCTGATCGGCACCAGTATATCGAAACATTCTTCAGAAACCGAACTCAAAACTTCAGCGACTACGACAGCGACGACAACGACGACAACGACGACAACAACGGCGACGACAACGGTGACCACGACAGCGACGACAACGACAGCGACGACATTATACAAGAAATTGACGACGTTCGGAACGGCCTGTTGGTAATTTCTACCATACATACTGGGTTGGGAAAATCGGACCTCGGATTCTTGAAAGTTAGTCTGTTCGATCTGATGCTGCACACGGACAAAAGCTGACGGTTTCTTCGAGCAGACACCGAACTTTGCCATGCATACGGCTGATGTCGATGCGCAAGCAGACTGGGACGAAGTGAGGTTTACAATGCACGTTTTTAGAAGCGAGGTCCAGACGGCCACCGGACTCTCTGGCCAGACACTCCGCACCCCTGCTGATATGTCCACTTGGCCTCCCAATACCCTCTTCCATGCCGTTTACGCCAGGGCAGTGGTAAAGGCCTTTGGTTTTGAATTGGAGGCTACCGTGGAGAACTGGCGGAACATATTCTACCCTGATGGGCCTATTGAGGCAGCGCACGCAGATGACCATTGCCTCAATCAGGCCAAAGTCGATAAAGAGAAGAAGTCCGCGGAGCAGAAAGCGGGGCGACAGGCACGCATCGACAGGAGGGATGCCTCACAGGATGTCATTGACTTCCACGACGTAGTCATGATGTATCGGTGTTCCGCGATGGAACCAGAAGCTGTGAGGGAATACGTGGAAGGGTGTAAAGGGATGGGGACAGTAGAGCACAAAGAGCTTGAGGAGAAGGTAAACTCTTGGAGGGAGTCGTTGTGACCTCCAACTGTGATTGGTACAGACTAGTGCTGTGCATGGGCCTGTTAGGTCCAATTTACAAATAACATTCGACGTAGATGAAAAGTCCCATGTGTGGGATCGAAGGAAAGGAAGGTAGAAGTAAATGCAAATAGGGTGTGTCACGTACATCATTCATAGGTACATTTGCCCATGTATACATCCCTCGCCTCCAGCCCCTGCTCGTTGAGGTGTTGGGAGAGTACATTACCTGTGGTCCACTCGCTTACTGCGCCG
>Ga0307509_10009095_pt1 | contig 12492 bp, 12 predicted proteins | sample 10_EM_MG_FD_202245 | JGI IMG/M metagenome (GOLD analysis project Ga0307509, IMG submission 202245) | Populus trichocarpa ectomycorrhiza microbial communities from riparian zone in the Pacific Northwest, United States - 10_EM | ecosystem: Host-associated > Plants > Roots > Unclassified | place...
ACAATACCCGATGCCTTACCGGCATAGAATGTGAAAACAGCAAAGCCTCTGCCAGGTGCACAAACGTCAGAACCACAAAGCCACATGCCCGATATAAACCCATGCCCTATAGGCTACTTTCCAACAAAATTCTGTAAATATATGCGATGGTCTTACTCTGGTGGGAATGTCTGTAGGGTATATAATACCATTATAAGTTAGGTGTTGTTCTGATGGAGGATAGTAATATTGAAAATGCACAAAAAATGAATATAGTCCATAAGTTTTTCCATACCTAGTTCTAGATTTTTCATTTGGCTTCTTTAAATGCTAGTGTTATCCTGCGTCAAAAGACTGCGCATAACAGGTGACGGAAGTGCAGGGGTATGGTTAGGATTCGGGAACTATATGCTGTGCAATGGTAGAACAAGTAAAGAATCAGGTGGTTCTGCAAGAAGAGGTTGCGGAATGGCATCCCTAATGCTGATGTTGTGTGTGTGTGCTTGTCTCCACTATTTTATTGGCATTTCAACACACGCTCTGCGGAAATAGAATTGACCAAGACTAGTTGCGAAATAATTTCTTTAATTGGGCTAGTGTTGAGCGACTAATATAGGCATAAAATACAACCAAAATGCATACCGAGTGGGTTCCGAGAGGTCATACTAGGACAGTATGCCTAACAAGCCCAACTCTCCTCCACTTATCTATGAATTCCACTATGAAACTCCTTTTGGGTAAGATTCCATTGTTACTAAGTAGGGTTTGAGACCCTATACTTATTTAACACGCACCGGCCATATATCCTACACATCATCCCGTTTTATACCTACCACAGACAATAATAATATTATTACAATAAATTCCACCTAGTGTAATACTTGGGCATGAAAGGAAGCTAGGCAGCTGCAACTTATATGAAATCTTGCAAACAATTTGTTCGCTTATCTGCATACTCACTCTCAACTTAGGTATGATAGCAGCCGCTCATATTACCCTAGCATAACGCCAGTAGAAAACTCTCCCTTTTCCCTGGATACTATATCTATCTAAAGTTTGTGGAACCCTGTGGGGTTAAAATATTGGTCAGAGACAAGAGCGGCTTGCGCAGCTCAGCTCATCAAAATTAAAGTAATGCGGTGGAGGTAGAGGATGTTGGAGGGAGGTGGCTTTCTTTGCTCAGGGGACATGCAGACGGAACGGAAACTGGAGAATCTTCAACAATTGATTTCACTTGCTATGTCTTTTCTTTGTATTTACAGGAGTGTACGGAGGAAAAAGGGCATGTGGGAAATATAGAGTGAGGTGTGGTGATCTATAGAGGCGTGGAGTGGTATTTGTGCTTTACTTCGACATCTGTATCTACAGTGAGTTTGATTTCTAGTAGGAGAGTGGAGTTGTGAGTGAGAGCTAGTGAATGAACAAAGTACCAGCGATTAAACTTACATTCTATATCGTTCCTCCAAAGTATCTAAGCCCCACGCAAACTCTCTTAGTCTAAGGGCCCGTTTACCTAGAGACGGCCGTCTGACAGCCTGAGACGATAGCGATGGTTAAGGGGCACTTGACAGTAGAGGGGGGTGTGGCAAAGTAGATGACCTTTACCGAGGTAGGCAATGTAACCTTTTGACGGTCTAGCTACACGAATCTAGGACAGTGGAAAATTGGCCAAAAACTTTCTCACCATTTACCAGATAACCCCCGAGACGCCGCCGCCTAGCCCAATCACTATTATAAATTTAATATTTAGAAATAGACAGTTAGATAAACGGGTCTTAAGCTATATACTAGACAGTATATTAGCTAAACATACAACTATTCTATTTTCATTATACACCTTCAACAGTATAACTTTCTTTGACAGTCAGCACTGTCTCAAGTTGCTAGACGGCCGTCTATAGGTAAACGGGCTCTAATATTTACTTCCGCGGGAACCTCATTTCCCATTTCGACAGATGAATCTCAACTCTGCAGGGATACGAACATGCTAGGCGAGCAAGGTTGTTGAGAGTGCTGCAAAGAGGGATGAGGGTAATGGGTGCTCCTCCGGTACTATTGGCTTGTAGGGGGTGCATAGTGTCAAGCGGATTGTCTAGATGATGAAGGAAGCCAACATTCCGATAGTAAAGGTCAAAAAGGCTTCCAGATCAGTCACTGGAAATGGAGAGGCAGGTGACAACCACCGACTTCCTTCTCTTATTAGATTGTGCTCATAGATTGGGAAAGGGGAGCCTAGATGCTTCGGATCGGCAAGCTCCCTTTGATATTGTACTGAGTGAAAGGATTGATGGTGCGCATGTTGTCAAGAACCGCCTTTAAATAGCACAAGACCAAATCGCTACTTAACAGTTACTAACTTTTCATTTTCACACAAGTCGGGAAAACAAAGCAATGGATACTTACATAGTATATTCGACATACCGCATGATGTCCAGTTACATGCTCCCAATCGGCACAACCTCACAGTGCCCCCCCCCCGGTGTTGAAGACAATAGATTCCTTGAATAATTCCATAATTGCAGGTTGACCATTTATCCGGGTCCTTAAGCCCGCTGTATTCATTGGTCCCTGTATATATGGAAGCTCTTCCAGTACTGAGGGGGGTAGTTAGAGAGAAGATGGAGAGGACCATGAGGAACATTTGACCTGTCTTCCAGAAGTGTTTGTGATGTGAGACACATCACGTGTTAGTCATGGAGGCTCTGCCAAAAGGGAAATGATTGGATGGTGATTGTTGCCACAACAAGCCACACCACACAGCATTTTTCAGCTCTGATGAAAGAATGATCTTAAACTCCCCTACCGGTAGTCCCCCTACAAATCACTGCACCATGTCTCAGCTCAACCAACATTTGGATGGGGTACCATGCCCCAAGCCTCATATTCAGTCAGCGTCGGCGACGATAAATTGACAAAGGCCACATAATAGGCAGCTTCAACAACACTTTCAGTAACTCCGGCGAGGATGTGCAGATTCTGCGTGGGGTTATCTCCACTCGAGCTGAATGATAGACACCAAGACATGCGCACCGATCGATTCGACACTGGAGGGGATTCGGTTTCGAGAGTCGCGACTTCCGTGAATGAAGGGGTATGGAGGGTGGAGCCGAAAAGGCCATGTTGTTTTGCTCCTGAAATCCGGGAGTCGGCAAAACATATCTGAGGTGAGAGGCTAGATTCTTTGAAAAGGTGAATAGCACTGATAGCCAGAAATACTACCGTAAAAACTCAAATAAAAGAACCGGGTGCTATGTAGTCGAGAATTACCCACTTGAGAAAAGGGGCTAAAAACACAGCAAAAACAGAGCTGCTCAGGCCGCCTGAGAGTCATAAAAAAACAAAAAAACACCAGACCTTACCAGAGGAGGCAACTCCAACGACATAGCACACGGTTCTTTTATTTCAGTTTTTACGGTAGTTTATTAGTTATCAACAGCCCGTGGGATCAGGGGCGGGGGGGATATATTGGGGTTGCAGCTTTCCACTCGACTTCCTTTCCCAACAAGAACAGATGATCTATTCTGAACAACCTGTAGGTAGAGGGGAGGTCGCCGAGGGTCAACGTGAAGCGTTTCAAAAAGCGAAGGAAAAAAGTGGTTGCTGGTGAGGGCAGCGACTCCTGGATTTTTGATGGGGATGTTGAAGGCTGTTATTACCGCACTACCCCGGCTTTTCATCAGTATTGATGCCTTAGACGAATGTTTACCGAATTTCCCGCCAGAGCTTCTCGGTCGGGAGTTCCCTAGCACAAGAATATTCCTCACGGGGAGGCCGTATGTCAGAGGAGATATTCAAAGATATTTCATCAAGATAGTCGTGATACCCACTAGCCCCGACACGGATGACATCTGGAATTATGTGGACATGAAGTTAGACGGGGATGCAGAGCCGAAGGCGATGACCGACGATTTGCGGGTGGATATTGTGGCAGTTAAAGTTATCATGGAAAATATATCTGATATGTGAGTAGGCCATTTCGCATTTCTACTGCATTAGCGATGTACAGTTTACTTACCAAGGATTTCACTTAGATTCCTCCTTATTTCGATCAACATCGACGGTATCCTAGGAGAGGTGACAATTCGCTGCAAAAGAAGGAAACTAGAACAGCTCACACTTATCAATGGATTGAATGAACCAGAGAACGTTAATCCCGACCAGGCAGACACCGCATATGGCCGGACGCCACTCTCGTGGGTGGCTGAGAACCGGCATGAGGGAACAGTAAAGATGCTTATGGAATAGAAAGATGTCTGCGTCGCTATGTCCGATAACAAAAACCAAACCCCACAGCCATTGCCCCTCCCCGAAGAACGTGATGCAGTCGCGAGCATCCCACGGGAGTGTGGCCATGTCAATCGCGCTGCAGGAGATCCCTATCGCCCCTCCTCTGTGACTCGGGACGAATGTGCGGTGGGATTCAATTTCGATCTCACGATTCAAATACCGACATGACTAGCTTTAATGGCCAACCCGTACCCCTGTCAGTAGCCCATCATCAACAGCCGAGGTGATTCGCTTCCGGGATTCTATTCCTAAGCCCACAGATAGGGGCCCCTCAACCCAATCACCTGATCGCCCCAGTCTCTCTCCATCTGGCTTCCAGAGCTCTGGTACCCACCACGGAACACTGAGGCCCATCCTAACACCCGATCCATCCTTTCATTTGCCGTCGATAGGCCTTTTACCAAAAGAAACCTCGCTTATTTCTCTTTTCGCTTTCCTTTACATCTTTCCTCCCCCACCACTATACATATTCTCCTTCCGTAAATACTTGCCGAGTGAAGGATTGGTGTAGCCAAGATCTCTGTAGATTCACGAATATATTTTAATAATGGTGTTTTTTTTGGTTTCCGACAGTTATTTACTATTATCAACTTTTTTTTAATTTTGTTCTCTTATTTACCTTTCCTCTCCATTGGGGCTCTAGTCAGAATTGGTCCTATGACACTTTTGTTCTTCACTCCGGTTGTTGCTGCCTTTATGTTTACCACGGGTTTTGTTTTGTGGATAGTGATGGATAGTATAGTACGGTACCGTTGCAAACGGTTGGGTTGGAATAGATGGTGAGCCGGAAGACACTCGTCCTAGGTTCGCTAGCGCCTGGTTTGTTTCCTCTTTGTAGTTCCTTCCACTTCCATGAAGCAGTCTCCAGCGGCTCCCTTGATCGCCCATCACATCACCCTACTGGCTTAGCCATATGATATGGGAGGAAGTCCAAAATCTTCGAGCCACAACCCTCCTTAAGTTACTAGAAATCCTTTTAATACGCGTGAATGGTCTAGTAGTACTAAGAAGACGGTGAGGTGACTTTTTTGTGGTGCTGGCTAGCCAAACCAGATTATATAAACGTAAGAGATCGTTGAGTTGGCCTGCCCTGGTGGGAATATTTGCGGGGTACGTTAATAGGTGTTGCACGGATAGAGCATAGAAATATTATAAAAACGAAAATAATAATAATAATATATATCTTGTTCACTGACAACTAGTTCTATAAAACCGATATCTCCTTTAGTCTCGGCTTACTCTGTTCCAATTGCTACTTGGATTTAATCTTTCACTCATGTCCCCTCTTGGTCAGTCGCCCAGATATATAGCTTTGGTGTCATTTGTTTTTTCTCTTCCTCCATACTGCTCGCTTTGATTTTTTTTCCGATGCTGATATAGAGGTGCTTTACTGCATGACTATGGATCTTCCTGACTAGCTTACGAGTAGATAGAACGAAGTTCTTGCGCATCTCCATCTCATATGATTCCGATAGACGCCTTCACAAGCCACTCGGATACCCCCCCCTACTCGTACAGTTTGAGACAACATTTTCCAGCACTCAAATCAATTGGTTAGATGACCTCCTATGACATCAGGGCACCCCCTTCACCATGATGGCTAAACCCAAATAAGAAGCTTTCAAGTCTTTGCTTGGGTGAACAGTGGCTACCGTGCTGATCACTGCTTGTTTCCTTGGAAGAATCTACCAATCAGCATCTGTCTGAGTGGGGGGTGTCTGAGTGGCTGTGAAGGTGTTTATATAGCGAGAAGATAGCATCCACAACATAATTAACTGATTTCTAATAATCGTAGATTGACAACGACAGTTGTATGGCGACCACGAAACACGGCGAGTGACGAACGGTGAAATGAAATGAAACCCCAAGCATCTCACAACAAGAACCATCACCCACTCGAGTGCGGGGAAAAGCTTTTCATTCAACAACCATAGGCCTAAGCTCAACGATGGCTCCATGCTCGATACTAAACTAACTAAGGGCGATCACAGGAATATATATCAACCACAAAGACATCGTATCCATCTACGAGGCACCGCACTGCTCCATGTGAGTCTCCCCTTCCCCCGTGAGCACTCCCGGGCTAACCAAAGGAAAACAAACTCTCCCACTGCCACCAGGCTTCCAGCTCTCTTACACCAGCCTTAAAAGCTTCCGTTTTTCTTCCATCTTTTCTCTAGGCTTTCTCGAAAGCTGCACGATCTCAAAACTATCGTGAATTCCTGCATTGGAAATGCTTTTCACAAACACAGGCCTGAATCCTCAGCGCATTTCCGAACTACAAATAAGGGCGCTCCCGGAAGCTATCCGAACAGCAAAGGAAGTACCATGAGAGTTAAGAGGCCCCAGGGGACCACCTGGTGAACTTCCTAAGTCCCAACTGGGCCATGCTCGAACTACTCCGCAACACCGATCGCGAGGATTAGTCAGGAGGTCACGAGAGTGGTGGCCAAGAATACATCTACGCTGCCGACAATTCCCCCTCCGCCTCCCAGCGCTGGGATCCACACGAGCGCGACGAAGACTTTCTCCCGAAGAGACTGTTACCCTCTCCCGTTAGGCTTCACCTCCGCTAAGCCGCAGCTGGATAAGTACCCCCGATGGCCGTCCAGGCTCCAGCTCCCGTTCCCGTTCCCATCACGCAGCCCCAAGGAACACAGCCGGCAACACAAAGGCGTCCCTTCATTCCTTCCCTCTTCCAATGCTCACCACGTGAAAAAATACCAAGTGATGAGACCCGGGCCCGGTAATCCAGCTCCATTCGGCCCGGGGCCAAAGCGGCAGGGCTACTTGCCACCAATTACAGGGACGACAGGAGCGCCACCTGATCCCAAGCGCGTCGAGCCACAGGAAATAATTCCCACGGAGCGGGCCAGAGCAGAGGCGCTTAGGACCGCGGCATGGATAATGCTGAACCCCACCACTACAAGGATTGCTGGAGCTGTGGACTTGCGAGAATTACTGCCGAGTGACGGAGGGGGGGGATCACGAAGGTTAAATTAGGTGGTTTATTTGATACGTTCGTTCTTGCGCCCGCTTTTCCGCTTTATATCGATTTACTTGTTTGTTGGTTCTCGTTGCCGGATCTGACTTGATTTGATTGTATGATAGTGTACACCATTGTTTTGTTAAAGTTCAACGGCGATAGCTGTTGTCGAAAGTGGCTGTTCGAAGGAATTGAGTGGCTGTTCAGATCGTTGGCATTGGCATGAGAATTGCGATAGGAATGACCATCATGCTTGGAATGAAGGAATGACAGGAATCTCTTGAACGGAGGCTGGCATGACAGCGAGATGGAATGTTGGAATGTTGCATATCTGGAGGCAGTGCTGGACTAGGAAACTTGTATATATTGACCGTTGTTGTTGTTATGATTGAAGAAAGTAATACAAGCGACGATATAAGGGTTGACTCCGGATTTCAATAGCGATACGATACACGACGAGTGAGGAGCGATGAAACGAAACGAACGCCAAACAACTCACAACGGAAACGATCGCACACTCAAGTGCGGGAAAATCTTTTCACCAACAACCACAGGCTCGCGCTCAAAGATTCCACGATGCTCTATCCTCAACTAACTAATCGGTGAAGACAGGAGTATATATCAATAATACCCCCCCTATCCCCCATGAGCTAGTAAGCTACTCCATGTGGGTCTCTCCTTCCCCCATGAACACTCCCGGGCTGACAAAAGGAAAACAAACACTACTACTCACAACATCCTCATAGGTTCCCTTCGGGTGTAAAACCCTTTTACATCCTTTCCGGCTCATCTAACAGCCTTTCCGCTTTCCTTCCTATGGCTGCATTCCTGCACAGGAAATGCTTTCCCAAGCGTCCAAACGAAACGCCCGAAACCGAAATATGCCCGAAGCCAAAGCGAGTCTCTGAAGACAAACGCATACCCAAATCCTCAGAGCACTCCCGAACACAACCCCATATCCGAAGCCAGAGTCATATGCCTGAATCCTCGGCCCATGTCCAGAGCTACGACTGGGCGCGCTCCCGGAAGCTATCGGAACAACAAAGGAAGTATCAAGAGAGTATGGTGAGCAGTACTATTTTCAACATCTTTTTGTGGAAAAAAGCAATTCATTTATTGTCGTATTTCGCCGAGTGAGATCATGTGAATTGATGTGGTGCTCGGGCGCAATTTAAATCCTCGAAATGCTAGTGTCAGCAATCGTCCTTATTTCCAACCATCAGCAAGTGAAAAGTAGCACAACTTAGTAGTAGAAAATAAATAAGAAAAATATATATTCTACAAAATAACCTTAGATAAGAACAAGTGTGGGGAAAAAATACTGAAAACATTCGAGGCTGTGGTTGTTGTGGCGGTAGAAAGTGGGGAGGTTGGTAAAGTGATGCTACGAGGGATCAAATTCGAGTTTTTGATTTGGGCGCAAGTAGAGTACTGTATAGATACTCATGTCGCCGAGTGCTAAGTTTATCACGTGACCTTCTGTTCCGATTGGCCAACAATGTCTTAAATATCCGCGATGAGGAAAGAAAGATATTTGAAGAAAACTCAACACCGGAAGTATTAGAATATCTAAAGACAAGCTTCTACTCTCGCTCTGATCTACATGAGTGAAAGAAAAGGAGAAAAAAAAAGGAGCCATAAATCATCCATCAAAATTATTCCCTCCACCATTCTTAATAACTAGCCTGCACTTATCGCCAATCGGAACAGAAGATCACGTGACAAACTTAGCACTCGGCGACCTGAGTACATGTACTGTATGGTAGGGTATCTCATGTTGGTCGGTCATGCAGGCTGGCAAAGGAGAAATGATTGGATGGGGCCGCATTAAGCCAAATCGCCCCGCTTTTTTCAGCTCAGATTACAGAATCTTCATTAAAACCCCCTCAGTCCCCCCAACAAATCGCTGCACTATCTTTTACGTTCCACCAAGCTTTTGGATAAGATATCATGGCCGAAATTTCATATTCAACAAACGTCGGCGACGGTAATAAATACTCCGGGAACATAATAGACAAAGTTAGTGTTAGTGTCAACAACACTTTCAATACCCCGGACGATGCGCAGATTCTGTATTGGCTCTCTCCACTAGAGCCGAGAAATAGACACCAAGACCTGCGCACCGATCGGTTCGACGGTGTAGGAGATTGGTTTTTGGAAACTCGCGAGTTTCGGGAGTGGAGGGGTGGTGAGGGTGGAGCCGATGAGGCTGTATTGTTTTGCTCCGGGAATCCGGGAGTCGGCAAAACATATTTGAGGTGAGAGGCGGGATTCTTTGAAAGAATCGAATACCACTGACCAGAAATACTAGTTCGGTGGTGATCGACGCCTTATGCGATCAGGGTGGGGAGGAAAATATCGCTGTGGCAGCCTTCTACTGTGACTTCGTTTCTCAGCAAGGGCAGACGGTCGACAAAATTGTCGGAGCTATTCTGAAACAACTAGTGGGTAGAGGGGAGATCGCGAGGAGTATACGCGAGGCCTTTCAAAAAGCGAAGAAAGAGGTTGGCGGTAGAGGGCCGCGACTCGCGGATCTAATGGGGATGTTGAGGACTGTCATTGCTGCACTGTCTCAGGTTTTCATCTGTATTGATGCCTTGGACGAATGTTTACCGAAGTGCCTGCCGGAGCTTCTCAAGTCCTTGAGAGATATTGTTCGCGAGTTCCCTAGCACGAGAATATTCCTCACCGGGAGACCCCATGTTAGGGAAGATATTCTGAGACATTTGACCAAGGCCGTTGTGATACCAATCAGCCCGAACACTGAAGACATCCGGAATTATGTGGAGATGAGATTGGGCGGGGATGCCGAGCCGGAGGCAATGACCGACGATTTGCGGGCTGACATTGTAAGAATTGTCCTAGAAAGGATATCTGACATGTGCGTAGGGCCATTTCGTATTTCCACTCCATTGGTGATGTATGCTTACCAGAGATTTCGCTTAGATTCCTCCTTGTTTCGCTTAACATCGACGCTATTCTGGGAGAGGTGACAATTCGTCAGAGAAGAAGGAAACTAGAACAGATGACACTTGGCAATGGACTGAGTGATGCCTACACGGCAACTCTGGCTCGACTGAAAGCCCAGAAGGGGTATAAATCAGTACTCGGGCTTAAGGTCCTGATGTGGGTGGTGTATTCGGAGCGGCCATTAAAAACCCAGGAACTCTGTCATGCTTTGGGAGTGGAGATAGGATCTGCAGATCTGGATCCAGAAAACGTTCCTGCGTTACGGACACTCGTATCATCCTGTCTGGGTCTTGCCACGGTAGAGGCGTCTTCGTCTACAGTTCGACTGGTGCACCTTACTCTTCATGAGCATCTCGCAAGTGATCCGACCCTATTCCCTAATCCTCACGCAACAATTGCCGAGGTTTGCTTGACATACCTCAATTTTGGATGTATCAGGGATCTTTTGCCAACTGCTCGCTTGGCCCCCGCGACCACACCCCTTCTAGAGTATGCTTCTGTTTACTGGGGGGGGCATACGAGAAGGGAGATAACGGAAGGTGTCAAAATACTTGCGCTAAGGCTTCTTGGTGGATTTGACGAGCATATATCTGCTCAACTGCAACTATTGCACTATAATCGCCATAACGATGGCTTATACTTTAATTGGGCGAAAGGGCCTACTGGATTTACAGGACTCCACGCAATAGCATATCTCGGGATTACAGGTATAGTGTCTGCTGTATTGGAGATCAAGGAATGGGACATAAATGCATACGATTGCATGGGCATGACGGCCCTCACGTGGGCAGCGGTAAGAGGGCACGAGGAGATGGTAAAGAGGTTACTAGGACGAGAGGACATCAATCCCGACCAGGCAGAAGCCAAACGTGGACGGACACCACTCTTGTGGGCGGCTGAGAAAGGGTATGAGGGGGTAGTAAAGATACTTTTAGAACGAGAGGACGTCAATCTCAACCGGGCAGACACCAGATATGGCCGGACACCACTCTTGTGGGCGGTTGGCAACGGGCATTCGGGAATAATAAAGATGATTTTGGGACGAGAGGGCGTCAATCCCGACCAGGCAGACACCGAATGTGGCCAGACACCACTGTGGTGGGCGGCTTCGAACGGGGATGAGGGAATAGTAAAGATGCTTTTGGCACAAGAGGGCGTCAATCCCGGCCAGGAAGACACCGAATGTAGCCAGACACCACTGTGGCGGGCGGCGTCGAACGGGCATGAGGGAATAGTAAAGATCCTTTTGGCACGAGAGGGCGTCAACCCCAACCAGGCAGACACCCAATATGGCCGGACACCGCTCACACATGCGGCTGTACACGGTGGTGAGGGAATAGTAAAGATGCTTTTAGAACGAGAGGCAGTGTTCGCAAGCGGCCAGGTTGGCCTGCAGATAACCGGCCGGCTTTCAGTCCGGCCAGGCCAGGCCTGTGTGAGACAGACCTGGGCTTCGTAGGCCAAGCTTTGGGGAAGCCTGCAGGCTTCATGGGTGCCTGGCGGCGGCGGCAGGCTTTCGGTATATTCCATGTGAGAAGTCAATATTTCGTTGTTGTGTGGGTGATATCTGAAGATGCCCGCAGATATCTGAAGATACTGTCAGATACCCCCAGATATCTGAAGATGCCCGCAGATGTCTGAAGATGCCCGCAGATATCTCTAGATGCCGGCAGATATCTGAAGATGCCTGCAGATATCTGAAGATACCGACAGATACCGCCAGATATCTGAAGATGCCTGCAGATATCTGAAGATGCCTGCAGATATCAGAAGATGCCTGCAGATATCTGAAGATGCCTGCAGATATCAGAAGATGCCTGCAGATATCCGAAGATGCCTGCAGATATCCGAAGATGCCTGCAGATATCCGAAGATGCCTGCAGATATCCGACGATGCCCGCAGATATCTGAAGGTGCCTGCAGATGTCTGAAGATGCCCACAGATATCTGAAGATGCTGGCCAATATCTCTGTATCTCTGTAAATATTGGTGCGATATCTGCAGATATCTTCACTTTTTTCTATCTTGCGAGATCAGTATAACTTTAATGTGTGCAGAATAATAGTGATGCGTTATCCCTACACATCTGACTGTAAACCTACTTTAAGGTTATATATAACTTATCACTTCACGGTTCCTAGTTCTCTTCTATTATTGCCTTATTATCTCATACAATCTTTTATGATGGCCAATTCCCCACCACATGGTTCTCCAAGCACGCTTCACCCAGATGATTCAGTATCGCAAACTATTCCTACATTTTTTGGCTC
>Ga0307509_10009096_pt1 | contig 12492 bp, 2 predicted proteins | sample 10_EM_MG_FD_202245 | JGI IMG/M metagenome (GOLD analysis project Ga0307509, IMG submission 202245) | Populus trichocarpa ectomycorrhiza microbial communities from riparian zone in the Pacific Northwest, United States - 10_EM | ecosystem: Host-associated > Plants > Roots > Unclassified | place...
CTTTTATTACTGAATTTAAACTACCAAATACTTGATCTTCTCCAGCACATATATATTCTAACTTAGCAGAAGATCGAAAGCTGGAAGTTAATCGAGATTTAAAGAGAGATTAAGATATATAAAAAGTTAGAAATACTAATATTTCTCATGTATATATATCAGTTTCAGATCATCAAATCCAGAAACAGAAACCATGATATATAGAGTAACTATATAAAAATAATTTTTTTCATGTCAAGAGTTTTTCAAAGGTAAATAAATCACAGAGAAGAGAAGAATAAAGGCTGCTATAAAATATAACAAGGAAAAAAAGAGAGCCTGCGGGACTACTATTCTTTACTTGAAGAGTTTGAGCTGCGAGGAGAAGGATAAAAATATTAGAAAAGGGGATTCAGCAGCAAGGAATCATTCATATGATATGAATGCATACACTGGATTGTTACTCCTTTGCCCCTTGAGACCAACCAGGTTTTGCGCATAAATATTTGATATTCTTGTGTTCTGCTCTACTTTCTACGAAGCCTTGATTTGTTTAAGAACAATAATATACTCTTAAAGTGTCTTGCGCATTTTCAAAGCAAAATAAACCTTAAATGAACAGTGGTTTTAGATTTAAAAAAATCAGTATTTCTTCAAAAATAAAGATATTTTATATTTCTTTATTTATTGCATTTTAAATAAATCAGCCACCTCACCACTCTTACTATATTTTAGTGTATATATATATATATATATCATTGAGAATATGAAGGAATAAACACTGGCTACCACTACCACTCGACTAATCCTCCACAAATACATAGAAATTATCACTCCCTGTTTGTTGTCAGAAATCCACGCGCCTTATCATCTAGCTAGATAGGAATAATAAATAATTCGGTGTGCAAGCCAATTTTGAAGCCAGGAGGAAATGTTGTTTTGTGATGGATTAGTATCTTAAAATACAAAAGATTATTATAGAAAAAATATAACTGTGTTATATAGATTAAAATATAAAAATAAATATCTAATTTTTATTCTTAAAAAAATAATAAAAAAAGAGAAATAAACATACCTTTTTTTTGTTTTTTTAATTTTAAAACAGTAAATAAATGTTACTGTATATTTGATAATGTGATTGTTTTTATAATTGTAATTTTAAAAAAATTATAAATTATAATTTTTTCTAATTTAAATTTAAAAAAATTCAATTGAATATATAGATATAAAATTGAACCCCACCGTATCATAGAAACAAACAAAACCTAATCGTGACCGCGTAAAACTAAAAGCATGTCGTGAAAGACAACGCTCATGTATGGCGCGTTTGATTGGTGTCCTACAGCCTTGAAATAATTCTTCATAAGATATATAATAGAGCCAAAAAACATTCGATGCGAGGATCATGTGCAAATTAAATTAATAAAAACAAATTGACAAAACTACTCTTCGAAAGAAAAAGCGTCCACTGAAAATAAATCACTGCTTTAAGCCTACCACTTAGGGAGAGGAGGTTTGGGATTTTGAAGTGGTTTTTCAAAGTTTAATGGAATTAATTTTAAGGTGGATTGTGTGGTGATGCTACACTGTGGTGTCAAATATTTTAAGAAAATATATATTAATGCATTAAAATTACTAAGAAACGCTAAAAAAATTAATTTAAAATTTTTTCATACCAAAAACACCTAAAATATCATTAAAAATTATGTCAAACACCCTCTAAGTATATTTAATAATGTGGTGCTGATTTCTTTTAATTTAAATATATTAAAATTATATTTTAAAAAAACATTTATTTTTTATATTAGTATATTAAAACTAAAAAAAACAACTATTCAAACAAAAAAAATAAAAACAAATTGAAAAACATACGGAAGCACAAAAACAAACACTTCTTTAAGTTTTTATTATTATTATATATTATTATATCCAAGCTAGTCAAAATCAAATATCATCATTGTTCCAAAATGTACAATATAACGTCTTTCTACCTAGTCAATATATAACATAATTTTAATTTCTTGGACTAGGTCAGTCAACACCTAGCTTAATTGATTTATTGTATACTGAGTAATTATAGATAATCACTAATTATTTGACTTGTATTTTGATGTGAGTCAAATAATATTTTTTAAAATATATATATATTCAAGCTTTTCAAATATATTTGTTACAACAAAAGTCTTAATTATAAATTAAAAAATACATGCATGCATTTAAATAAAATGAGTCCAGAACCATATGTACCGGTAAATAATAAAAAATATTAACATGTTAATTCAACTTGCTAGCTGTAAATTAAATATATTTTTTTTGACACAAACAAATTAATATATAGGTATTATTAATGTGTTTTTTATAGTAAAGAGAAAATATAACTATGAATCAAAAGGTCAACACTTACATATAATAAAATACAATGAAGATCATATGCGTTAATAAAAACATATAAAATCTTAATCTCATTTTTAACGTTGTAGAAAAATAGGATAATGTTACAATTGCTTCATCAAAACACTATTTTCTCGGTCTTCATGTAATAATATTTTTAAAAAATATAAATAAAAAAATAAAATTATAAAAGAATGAAGATAAAAAAATGATATAAAAATATCAAGTCTAGAGTGATAAACATTCAAAGTATGGAGAATAAAAAAATAATATCTTTTTTTCAAAAAAAATGTAAAGAAAAAAAAGTAAAAAGTAAAAAAAAATATTATAAAAAAATAATGATAATTAGATTACGTGTAAAATAAAAAATAAAAAACATGAAAATTACATGTATATCACTACTACAATACCCACTATAATGAAAAATTAGAGAAAAACTCAATTGTGTCCTTTCTACGGTAAAAGACCATTTCATTTTTATATACGTATAATTATCAGAAGAAAAAAACTAATCATAGATAATGAAATTCTTTACACTAATTAATTAAAATTAGTTTCATACAATGAACCGGGTTGATATATAAGAAATAACATAAAGTACATGTCACGTAAATTAATTACATACCAACAACTGGTTCATGCTCCGTGAATTGTAATTTTTTTATAAAAAAAATTAAAATATATAGACTATTTTGATATAATATTTTACATGAAAAATTTAAAATATAAACCAAAAAAAGGTAATAGAAGTATTTAATCAAATAAATCAGTAATCATCTATGTAAACAAACAAAATAAAATCGTTAACAATAAATAAAAAAAACTTGAAAAATTGAGAGATAAATATAGATCAAGATATTTGATATTATAAAATGAGACATTTACTCGTTTGTATCTCCGGATTTTATTTATTAAAATCAATAAAAAAAATAATAGGAATAGAAGACATACAAAGCTGAGTGAATAAAATTTTAAAAAATATATTTTTTTATATAAAATAAACTCACTTGTATATAATAAAAAAAACATATTTAAAAATTAAATACGAGCAAAATATTTAAAAAATATCTATTTGAAAAAGGGCTACAAAACCCATTGTCCAAGCCATAAGACCGAAATAAATTGATAGAGAAGATAACTTTAAAACTCTTTTTTTTTAAAAAAAAAAAAACAATGTAGAATGATAAAATTATAAAGGAAAATAAGAAAAAAAAATCTCGAACCGTATTAATGTTTCAAACTTGCTATCCATGTCATTAGATTAGAAGCATGCCAAATAAAAAAAACTACGAAACTCATTCCCCAATCAATCAATCACCAAAAGATAAAATTTGAAAAAAATCAATTGCACAAAAAACTATGATTAGAAGAATAAGGGTGAAAACCATAATAGAAAAAAAAAATTAAAGGGCATAACAAAAATTGGAGGGTTGAATTAAAAAGAAAAAAACTTTAACAAAATAAAAAATATTAAAAGAATAAGGGCTAAATTAAAATAATAAAAGAACATAAACTTTGATTGAATGATAAAATTAAAAAGTAACAAGACTATAACAAAAGAAACAAGGAAAAACATCAGAAATCAAAAGAATAAGTGTCAAATTGAAAACAAATAATATATGACAAATTATAATTTTATGACAAGATCAAAAACATAAAAAACTTTTATAAAAAGACAAAGGAAGAAAATAAACAAGGACTAAAGTTGAAAATGCTAAAGAAAAGAGGTTAGACGTGCAATTTCTATAAAAGAGAGAAAAGACAATAGAAGAAAAAGAAACAATCATCGGCAATAAATTGTCCATCATCCACCATTACGCGCCGTCTTGTAAGGAAGAGGACACAGTGGAGCTTCTGGGGACGAAACGGAAAGACAGGTTTAGCCATTATATGACATCGCACGCACCACTCATGCGCCGACACGCCTTCATCAGCACCAACAACCAACTTTTTGAATAAAAAAATATTTTTTTTCAAATGAAAAATATTGCAATGCCCTCCATGAATCTAAGAATTAAAAAAATATATCGTGAAAGGACATAAATACCCCTAATTTTATGCCTTGATTTTTATCTTTTATAAGAGAAAAAACGTATTTTTACAGTTCTTTAATAAGTGAAAAACAGAAAAAGCACTCGATTAACCACTCTAATTTTTCTTGATCTAAGGGATAAATAAATATTTTGACATTTTTAATATTTTTGAAAAGATAAAATAACCATTGATTAATAGCTATAAATTTTATTGACTTCGAAGATAAAAACATATTTTTATCATAAAAAAACCCGAAAAAGACCAACATACCTTAAAAAATCTTTTAATGTCCCATGGACATCCAGAAAAGACTAAACTATCCTAAAAAAAGAGTGTTAGTCTTTTGAACCCAAAAACAAAATGATAATCTCGCTATGTTCTCGCTATAATAATATAAAATAAACTATGTTCATAGCTACAATAAAACTCACATACCTAAGGTTTTTTTGTTAATTAGGCAACATGTACAATATTAATATTTTTTTTGTGGTTTTAACTGATAACATTAAAAATAAAAATTATTTTAATATATTTTAAAGTATAAAATATTTTAAGAAAACATGATGCATAGTAATAACAAGCGCAGAAAAACCACCCACTTAATTATATATAAATCTTCGATGATTTCCATGCTTTGGTTTTTAATAATTCTTGGTCTTCCTCCACGGGGATAGATAAATGGCGCTGGTTCTCCTCGATCCTCTTTCTCAGGCCACTGCTTCTCGTCGATGCTTTTTCTCAGGCCAAGTTAAACACTATTTATATATTGAATGGATATAAATTTATTTTAAAATCATATTAGATATAAATTTATTTTTGTATTTATCTCAATTCTTTAAACCAAATATTTTTTTTTATTTTTCTTAAAAAAAAACACTAATCAAACATAATTGCAGCTATTCTTTTAAAAGAAAGAAGAAAAGGAGGTTGCCATTAAAAATACAGACATCCTCTATAATGTTAAACAAGATGATCTTGCAAAATTATTTTTCAATTGGAAAATAATATTTTTTATATATTTTTTAAAATTTTAATATCTCTGCATTAAAACTACAAAGAAATAAAAAAAATATTAATTTAAATAATTTTAAAATAAAAAACAATTTTAAAAAACAGGATAAACAACATTACAACACCATCAAATATACCAAACATAGCCACACCGAGAAGTAGCTTTAGAACGTGGTTTCACGTGGACAATGGAATGAATGCTTGATGGCAAGAGCTTCTCTTGAGAGACATATGGCTGGCTGCTACGTCCATCATCAGATTCAGATTAGATTGATCATCACCATCACGAGCACACCGTAAATCATGGGGACCCACTGTACCTTGGAGAGATTTCTTCTCCTACTTACAGTCTTCTACCATTTACACGTGCAAGCTAAGCAGCAAGGGAAGGGCTAAAAATCATTACCGGTCCCTCTACTTTTTAAAGATGGTCTCTCTAGTCTCATCTTATGCCTGTCTTTCTATGTTTTCTGTCAGCCAGGGGGGATTAAAATAACAAGATTTATAGCAGAGGGTTAAGAGCTGACCGAATTACAAAAGTAGGAGAACCAGTAGTAGTGAGTTTTAACTTTTCATCACAAGGGAAGGGAAGGCAAAATCCAGACAGCGGTCACGTGCGCTCAACATCAGACCACGTGGGAGTTGTCCGAGCATCGGTACCTGGTCAACCTTATCTAATCAATTAGATTACATGTACGTGTATGTACATGGTCCTTTATTATCATGTACCAGTACTAACGACCCCCCATTTATCCACCTGTTTTTAAACTAATTTTAATATTATTTTTAAACCATAAGAAAAACATTCCAGTATTTCTTAACTAATACAAAATTCAAACATTTTTTATAACTCATGACTCATAAGAAAATAATAAAATTATCTCCGCCAATATTATATCCCTACCCACGTTTCTTTTTCCTTCTACTATCTATATTTTTATTAGAATAATTAATTAATTAACAAAACACAACTAATTAATTTGACTGTATCTATCACAAATTAAAGAGAATGTGGAAGGGGGAGAGGCCAATTTTGTAGAGGCAGGCAAAAACAAAAGGAAAAGGCAACCCAGAAAGCATGCTCTTGTCCCCAGGAGTCCCCAGCCACATACCCAACTGCATGACCTGACACTACATACCCACCTTTTATGTCGTCGAACCCAATGAGCCTGACTCATTCCACATGTCACCATTCGATTTGCTATGTCACACTCTACTGTTTATCTGGTCAAAAAGTTTCTCACAATATTTAATTATTATTTTCTTATTTCTCTCATAACGTTCCCCCCCAGAAACACCACTGTTATTCGAGTTTTTTTCCATGAATTATAGAAAATCTTCTTCGATAAAGATGTGATTTTTGTTTTTGTTTTTACAAGATTATATACTCTAATCAATTATAAAAACATGAAGAGATTATTTAGATGAAACCAATACAAATAAACTGGACAAGCAAATCCATATTCAATCTCCAGGATATTGAAAAATAAAAGAAGAATCATTGGCTCTACAGATAAATCTTTAATTGAATCTATTATAAATCATTCCATACAGTCGATCAAGTTTAACAAAAAGTATGTGCATTTTATTAATTATAGGAGTTATTTGGTTTCCTGAATGATTGTTCTTGCCAGAAAAATGGCCGGCAACTCCAAAATCCAACAGAAGAGAAGGGTTTTTTTTTAGAGAGATCGTCAGAACCTCTCTCCCTAAAAAAGGAGACAGTGAAAACAAAAGGAATGATATCTCCACGAAGATGAATCGAAGAGAATTTGTAATTGATTACATCCACCACAGCTAGCTAGCTAGGCACTATTATTGACATCATGAGTCCCTTTTCCTTTTCATTTCTTTCCCATTGATACAATAGTTGCAGGATTCATTTTTAGTTCCTCTTTGTCTGCAAGGCAGGACGAAATAAACTCCCAGAAAGGGAGTTTTTGACTGGACTCATGACAGTCAGCTTCCATCTCAAATGTCCAGGGTCGACGGGGTCCGCCAGAACAAGTGGATGGAAGTGGCATGCCATGTTTGAATCTTGCCTGACGTCCAATTTATGCCGACCCATCACATCCCCGTTTTCAGTCATGAAAACACCTTCCCCACTTGCTTCCAACAATGGAGACTAATGCAATTTCCATTCTTCATCACCATCTCTCTGCAACCACTTGCACCAGCACCCCATATATGTTCAATTCACACAGATAAGCCGGAAGAAAAAACTATTATCACTTTGACCATATTGATACATTCTAATTCTACCACTTTACGTTACTTTTGCCTTCATGGATGAGCTTGACTTTTTCGTTTTTCGACCACAATTCAATCCTCAATAATACAGTCAGCGACAGCACAGCCACAATATAATCAGGCTTCTTTTGTCTCCTGTTTTTTAAAACTTTGATTTTAAAAAAATATATTTAAATTAATATTTTTTTATTGCTTTTTATTGTTTTGATGTACTGATGTTAAAAATAAAAAAATTATTTTAAAGTATTAAAAAAAAACATTTGAAAAGAGATTGATAAAGGTTGTGATTGGTTCCTGTAATAACTTATGTGTTAATTTATATACGATGCAACTTTTCTACCTGTGTGTTTCGTTTATCTCGTAAAAATGAAGAGTGTGGGGAAACCTTTTAATGAAGAGAACACTTAGTTGTTAGACAAACACAAGTGAATCAACCCAAGGAAAGGCCGAGTCTAGTGGAACTAGACTACCGTATAGGGGCTGAAATTTTCAACGAGAAATTAACCCCGTGACAATGGCTTTCCCACCAAATCTTCCTTCCAACATAAAAACTATTGATTTGATGTCCCTCGTATTATAAGATATTTGATGTCCCTCATATTATAAGATATAACAAACCTCTTACATTTCCAATGTGATATAAAGTTCTCTTTAACTATCTAATATACAAGTTATATTTTAACAACAATTTCCCACTTAACTTGTAATATTAGATGGTGCCATGTTTCATACATAAAAGAAGGTATTTTTAGATTTAAATCTCTTCTTAGTGTAAGCATTTCAAAACTCTAAAGAAAAATCATGATGGTAAAAAAGTTTAAATCAAGATTTTATTTAATAAAATCAGAAATATTACACACATGATCCAATTAATCCAAAACAGAAGTTCATCATTATTTCAGCACTAATATATATGGCCTTGTGTTACTTCCTGAATTCATGAACATTTACAAAGTTTCCCAAACTTTTGTTAAAGCAACACCACTTCATATGTTCATATAGGTGAATTTTTCTTCTTACATTGAGATTTCATTAATATTGTTAATCACTCGCCCTCCCATTTATATGGAATACTAATTTTGTAAATCTTGATTTCATACACAAATTAATATACACTACTCTTACTAATAATTTGTTCTCATAAAACTCCTAACTAGTAAAGGTACTAGTAAAAATTGGGTTCCTATTATCAATAAATTTAATTAAATGGTCTTAATCCCATATCAAATATTTTAAGAGATCTTTAGTGAAAGGATCTACTAGATTATTGTAAGATCTGACATGCACAATGGTAATTATCCCATCATAAGTTAATTGTCTTATATATTCATGTCTCAAGCTGATATGTCTAGATTTTTCATTGTAAATTTATTAAATGATCTTAGTGATAGTTGCTTGATTATCACAGTGTAAGAAGATAAATGACATCAATTGTGACCATAACTTAATATCCAATAATATATTTCTCAATCATTTTACCTTTTGATTTTCCTTTCAAATCTTTCCTCTAATATCCAAGTCTATTTATTTGGTGTTCCTCACATTATAAAATACAACAAAACCTCTTACCTTTCTAATATAAAATAAAATTCCTTTTAACTATGTAATATTGAAGCTATATTTTAACAATATAGCATACATTCAATGGATAGCATGAGTTAATTAATTTATTTCTTTTAATGTATACTTCGCCATACAAACAGCAAATCCAAGAGACAGATGACAAGTATTGTACTGAACCTAAAAAAAACACTAAATTCCCTTTCACTGATGGCCGCATGCATATGAGGTTGACTGCCTTATTTTATTAATTCATCAAATTATATTTCCACACACACACACACACATATATAGTATTGATGCAGTTCATAGCCAATCAAGTTCAGTGCATTAAACTAATTTAATTTCCATCTCAATAATAAAATATATATGCATAATCTGTAAATAAATAAAAAAACAGACATTTGAATTCAGAACAGATGGATTAAAAATAATGTGTGCGAATCCCTTGACGTGGGAATCACTCGACTATCTTTAAATAAGCATCTTATTTTAAAACACTACATTATATATTAATAGCCTGCCTTTAGGTTTGGTGATTAGTGGCTCAACAAATCGAAGCCCTCGTATCATGATTTTTTTTCCTCTTTCAAGTCGAGACCGCATCGGGCTTGCTATAGTATACTCTCTCTTTTTTCTTTTTCTTTTTTTAATGGTGTTTAATTATTGTTTTGAAATAGAAAGAATGAAGAGACGAACGAGGATTTACAATTAAATCTATCTCTTCTTTCTATCCTTTCAATCAAGTAAGTTTTAGTTTTTCCCGTCGAGACTCTAACCAAATATAGCGAAGCTAATCGATAAGAAAACCGCTATTAGGAGGAGATGAGTACAACTTTGAATACTTGAGCCCAACTTTGGAAGGATATATATATATATATATTATGCTGATAATTTGTCACAACTAATGATGCAGTGTTCCAACATGAGATCATGGCTATGATCATAATGCAACCTTAAAAAACATGGTAATAATATGATCAACCAGTTTTCTCTTTTCCTTGTCATTTATGGTTCACTAAGATGCATGCTTGCTTGCCACTAAAATTCAGTGCAAAAGTTCAAAATGAAACAAAATACTAACATGGTAGTTTATATTATGTCAATTGTCAACAAGTGAAGTGGCCCCACGACTCAAAGTTAAGCTGGGACCGGTTGGTGAAAATAATTAAAGGGGGATTAAGCTTGACAAAAGCCTAACAGCACTATCAAATAATTTAACCATATAGTATTAAAAAGCATGAGCAAGTTGCTGATGGCTTTATAATTAAATCATATTAGTGTGTAGGGGTGCCCACCGACCCCATCTAGCCCTCTAATTCCTATTAGGGATCATTTTCGATCCAATCCCCCGGACAAAATCCCTTCATTTCTGATGGCAGGGCCCCCAAAAGTTTTACTCACCGGTGACTAACTCGTCATTGGTTCACCCTCGGGAAACCTTGCCATCGCTGGTTCAATGAGGAGCTCTGCTAGGAGCCAAGTTTTTCATGCCAAGTACAGATTCTCCAATGCATGTTACGATTACGAACCCAGTAGCTGTATCCTGTAGTAGGGTTTGTCAAGTGATTACAATAGCAGTCGGTATCATGAGATTAGGAGACCAAGCAGGGGAGACGTACCGCTTCAAAGTTCGAGTATTCGATCGATACACCATTACAAAGTCAAGTGAGCTAGTAAATGTCCAAATCTTTGTTGTTGTGTAGTGACAGAATTCTTTGAAAGTGGGGCCTTCAAGTTGCCCAAAAGTGACACGTAGACATGCTGACGAGGACAGGGTTCACGTGACCGAGCTCCACCTGGATGATTTAGCAATAAATCGCGCAGTTGTCTACCATCAAGCTGATCATCATGTGACCCTGTCCTCTTGTACATCTTGGGGTCTCCTGACCTGTGCCTTGAACTTGATCCCAGCTCCAGATACGACGACCCGGTCGATGCTACTTTTGGGTCCACAACCTTTGGGCTCTTTTGCTTTCAAAACCCATTGGAGTAAGAATTTCCCTTGGTTTCGAGCGGTGAGAAGCGTGTACTATTTAGTTTGCTAGTTTCGAGCAAAAAAGTGCAAAAAAGAGCTGGAACAAAGCATTCGATTCAGGTTCAAAGTGGAAACCAGTCCGGCAGAGCACGTAGTTTGCAGACAAGCCTATCTTTCAGAGCAACTTTTAGTTATTGTATCGTAACAGAAGAGACAAGATAGGACAAGTGGTAATCCCCTCTCTGTTTTATACTGAAAAGTCTCGTCACTTCAATTTAACACGACACATTATATCCCAGGGCAGTTAATATTCACAAGGCATTGATTTAGATGACAGCACACCGTTTATAGGTGTGATGTCTGTGAGGTTGGCACATCTTGTCGCGGTCCCCTTCCTGAACCTATCTGTGAGCTCAGCTAGCAAAGCCCACGGCGATAGGACAGGTTTCACATCCCCTAGAGTTGGGTGGGTGCATGTGGTTTGTATGGAATTCCAGTTCTTACAGAATTACCATGTAAGAATAAAATGCAGCGACCATGCTCAGCATGGAATGAAGTGCTAATATACCGGATCATCTCAATTGTATGTAGTTGCCCACGATTCAAATAAGGTTTGAGGTTTGGCTCGGATCAGAGGATGAAAATAATAAATGAGAGCTCAGAGGGCATCTAAGAGTCAGTCTGGTATTCGATCCAACCTGTCATAAGCAGCAGCTCAGGATATGAAACCCCCTAGCAAGTTGAACATAATCAAACCATCTACTACCATGGATCGACCCTCTGTTTCTCTCTTTAAACCTTTCTCCCTCCTATTTTCTTCTCTTTTTTTCAGCCAATTGGCCCAATGTTACCCTTCTCCGGTCCAGACCTTTCAGTTTTTACTTGTTTTTGTTTTTTCGAGCGGAGCTTTTACCTATTCACAAGACAGTTTATTTGACATGGAGTAGACCACACCTGCTTGTTTTGGATTTTACAGGAGCAACATCAGCTAGAAAAACATTTGATTGAGGTTCTGAAAGAAAACAAGAATGGCAGAGTCCGAGTTTAAACATTTGATACATGACACTACCAATATCAACATTGACACCACCATTTGCACAAGTTCTATATGGAGTCGTGCCTGGCCCATAACCTTAAAGACGGCCTACAGGTTAACGAGCCGATATACTCGTAACCTGCACAGCCGAAATTTCAAAACATAGGCGATGATTGTTTCATTTGTGTTTGTTCCTAGTTGAAGGCTAGCTTGCGCTGTCTTCGAAAGATTATTGAAAAGAAAAGGGACTTCC
>Ga0307509_10009097_pt1 | contig 12492 bp, 19 predicted proteins | sample 10_EM_MG_FD_202245 | JGI IMG/M metagenome (GOLD analysis project Ga0307509, IMG submission 202245) | Populus trichocarpa ectomycorrhiza microbial communities from riparian zone in the Pacific Northwest, United States - 10_EM | ecosystem: Host-associated > Plants > Roots > Unclassified | place...
AAGTGCGCTTCTGTGTACTTCCGGCTGCTTTTTATACTTTTGGTCACTTTGAAAGTGATCGGGGGATTCCCTGATGTTGACGGGCTTCATATAGTACAGGAACGAACCAAACTCCGGCTGGGTTGGGCACACGGGGGTGCCGTAGCGGACCCATCATCCGCTCAGCCACCGCACGGATACGGGATACGAGATACTTCCATCGGACTGTTCAGCTCAACGATATCATTGGCCACCTCCCCCGTGTTGGCCCATCCGGGCCCTGAACGTTGAACGTTAACGCTCCATCACGTCCACCATCGCGATGTCAAGCTTCCCCTTCAGGGCCGTCACGTCACCAAAACGTTGGGATTTATTCCAGCAGTGTCGGAATTTCGCCGAGCCACTGTTTCAAGTTAACGGCGCGACGGCTGCCAAAACGAGGTCAAGGGAATCCAGTCTTCACCGCTAACCGGGCCACCCGAGCCGACGAGAGACGGTGAAGGTTGGGAACTGTACTCCGTTCACCCCATCTCCTTTTGGCGCGTACAGTGAATTACTGTACCAAACGATGGGTGAGAAGCTCCAAGAAACGGGCTCCTTTCATGCCGTCTAATTACTCCAAGCTTCTCTCTTTTTATCGCATTGATGGTGTAATGGTAACATTGTACCTTCCCAATCCCGCCACCAGGTACAGCTTCGGGTTCGATTCCCGGTCAATGCATCTTTTTTCCTCTCGAAGACACAACATTTGTATAAGCATGGGTGGTACAAAAGAAATAGGAGTACTGAAAAAGTGTAGTAATTCAATCTTCAAATGCGATGAGTGGACTGGGAGGTCGAATCCATGGTTCTGGCTCGGCCGGCACCCCACTCGGTGGGGACGGTTGCCTCTGAGCGTCTCTGGACGGGGAATCGAGGACTCTCCGACGGGGTGCTTCGCTTCCTTCTCCACTTCCTCCTCGCTCGTGGATTAACTCGCGCTTGGGTATGTTCACGGTCGGGACCTTGGGTGTCTGCATCGGGGTGACCGAGGTCGGAATTGGTTGTTGGGTAACCGAAGGCGACATGGGAATGATAGAGGTTAACCCGAGGGTCTTCCTTGTGGGTATTACCTTGCCTGCGCCATTGGTAAGCAAGAGGTCTCGAAAACAGGACGGGAAGGGCCCTAACCTGCTCCCTTGAGAACGTCGTATCCTTTCAGTCTGGTTTTGTCCCAAGCAGGGTCAACTAGGGGTAGTGACGTTTAGCTGAGCGGGTGGATAACCAAAATGGACTGGGCGTACCTGTTGAACCCTCCTCAACCGCCACATAGTCGATCTTGAAACGTTTGAGGTATTCTTCATCCAGCGCCCAAGGTGCGTCCGGAACGACCTCGTCGACCCACCGACAGTGGCGAACTGTCTCGCAGCGCTCCAGGTGTGGGCGCAGAGGCAGGAGGTTATGTTGGCCACGCTCGGCGTCTGAAAACACACCAACGATAAGATGCGTTTGCGGGAAGGACAGTTTGGCTTGTCTGAGCTGGAGGCTTTGACTGTATATACAAAATGCAGGGTGAAAACCGGATGACCGCCGACGAAAGGAAAGCACTCACGCGACGTTGAGTCCATCGAATAACCCGTCTACATAGACCCGGATGGTACCCATCTTCTCGACGAGAACTTGACCATGTCCGTAGAACGAGGGAAGGGAACGAGACTCCTCCAGGGACTTTCTGACGTGGTCCTGTATCTGTTCCGCAGTGAGCCTTACGGTTTCGAACCTGTCCTTGGCAGACTGTAAAGGTTCGGGTTCCCAGTTGCTGCGGCTGGGTGAGACCCTGAAGTTGAGGAAGTTTGAATCTGGCTCTCGTTCCTTGTATCGGAGGGTATTGCGAGCGGTGGATGTGACGGTGTGAGAGCCACCGTTGCTGGAGTTGGGAGTATGGGGGTTGGAAGGGAACTCGAGCTCTTCGGAGGGGTCGTACGCGTTGAGATCGGCTATGCTGGATTCCAATGATCTGCTGCCGCCCTCTGAAATGACGTCGTAATCGGCCAGGTCATCGCTGAGAGTTTGGGAGGTGCTCAGGCTGCTCATAGGGGAACGGAGGAGATATTTGGATCCGAGGATGGCGAGATACGGTTGCTTCTTCACGCATTTTATATATAATAAGGTGTACTAGGATCATCATCATTCTTCTTACGTGTACGTGGACAAGATCAAAACCTCGTTTATTTATCTAATCGTCCTTTTGGAACAGATGCAACTTCAATGGCCAGGGTGCCCCCATCCAACTCGCTAGGATCGAGTGGTCTTTGAGGACGTCGCCAGTGTTTGGGTGGACGAGGACGCTGAAAGGTTTCAGTCGATTGACTCTTTGGGGACAATAGGGGGTCGCTCACGATAGAGGGCCTCGATTCACAGCAAACCAGGTAAACAAGGTACCGGTCTCGTGTGGGGTGAAGGTGTCGACTTCGAACATGGCCACAGGATGGGGGCCAACTGGTTCCTCTCGGAGGCGAGAAATCATGAGCTACGAGTCGGAATGAGAGGGGGGACATCTTTTAGGATTCGACGGTGGGGCAAAAAGTACCTCTGGAAACTCCCTTCGAAGTCTCTCGTGGAGCTCTCGTGCGAACTGAGTTTCTTTCTCATCGCTTCGGTTGAAATAAACTATGGATGGATGAGTGGAGGGTCTGAGGGAGAGTCGTGGTGACGCTTACCGTGAAAGTCGAAGTTGGGGCTGTTGGGGAGAAAGGGTTGTGGAGCATGGTCCCAAACGGAGGACCTGGAAGCAGGGGTGTTTTTCAATGACCTGCCATCGGGGTTAAACCCGGTGGGGAGAGGGTCGCGGGGGCCCTGGTAACCGTGGAGTGGAGATGGCCACTTTTTTGACATGGCGGTGGGGGAGCGAGATGAGACTGAGACCAGGACTGGAGATCCGGGGGGACCGCGTGCTCATCATCACCTCTCCCATGATGTCGTCAGCGCGGGAATCGGAGCATATCATCTCTGCAAGGGAGACGTTGGACAGTGAGTGGGTTCTGTCGAAGTAACTCCCTGGGTCCAGCTGAGGACCGGCAGCGCTGTACGATATCTCACAGCTCTTGAACACCAAGCTGGATAAAGAGACGCTCGCGACCTGCGTCCAGATGATAGAGAGCGGTGTGAACCCGCAGGCACTCGCGGTACGGGAACTGATTGCTGTCTGTTCCTAGAGCCCCCGTATTTACCCAAACTCAGGCGGTAATCCAAGAGTTGAGGAGAGAGAGCACCGCCCTCCAGCTCCAGTCGTCGTAGTCGTTCTGCACGTGTTGTATGCCAGGAAATATAGAGATGCCCTGGGAGCTCTTGGCCACGCCCCCACCGTCTAACCATTCCCATCCCACCACTTATAATGGTTCCTCCTCCCACAACCCTCTGTCGCCAACACCCACAAGGGGTACACCATGGCTATCTCCCCCCTTTTCCTTCTCTCCCTATCCCTCCTTTTCGCCCGTGTCCTCGCTGACCTCACCGATGCCCAGGCCGCGATCGTCAAACAACGTCTCGCCCAAAGCTCACGGCAGAGGTAGTGCACGCACTGCACCCACTCGGATACGTTCTCAATCTCATTTCACGCAATAGCTGGGAGCTCGGCACAGAAGCACAGGCGCTTCTCGAACTTGACAGCCCTCGATACTCGGTCACCACGCCCAGAGCCAAACTTCCGCCAAGCAGGACCAACCCGCCATCCTCGCTCAATGACGTTTTCGCCATCGCGCGGGATATCGTTTCCAAACGGCGCCCTACCAAAAACACCCCGGAGCCGTTCATTGACGATGGTACCGCCGGAGATCCACCAAGTATCGGAGTTGCCATCATTCTTGCAGACTGGACGAATCAACAAGCCACTGACGGTCAGAACTATGCGCAAGCTATCCAGAACCAGTTCAACTATCTCTATACCGTTCCAAGGACGAGCGACGGTGCAATCTCCCATCGCGTCGGTCAGCTCCAGCTCTGGTAAACCAATCAACCCGCTCCACTCGCCCCACCAGTTCATACCCTCTCTAGGTCCGACTCCGTCTACATGGTCCCCCCTTTCCTGGCATATTATGGCGCCATGAACAGGAACAAGTCCGCAGTGGCTGAAAGTTACAACCAGATCCGCCTCTACCGCAATTACTTGCGCGACCGAAGCTCCAATAACCTCTGGAGGCACATCGTTTTCGGTGACAGCCAAGATAAAGGTCACTGGGCGACAGGTCAGCTTTGGGCCATCCAGTTATTAGTTCGTTTAATCATCATCAGGTTTCCAGGCAACGCCTGGGCGGCTGCAGGCATGCTTCGCGTTCTCGGCACAATCAAGAACTCGGAGTACGCTGGTGATTTCAAGAGCGAACGGACCGATCTCATTGACTGGGTCCTTGAGATTCAGGATGGCATGTACAACTACCTCGTACGTTCAATCCATCCGCAAAGTCGCGTCTCGTCGGCCCACCCACACCTGACAACTACCCCTTTACCACCCAGCGATCAACCAGTTGTTTCGGAAATTACCCCGACGACGACAGTTCATTTGACGATGCTGCGTCTGCCGCATTTCTCGCCGCCACCGTCTACCGTTTGTCCACCTTGGCTGGGAAGCACAAACACGTCCACCTAGCGGAGAGAACGAGGATTGCGCTCACGGCCCGTTCTAACCTCGGAGGGGGACCAAGCAACGGTACATTCGTATCAATGGTGCATTTTGATGCAGATGGGTGGCTATCACCGGTCGTGAACCCGGTGTCGTTTGGAGAAGTCGGATCGAAAAGTCCCGAAGCTCAGGCGTTTGTGTTGATGATGCAGGCTGGGCATCGGGATTGGGCCCAAGCCGGTTACAACGGTGTGAACGGTGGCACCCAGAATGCAGCCACTCTCTCGCTGGCCACGTCTCTCGGGGTTGGCCTTGCCCTGATGCTTGTTTTGTTGAGATAATTAATTGTTAGCTGTATTTCGCGCTGTATGAACGGACTATTTCGCACGATGGACAGCGTACGGCGATTACCGACAGTTTCTCCACTTTCCGTTGTGCGAGTCGCATACTGTGTACTACCGTAGACTCGCTGTGCGGTCTCCTTCTGTCTCCCTCGCGCCTCAACCAATCCTTTCTTCTTTTCTTTCTCCTTCAAATGCCCTCGCTCTTCTCCAGGGCGAGGACGACCTCGACCTCCAAGCAGCTCCAAACCGCCAACGGCACAGACGAGTTCGGCAGGGCTCCCACTCCCCTCCCTCTCCGTTCCAAATCTTCCTTCACCACTCCCACCAAAAAGGACAAGAAGGACAAGTCTGCGAGATCCCGGACAATAAGCACCCCCGACCCCGACATCCAGGAATACTTCCCCGAGATCCCAGATGGCAGCTTCCTCCCTCTCAGCCTAAACCCATCTCACTTCGACTCCCGGGAACGTGAAATCACCCAGGATTATGGATACCTCTCTTACAAGCGTCAGGTCGTGCTTGGCCTCGAAGATATCAGTCGTCTCGTCGACGTTGCCTCCCAAGAGATATGCGCCCGCGGCCTCACAACCCCGTTTATCTTTTCCGCACTCGCTCTCGACGTCTCCGCCTCTGCAACCATGAGACTTATCGAGGCCTTCCTCCAGACGTGCAACTCAAGACACCCTTCGGTTGACCAGAAATGGCGGGAAGAAGCTCAGTTCGCCAGCCCTCACGAACTGGGTATGTGCCTCCGCTGGGGACTCGCCCGTGCGGTCAGGATCGTCGGTGGGCTGGAAGTTCGTGGTTTACTCAACTACGAATCCTACATCGAGTGGAGAGACTGCGAATCCTGTACGCCCGTCTTTTTACCTTGGAATGTTGATCCGTCGATCGCTCACATGTTCCCTCTCTAGCAATGAATTACCCTCCAGCCATCTTCGCCAGCTTTTTGGACTCGCTTGACCCAATACTCCAATCCCTCTTGATCACTCTTCTTACCCTCCTCAGCCGTCTGAGTGCCCATTCAGCGTCTTCTGGCCACACGCCCCCCACCCTATCCCCCTTGTTCGGCCCACTGCTCTTCGGTCTCGGCGCCTCCTCCCTTTCATTTCATCACGCGTACCACAGGTACCTCCGAGCCACCAATGCCACCGAACATCTCATTCTTGCCTTCATACGATGGCAGGATACAACCAGCACCAGTGGTCTCGGTGTTCCCGCTCGGCTCAAGGATTGGATTCGCGGTTACCCGTCTATGCTACCATCTTTACCCACCCAGAAGCAGGAGCGATCGTTACCCAGGAAAGGTGCCAAAACGATTCGTATCGCCACAGTTCGGAGGAACGTGAGGATGTATTCCCCGGATTTGGTCAAGACCGCAGCCAGCTGGGCGAGCAGGCCCAAGAGCCCGAGCGAGGCCAATTCCCTGACGACCTCTTTGGAGTGGGAGAGGATCGCCCCTCCAACACTGAAATTGCCCCCAAGGTATTCGGACACATATAGGAAGAGAATGAATCTCCCCCCCACTTTTCACCCTGATACCGGTACCGGGGATCCATCCCTCCAATCCTCATTATCGAGCACCTCGTCCGCGGCCTCCATCGAAAATGGCCCACTGATGAATAGACCCGGAGAAGACCGTTTCAGGAGCTTGACGGATCTCAAATGGGGAGAGTTTGAGGCGAGTGGGTTCGGGGACGTTCTTGCAGACGAAAAGAAGCTCCAGTTTGATCTGACGGAGGGTGCCCGAGAAGCGCGCCGTGCGAAGCGTCAGACCTTGACTTGGAACGACTTCTCCCAGGCAGGATTTACTCGGATGGATGACCCTTTTAACACCACCCTGCAATTCAGCACACCGGTGGCCGCGACCATCAATCAGTGGCCAACCCAGAACGTCGAAATCTCGAGAAAATTGAAGAAGACTCAGAAGTCGTTGCCACCCTTCGGTTGGGACACTGAGCCCGTGATGGCCTCGGAGGAAGTCATCGAGGAAGCATTCGTTGGCGTATTCTGCGATCTTGTATATGGTGGAGGCTGGATGGATATCGAGCGAGGGGAGGAGGTTGATCGGGAGTGCAATTGGGCTCTTGTGCGTACTATGGTCCCCCCACCCCCTCGATCCTATTGCTTATTCACACCGCGGGAATGTTTAGGTGGAGTATAAATCCCTCCCCATTTCCCGATCTAACACTGTCTCCGGCGTTGGAGACCCCCGCACATCTACGACCCTCATCCTATACGAAGAGTTTGTCCCACTGGAATACCGACAACAGCTAGCCGCGTCCGGGAATAATAGGAAGAAGTTGCCCTCTCTCTTCTCCTCCTCCAAGTCGAAGCAGTGGAAGCCGGCTGCAACACTCAACGGGAAGCCATATACCCTAGGATCCGTCCCTGCTAGCCCCTCGTATCGTGAAGTCGAATTTGAAGGCATCCTCCGCGCAGGAAATACCACACGGGTCATCAAAGTGGATTCCAAGAACAATAAACCAGTCGCCTCCCCGCTGAGCAAGTCCATCTCAAGCCCCGACCAGTCCCTCAAGGTCGGGCCGGTATCTGGCCCCCTGTTCACCACCAAGAGTGACTCTCCCGCCCACCAGTCCGAGCCCATCCAGACCCCCACCCCTATTCAGACGCCGACGATCCCCTTCAACTCTCCCACCGAGTCGGGTGAAGAGACCCCGACCAAACAAAGGTCGAGGTTCCGGATCCCTGGTGGTTTACCGGTCGGTGGGCCCGCCTCGACGCGTCGAAGGTCTGGACTGCCTCCGGCCGAGTATGACACCATTGACTTCGAGACTAGGTTGGCAAGCTACAGCGATGATGAGTTGAACAATGGGCTTGGAAGGCCGATGACTAAGCAGGAGAAGAGGCAGTCGAAGGATGACGCCTGGGTGGATATCTTGGTCTCAGGAAACAGCAGGAGGCTTGGAGGTCAGGATGCGGTCTTGAGGGCTGGAAGGTCCGACCCAGACCTGGCGAAACAAGAGGTTGCACAGGTGTTGGCTGCCGTCAAGGGCCATCCACCTTCGGACGACGAACAGGACGAGATCATCATGGAGCCCGTTGATGATCCAACGCGATTCTCGATTGAAAACCCACCAAGCAGCAGCGATCACGGGCCATTCGGAGTGACCACAACAGAAGAAAGGGAGGGGGTCGGGGCCGCCCTAAACCAAATCCCTCGGAAAGTCGGTTACTTCGACTTGCACCCGGAACGGAGGCGGGGGATCGTCTCTACTGCCGAGGACGATCCTCGCTCACGCCTGGCCTACGACGACAGTGACAGTGATGTTGATTACGCCCGAAATGAGTCGTTGGATTGGGGCCGACAGTCCGGGGACAACGAGCATGAACCACGCACTCCGGTTCCCGTCCAAACTGTTACCCCCCCCAGAACGTTACCCCCGAAACCCGACGTCAAGTTATTGTCGCCTCATACCAACGGCGAAAGTTTATTGCCATCGCCCGCAATCACCCAACCCCAGCCACAGGCCTCGAAAAGCAAGACGTCATCATTGATCGAGATGTACCGAGAGAAAGAGAGGGTGGCCACTCAGCCCGCACCTCAGCCAACTCAACGGTTGTCTCCTCAACCTTCCGTGTCCCCCCAACCAGCGCCTCAGCAGCCGATTCGACCTCTCCCATCACCAGGCCCCAAACCAGGACCTTCTGACACTTCGCCTGCGCAACCAAGCACCCCTTCTCCAAATCCCCCCGATGACCCTCTCGTCGCGACGGTCGACCAAAGTCCGAACGGCCCTGGAAGATATATTCACGGCGCTCCGCTTCATAACGTGATTGAGGAAGAGGAGGAATAAACGGGAGCGAATGGTGTCGGTGATGTGGCCTTTCTTTATATCTTCATTTGTTCAAATCATACCGTCCGCCTGGTCTCTTTGGATCCCACCCCCTATTCTCGACTCCTCCCCCCTTCTTGGTTGCCTCCGGCCACGTACAAGATGCTCCCTCCTACTCGTAGTCTCGGGTTGAATCAGCCTTTTATATAATCTTTAAATTGCTCATGTAGTGAGTTTCATCCGTTCATTTATTTTCCCATTGTTCCCCCCTCTTCTCTCAAACCCCTCTCTCGCCCCGCTCACAAGTCCCTCCTGCCCCTCTGACACTGCGTGATACCCGAAGGTGGGGGTATTGCATTTCCACCGGTCTCCCTTCTTTTCTGTTTTCATCTTCATCCCATTGGCCTAGCCGATTACGTTCTGTGTAGTTGCATTGACAATCCAGAGCCAGTTGAAGCGCGTTGTCTGATCAAATTGCCGATGAATTGCTGATAAGTATCTGGGGCTGAGGCCTGAGGGTCCGGTGACCCCGCCCTCGACCGTTGATTCACTGTTTCACAGCTTCCGCTCTACAGCCACGCCACCACTGGTATACAACAGAAATGATATAACAGCTGTTTGGACCCCGGTACTATGTGCAAGGAACCTGGCTCCGGTATTCGGTATTGAGCGTCTTGCGGGGGTGGCCGAGCCTTGGTCTTAAAATGGATCCATTGCATTGGACCGGGAAGGATCGCCGCATGACAAGCGCGGATGTAAAGAATATGCGGTGCGCGACACTCCTACGGCCCTCCGAGCCCGCCCTCCGTACTCGAACTCAAGGAACCATCATCGTACAATTGCACAACTCCGGCCGCGCCTGCGAACGTTTTCTCATGTGTTATGTGCACATTCACTCTCTTTCGTGCGTTCGTCAGCCGATCTACATTCGCTTACAACCAGGAAAGTCCATATCAATGTGCCGATACCGCGTGTCAAGAAAACGAGAGAGTGTGTGTGGGGGGTGGAGCCCATGTGTTTCGAAGGGAGTGTGGGGTTCACCAAGAACCGTGAGGGTGAGAAAAAAGAAACATATCGAGCGTCCATACCACAAAACCGCAACTCCGAAAGAATAACTACAAATAGTCCGCCAAGGTAATATACTGAGAACATGACCCAATGTGAACCGTAACAAACTGCCTGGATTGCCATACATCATGAAGGACCGCGTCTAAAGTGGCGGAACTATCAGTAAGAGAATATCATCAGCCACGGGTTCAGCACGATCTAAAGGGAGGAAACGTGTTAGCAGGAGAAACTATATCGGCGAGAGTAACCGATCGCTCACGGGGTAGAGGAGGTGGCTGCCTGCACTGATACTGGAAAAGGGGCGCGAGGGTTAGTTTGTGCCTAACCGTCGTAGAGGGGAAGGCCACGTACACGAGGGGGAGGATAAGGGACCAAGAGCTCTTCTCGATTCGCCATTCGGTGGGCACCAGGCCAGTGGCGAAGATGATGACGGTGATGACACACAGAGCCGAAATCACGAGCGAGAGCCAGAAGCGTTTGAGGATCTTGGGGACTTCCATCCAGAAATTAGAACGCTCGACCTCCTTCTTGGTCGCACCCCAGGTGATATTGTACGAGAAGAGGTGGGCAAGAATGGCCTGGGAAATGTGAATGGACAAGCCGCCGAAGAAGATGAAGCTGGGGTGTCATGTCAGTATCAAGTCTCAGGCAGTGAATCAAGTTGGGACGCACAAGAAGGGGACCCAAGTAAAGTTTTCGAAGAAAGCGTCCAGAAGGCTACGGTGCCCGAGGCGGTATTCCAAGAGGGTGAACGCAACGTTACCGGAGGCGGGGAACACAACCATGCAAGCGAGCCAGATTTCGAAACTGTGGAAATACCACCCATCGACATCAACAGCGAATCCGAGCAAGAAGTAGTTGAGCAAGGAAAGGGTTGCACCGGCAGCGATACCGTCTGTTAATATTATATCAGCGAGGAACCAGAGGTGGACATCCGATTAAGAGACGCACAGTACGAAAACATGTCTAAAAAGGCGATTAGACGTCGGATAGGAAAGGGGTAAAGTGATCACGACTCACAAGACATCATGCTAACTTTGTAGTGCACTGGGGCCTCGGACCACAGGAAAACCCGCAGCTGCTTCGAGATGGGGCCCAGTCTCCACCAGCTAACCATGGGGTTGAAGATCAGTTCGTTGCAACCTGCAAAGGAGTTAGGGTACAAAACAGCTGGCAGTTCAGGAGGTCACACACCGTATGCGTACTTCTGCCACCTGTTCAATTCGTCGTCGCAGGTCAAGCTGACACCCTCCTTAAAGCCTCCGTTCGAGTAAGTCGCCCATCGGATGACGTAGTGCTTGAGCTGGAGACGGAGCGCCATGTCGAAGTCCTCAGATACGTGCGACTCTGACCAGATCTTCCTAATTCCGTCGGCCTCGTCAACGAAGGAGGCGTCCTGAAGGGCAGACCAGCGTAAAAACGCGTTATGCCCGACGAATGGAGCAACTTCCCCGTTAGCGGTACCCATCGAAATGGCCTTGTTGATACGACGAGTGAAGTGAGCGATGCCGTTCTCAAAATAGTGGTGCGCGACCTGCATGACGTCTGAGGAAGAGTTAGATTGTGTCAATTCCAGAACGGTGTCCACCCACCAGACTCGTGTTGGATGATGGCGACCTCGGGTGATTCCGCGAGTTCGCGAGCAGCATCACGGAAACAATCCTCGGGCACGATGGTATCGGAGTCGATAATGAGGATGATCTCGCCCATGCGCAAGGACTTTCCGTTTGCGGCCCAGGGTTTGAATCTCTGCCCACTCTCCTCGTATACCTCCTCGACAGCGAGCTTCATGGCCTGATCCTCAAGGCACTCAAACTCGTCACTGGCACCATTGGCTTGAAGCTCGGTGAGGTGCTTCTCCAGTATCAGCGACAACCTAAGACCGTAGTTCATGTTGGAAGCCTTCTTGAATCGACCGGCACGCTTGTAGCCGTCCGGAGCGTTGTCGTGAGGAGGTCGAGCAACCCATCCGATGTTGTGGTCCGCGTAGAAGGCAATGCGCTCTTCACGGTCCTCGGCGCTGATCAATTGCAGACCGTCGTCGTGAACGAAGATCGTAGAGGTGCCACCTTGACGAGCGTAGGTCTGCATGGCCTTCTTGATGGAGTAAACCGATAGGGCACTGTGGTCACGATCAGCCAGACTCGAACTGAACGCATAGGTTGTTGGCGAACGCACATGGTCTCCTTCAGACTCTCCTTGTACACGGGCATCTCGATGGTTACGTGAGGCAAGTTGGAGTCGACCTCTTTATTGGCCAGCGGCTTCACGGCGGAGTAGTAAGTTGAGTTCTCGTGGAACTGGGCAACGGGTCCGATGCTATGTGGGGGGGGTAAGTGTGATTCGGCAAGCAGCACTCGAACTCAACTCACCAATACGAGAGGTTGGCGACGACTTGCAAGCAGAAGAACTGACTGGAATGAGTGGAAGAAGGTGCAAGTGTCGGATAGGCCACTCACAATCGAGACACACATAAGGAAGGGTGCTGTGATTAGAAGACCGAACCGGTTGTATTTAGGGTCGACAGCGAATTCTTGGAGGATGATGTTGATGCCACTGCCGATGAAGACTAGGAGTGGTGAGACCATAGATCGAACCGGGACTGCGGGAACCACCTACAGATGGACAAGGCGCATCCCAATCCGTTGTAAAAAGGAGCGAACATCCGCATGCGGCGGGGGATATACTCAGCGGTGCCCTTTTCAGG
>Ga0307509_10009098_pt1 | contig 12488 bp, 9 predicted proteins | sample 10_EM_MG_FD_202245 | JGI IMG/M metagenome (GOLD analysis project Ga0307509, IMG submission 202245) | Populus trichocarpa ectomycorrhiza microbial communities from riparian zone in the Pacific Northwest, United States - 10_EM | ecosystem: Host-associated > Plants > Roots > Unclassified | place...
TTCCGGAACTGTTCACAGTATTGTTAGAGGGCTTGAAAAGTGAAATGTTTTTTAAGTCCTGTGGAAGCAGGACTTGAGTGGTGCTACGGACAGTGCTTTTTATTTTTATTTTTATGGAGGGATAATAGTGGCAGGGGTCAATTTTTTTTTTTAAAGTTTAACGTGGGTGTCTGGGCTAGCTTGCGTGTACCTCGACTAATCCCACGGGCCCTGAAGTTAACGACCATGTAAGCCTCCAGTGGTCATCATATGAGCAACCACAAGGCTCGAACCTGAGGCCACAGAGAAAGCAAACCTCTTGATCCTAAGATCTTACCACTGGGCCACTATCTAGATGGTTGGCAGGGGTCATTTCTTAGTTGAGAAGGAAGAAACCTTTCAAACCTTGTAACTAGAAATAGGAACTACTTTTGTTAATAAACTAGTTTTAGTTGAAAAGGTTTCAATGTCACTGTTCAACCAGAGATAACATAAATTCCGTGGATTCCTACAAGGATTTTTTTTCTACTTCTAATGACGCATAAATTGATAGTTAATTAAAGCATATTTATTAAGGAATGATAAGATTTAAAGACGAGATACTAAAATAAAAAATAAAACAAAAAAAGATGGTATTTTTAATCATGAGGTTAAAAGTTCACTTTGATATTTTAATTTTTCAAATTATAAACTTTCATCTCTTAACGATTTATAAAATTCAATTTTGATATCAATTTTTAATTTTTAATTTTTGATTTAAAAAATAAGAGAGAAAATGGTTGATTTTTATGGTAGAAAGAGAAAATTTCGGTTAAAATTGATTTTAACTATGAAAAAGAGTGATTTTAATGTCAATGAATTTCTTTTGATAGAGAATGTTTATCTTAGGTGTTTTTTTTCGCTTAAACTTGCCTTAAACAATAAATTTGAGCTAAAAAAGAGTTGTAGTTTTCGGGTTCACTACGAGAGCGGAGCTAATTTTTGAGTTGTTGGAAGCTACGTGTTTTACGAGGTGCTTAGATTGGTTAATCAGAACAGAAGCCTATCTTGTGTTTATCTTAGATGTTCTATTTCCCTTAATTCTGAACTGCCTATTTGAATCAGAACAGAATCCTTTGTTTCAGCCTTCTTAGGTCTTACTCTGCCCATCTTTTCATGCCACAGGAGATATAAACCTGCATTCTTCCAGTAAACCCAGAAACAGATCTATCCCTTTGTACACACAGAAGTAAGTATATGAAACAATGTTTCAAAAATCCCATCCGTTTCATGAATCCCATCCCTCATTTTGTGTTTCCTTTTTCCTTCCCTGGAACTGTCACCTCAATCCAAACAAACTACTATGTTTTGATTATAGCAGCAGCGGCCTTTCTTTCTAGCGATGAAAAGTTGACACTTTGTGTTACAAAGCAAACTATCAAAAAAAGTACTGCCACGAGGTAGAACGAGAGAATAGTAATCGGAGGTTGCTTTGCTAGCTATAACAGTGAAGCAGACATGGAAATGGATGCTTTAAGTTCATAAAAAAACATGGAAAAGAACCTACTTGGTTTATCATAGACTTGCATCATCACTGGATTCAAATCTAAACACAAGCTACAACTATAAAATTACATTAGATTAAAAAAGACACGCTGTTCAGAACCCATATGGTACGTGGATTGAGTGTTTTTTTTTTATATAAATAAAATCAAGATGACTAAAAACCCTTGAAAAAGCAAATTGTAATTAATTAATTCATTCTATAAAAACCAAAATAAAACATATCATACCAAATGTTTTACAAAAAAATTTCAATGTGACATTTTCATTGTAAAAAATTATTGAGATAATAATATATTAAATTAAGCTGAGTTTTGCGGTTTAATTCACCAAATCAATGATCTAGGTCATGAACTATAGTGATTTTAATAGTTTTCTTTTTAAATTTATTTTTTACCTAAATATATGAATAAAAAATAAAAAAAATTAGAAAAAAACCGAATGAATAAAATTGAAAGAAAGAATAAAGAAAAAAAAATCAAGATGATTTCTTTCTTTTCTTTTTCTTCTTCTCTTTTACTTATAAAAAAGTTGATAGCCAAACCCGCTAATACACAATAGGTATTAGTAAAAAATTCTACACACACACACTTCAGGTTTGGTTCGACGAGGACATCGATTTTTTTTGGTAAGGGATGTTTATAACGAGGTTAAATTTATTAGGGGTACATTAACGATAACAATGCTGGAACGACACAGTGGGACAATGTTGGAATCAACAACATTGATGAGATGAGCATCGTCGACAGAATCGACAGCAAGGGTTGACAATCATAGTTTTGAAACCCGACCCGGCATGGCGGGTCGACCCGGGACCTGGAGCTGGAACCGGGCCGGGTTGAAGAAAAAACAGGGGAAGGAAAAACCCAGTGTGACCCGGCGACCCGGTTGACCCGACAAGACCCAGTTGCAAACCCGTTGATTTTTTTTAAAAAGAACCGACTCGATGACCCGGTGACCCGGTCAAAACCTGGAACCCGGGCCTTGAACCGGGGCAGGTCTTAAAACTATGTTGACGATAAATCTAGATAATAAACAGTCCTAAGACTGGAAGAAAACACTATTAACACGAATGATAGCATGCATGAGTAATGGCAGATTCGATAACAATGTACGTCTAGCGATTCAACAACATTGGCTTATTGACATAATGAGCTAACGAGAGCAGGGACTTGGACAACGGACAATCTAAAACATGTTAATACACAGTAGAACTAGCAGCAAGGGTATTGGCAGTTCGATAATTGGTTTGTAGAAGGCAAGCCAAGAGAGTTATAAAAGTTTGGAATAATTAGTGGCAGTTTATTTTGTGGGGGAAGAAATGACCAGAATAGATGGAGAATAGATGGACATACGTCTTGAATTGTGGATACCAAAGCTCTTAAAAAACCACCATGAAATCCCTCTTATCTCATAACACACGTGGACAACAAGAAAATCCATTTTTGTAGCTGGAAATGAATTTAATAGTAAAATTTCCTATCCTCACCATAATCTAGCAACTCTCTTTCTCTCCTCTCTTTAATTATGGACTAAAGTATAATATAAATAAACTTGTGTATAAAAATTAATTTTTAAAAAAAATTAAAAAGAGCTAAATTATATATATTACGCTATTTTTAAAGATCAAGAACCTAAGTGGATTTTTCATGCAATCTTCGACACACCACCTATGTTTGGTGCTTATTTCAGTTCAGTACCTCTTCTTTCAATTTCACCATTGACTAAGCATTAAGAAACAATTAACCTTCAAATGGGATCAAATCACACAAAATACCAAACTGAAATCTACAAAAATATACAATCTCATCCACAATGTTTTATGAGAGGATGAACAATGCTGACTGCAAAATATTTATCCCACCCGTTTTAGTTTACAAGTAATAATTATTAATGATTCTTCAACCCTTTTACTTAACCTGGTTTAGATTGCAACAAAGACAATAACATAACAATACCAAATTGTGATCCAAGTCTTTTCTATCGGCTGCACAAAAACAATTTTGGCAGCAGCATGCTGTCAATAAACATGGAAAAATTCACAACTTCAAACTTTCCTCTCCTGAAGCATGTCCCATCAAGCAGGCCATTGAAAATATTTAGGTTAGATATTTTTCTTGAATTTAGGTTTGAAAGAAAAGTATAAAATAAAATGATGTATTTTAAGCTGGATGTGTATCCCAACAAAACTAATTCACGAGACCTCTCTCTTTGAACACATCAAGCATGGCAGTGCCAATCTTCGCTGGAGATTCAACCACTATCACCCCAGCATCCCTTAATGTTTTGATTTTGTCTTGAGCAGTGCCCTTTCCCCCAGACACAATGGCTGTACAAAAAAAAAGAAAAAAAGTAAGCAATGCTCACCATTTACAAAGAACGTTTTTAGTTGAAACAGGTACTTTGTTCAGCCAATTGAAGTTTGGCATCTCAGTTCGTACCAATACTCAAAAACCTAACTCAACAATGCCTCTCTGCATATATCATTGTGAGGAAAGCATAAAACCTAATGTGGACATTGACCACGCAAGGAAAAGCCAATAAAAAAGAAACAACTACAAGATATAGACATGCCAAAACCATCTAAGAAGCGAGAACTAATGAATTTATAATTATTACGAAATTAATTCTTTATTAGACTATCATAGAAGAAAAGGGCTCCATTTACATCAAGATTGCAAGTAGATCATATAAAGACAATGCAGGTCATATAACAGTCTTTAATTTATTTTTCACATTTCATTGATATCTAATGAAACAATGGCCCAACCGATCACGTTCTGTGTATAAACGCACAAAATATAATGAGCATAACTGAGAGAGTATCACTGTAGAAGACACAAAAATACCTCCAGCATGACCCATTCGACGTCCAGGTGGAGCTGTAACTCCAGCAATAAATGCAACAACAGGCTTTTCAGTTCCACTTTCCTGTTTCAGTTGTTGCACAAAATCATATTGTCAATTGCCAAAATGAAAGAATGGAAATATTCCTTGAAGAAAAAATATTTTTAATTCAAAACAAAACCTATATAAAGTTGAAAGTGAACAAATGTTTAATTCATCAAGCAACATATATATCATAACATCCTATCAAAGTGGGAAAAAAACTGCAAGGTAAACCAAGCAAGTTTCCATGGAGCCGCAAATACCATGAAATACAGCAATTGAGGCTATCTTAAAGATCTGATAGACTAGAACTTCTAACAGTCGGACTAAACATGTTATCAGGTTGCTCGCACATGCATGCTCATCATACATAAGAATTTACAGAAAAGATTATTTAAGTGATTCCTCATGCTGAATATTTTTGCCAAAGCAATTCAGAATCAGATTTATCCCCCTATACAAATGACTCTATGCTAGAAAAATTTGTTTATTCCTCTCCCTTAATATTTCTTTTCTTTCCTAGAAACCATCCCCTAAATCTAAATTGCTTACCTTGATTAGAGTAGCAGCATCCTCTTCTGCGGTCCCCCCTATCTCACCAATAAGAACGATGCCTGCAATACAATTCATATGTGATTATATTGAATACTATTATCGTGAAACAATCTTCTAACTTCTAATACCCTTCTGTTAAAACCAAACCAAATACATCTAATTATCTACAACCCTCTTCATGAAATAGACTTTGAACAATTATTGATGCATACATAAAAGACCATGCTTTCACCATAAAAGTTTCTGAAAAATAACAAAACATTTCACGAAATTTAAAAATTGTAATTAACCTCTTCCAGTTAAGAAATTTACCTTCTGTCTGAGGGTCAGCAAGAAACTTCTTCACACAATCAACAAAATTTGTCCCATTAAAAGGATCACCACCAATACCTACACAGGTAGATTGCCCTAGCCCAACCGCAGTTGTTTGGAAAACCTAACACATTTTAAAATTAAAGTCAATCACAAGTTGAAAAGGACTATTTGTAATCAGTATTTTTTGTCATATGCAGACTATCAAGGTTATGGAAACATTAATGGTGAGCCAACACTTGACATGATTTTCTTATTTTTAAGCAAACTAGATTTTCAAGGCAGTAAACCTTGATTAACAGGGCATAGAAAAAACTTACCAAATGAACAAAAACATGGTCATTGAAAAGGTGGACTAATAGCATTGTGAACATATTAATAGTGTGCCAATGCTTGACACAATTTTTTTTAAGCAAGAGATATTACAAGGTGGTAAGCATTGATGAACAAGGCATATGTAGCAAATGGACAAAACCATGCCATGAAACTTTGGACTTACAGCCTCATAAGTCAGTGTGCCAGATCGAGAAACAATTCCTACACGCCCTGGTTTGTGAATGTATCCAGGCATGATTCCTATCTTGCATTCTCCAGGTTTGATAATGCCAGGGCAATTAGGACCAATTAATCTGGTTTTTGATTGCTTCTTTATAGCAGCCTTCACACGAACCTGTAGTTGACAAAAATTAACTTCAGGGTCACATTTTAATATCTTAACAACTATCTATGTCTATAGCAGTGACTACACATAACCATTATTCTTTTGATGGTGCTACATAAAATGCACGAGGGTGGTTGAAACTACTACAGAATCACTAATATAAGGAAAGAGTAAGGAAATAAGGCAGTTAAAGATCACGATGCTCCATAGTCACCAACATTCAAGTATTATACACTGAAGTGCCTTCAATAATCACAAATGCAAATTACAACTTCCCATGTGATTGAGTAAACCACTTATCCTTTGTAGATGAACATAAATAAATAAGATTAATTGAGCTTTGCACATGCCAGCATGCCAAAGTATGCAGCAACATTATAGCCTTTTTTCTTTAATAGCTAAATTGAAATAAAAAGCGAAATCACAACCAAGGACACTATGTAACTCAACAAGAAAACACAAAAGAAAGGAAGAAGAGAAGGTTGGAGCCATCTACCCAGCTTTAAAAGCTACTAATATTCAATGATCAGCGAACAATAAACTTTATTTACCATGTCATGTTGAGGAATTCCTTCAGTAATGCACACAACAAGATCCAATTCAGCTTCAACTGCCTCCAAAATTGCCGCGGCAGCAAAAGGTGGAGGAACATAAATCACTGACGCATTAGCCTTAGTTTCAGCCTTTGCTTCTGAGACTGAATTGAAAACAGGAAGTCCCAAGTGTTCTGTCCCACCCTTCTTAGGTGTCACTCCACCAACCTAAACATGCAGTACGAGATTCAAACTCCCAGTCATCGAACAAACTTACATGATTGAAAACTTAAACTAGCAAGCAACAATACAGTACAGCTGTACAATCTGATTCATTATCTTCATAAAAAAATTGCAAAGTATCTATCCTAATTGTTTTATATATGAAATTACATTCACTGCGTCAAAATTCAAAGCAATAAAAGCAACTTAACAGCTACAAAATCACATTTTTCAATTCAACAAACCACATTGCTCTCTACCGCAACCAAATCAGTAACTAAAACAACAAAAACATATAAACAAACAAGAAAAACAAAATCATCTCCATAAATACCACAAATATGCATCCATACAACCAACTATGCCAATTGTTCCATTGGCGACCGAAACAGAAAAAACCCAGTATCAAAGTAACAAAATAACAATACCCCACCAACACAATTCAATCAAAGAACACATCAAACACAATTAAAAAAAAGAAAAGAAAATTATATACCATTTTAGTTCCATACTCAATAGCTTGCTCGGTGTGAAAAGTTCCATTCTTTCCGGTGATTCCTTGACAAATAACCCTTGTATTTTTGTCAACGAACACTGCTGGTGGTGGAGGAGGAGCCGCCGTGAAAGAGCGAGACTGTGAATAGGAGAAAGATGAAATCTTTGAAGACAAAGATGATACAAGTCTTTTTGCTTGTCTTGACATTTTTCTTTTCTTGAGGTTCTTTCTCTCTTTGATCTCTCTCTCTCTGCTAAGAAAACGCAGCCAAAGATCTGCCTAAAACAGTGAAGGTCGTTGTAGGGCTTTTAGAAGTTCTTGTTTCGGGTCAAGACATGGAGCTCTTGAACCCTACTTGCAATCTGGACTTTGATTTTCTTGTTTGAAAATCCCCCAACTCAGCCTTAATGCGGCAAGAAAGCCCTATAAAAAATAATATGCAGCAAATTTACCCTATTTTTGTCATATTTTATCAATTCAACCCAGTTTGGATTGATTTGTAAACAACAGGATCTCTTGCCATACGGTAAAATGTAAATGCATCACGGTTTATTTATAATTCAATCTAACTGTGTTGAATTGACAAAATGTGATGAATATAGAGTAAATCTGGTAAAACAAAGTATTCATAGGGACTTATTTGCCGAATTGACACAGTTTAAGTGCTAAATTTGATTTTCTTTTTCTTTACTTTTCTTTTACATCGCAACTTTGTTTGTTATTTTATCGTCTTTAATACCATAAAATCTTTTTTAATTAATTATTTGACTCGTTTTTCATTGTAAATTATAATTTTTTTTATTTAAAATAAATTTAAGTATACAAGCTATTTCGATATATTTTTTGACATTAAAAAGTTTAAAGTGTAAATTGAAAAGGTTATTTAGACATCTAATCAAATAAATTTATAATTATCTATATAAATAAATGAAAAAAATCTTTTTTCAATAAATAAAAGGGAAACTAGAAAAATTAAGAGATAAATAATATTTGATTCCGTAAAATAAAATATTTATCTATTTGTGTCTATTGAATTTATTTATTAAAATTAATAAAAGATAATAAAAATAGAAACACATATGAAACTGAGTGAATAAAATAAAAAAATATTATGCATGGCCAGATATATTAGAAATATTATTTAAAAATAATTATTTTAAATAAAATAAAGCTTATAAATTAAAAAAATCTTCAAAAATTAAATATAAAACAAAATAGTTTTTTTAAAAACTTATATAAAAAAAAACATGCAAAACTTGTGGCCTAGATTATGAGACTCATATAAACTGATAGAAAATAAATTAAAGATAACCACAAAATCAATTTTTTTTTTATAAAAAAATAATATAGAATGATAAAATCATAAATGAAAATGAGGAGAAAAGGATCCCAATCGTATTAACTTTTAAAACTCTTGACATGTGTCATTAAATCAGAATCACAACAAATGAAAAAATAAAAAAGCCTAATTACGAAAAAATTAGATGCTGAAGGATGAAACCGGAAAAAACTCAATCACATAAAAAATTATAATTAAAAGAATGAGAGTGAAAATCAAAATAAAAAATAAATTAAAGGGCATATAAAAATCTAAGGGTTAAATTGAAAAGAAAAAAACTTTAACAAAAGGAAAAAAATCAAAAGAATGAGGGCCAAATTGAAAAAAAATAAAACAATATAAACTTTGATTGAAGGATAAAGTTGAAAACCAATAAAACTTTAACAAAATACTAAGGAGAAAAAAATCAGAAATTAAAAGAATAAGGAGAAAATTGAAAAAAAATAATATATGACAAATTATAATTTAATGACTAAATTGAAAACATAAAAAACTTTTCTAAAAGAGCCAATGATAAAAATAAGTAATAAAAAATATAAGAACTGAAATTGAAAAATAAAAAAGAAAAGAGAACATATATGCACTTTCTCTGGAAAAGAAAGAAAAAAAGAAAACAACTACCTGCGACAAACCACCCATCATTCTCTGTCATGCGCTACACTAAGAGAAAGAGAAGGTGATGACGCTTCCAAGAACACAACGAAAGGCCATGTTTGACCACTGGATGGTGTCACATGTGCCGTCCAAAGAGTGCAGACACCACTCATGTGCTAGCGCGTAATAAACACGTGCTAATAGCTTTTTGGAATTAAATATGAAAAAGTAAAAATAAAAATACCAAAACATCCCTCATAAACATGAAAATTACAAATAAACTTGTGTGAAAGGACAAAAACACCCCTAAATGCATACTTTTTTTTGTCGTTTCTAGGGGTAAAGATGTATTTTAACTGTATCTTAAAAAGGGAAAAACAAAAAAAAAACCCTTAGTCAACAATAATGTTTTTGATCTTGAAGGAAAAGAAGTATTTTTACTGTTTTAATGCGCAAAAAAATTGAAAAACACTCAGATACCTCCGAATAATTTTTTAATGACCAATGAGTCACTAAAAAAGATCAAATTACCCTTACAACCAAGGCTTCTATTTTTTCTACTCAAGAAAAAAATAGTCATTTCACTATAGCAATCTATAATAATCTGTATATATTGTTATAGTGAAATGACAATGTTGAATAAATTTTTTGTTTATTTCCTTTGTTATTTTAAAAGTAAATGAAATTTTCTTTTAGATCATCTCATATTATTCCAAGAAATTTTATTGAACCAACCTAAGAACTACAAATAAAATCTTTTATTTTCAGGAAGCCAAATCATTGAAACACTTAGGCCTAAGATCATCCCACCTACAAGTAATAGGTATTTTGATAAAGCACAATAGAATTTGACATGAGGCAATGGAATGAAAAAAGTAATTACCATTTCTTCTGTCCATAATATTTCACTACAATTAATTTGTTAAATGACACAAAACATTTGCTGCATATTATCCCTTTAGTTGTGGTTGTTTTTCTTGCCACTTGTTATGGTTAAAAAGTTCATATTTAGAGTGTGTTTGGTATTGCGGTAACTGTTGTGGTTGTGGTTTGAAAAAAGTTGTTTTATAAAAAGTACTTTTAGTTGAGGTTGGTTTGAAAAAATAGGTGTTTGGTTAAAACTGTGGTTGAAATTGAGGTTGAAGAAAAAATAATTTTAATGTATTTGGTTAACAATGCTTTTAAAATTGAGGTTATAAAATAATTTAAAAAAATATGTATTAATATTGATGGTTTTTAATTTAAATATTGTGGATTTAACTATTGCTACTATATCATGAAATAAATCATACTTTATATAAAATATTTTTTATTATTCCATGAAACCATCTATAATTCCATTACGTACGAAATACATCCGACAAGAACTACAGTTTCCATAATTTTTTAGTGTGTAATAAAATTAGATAAAATATTATCATGTATAAAATTCACTCTAAACTAGTTTTTTTTTAAAAAAAAATGTTAAAAAAATTAACATACTAAAAAATAAAATTAACACACTAAAAAAAAAAAAAGTGTCCACGCAGTGCAAGTGAACAGTGCAAAAAAAGCAAGGAATTCTTGCTTTTCAATTACAGCGTTTCCAACGCAGAAAAGAGGTGGGACCTAGTGAACAGTATGCCTCCTTTTTTTTTAACCAAACAGCTGCAACTACGTTTTAAATAAAATGCAGCCGCAGAGCCAAACGGGCTCTTAGTTTGATCTACCATGCTCCTTGGTAGAAAGAATTGAAGTTGAAATTACAAATAAAGTTCAGAAATTTTTGAAGTTGCATTTATATATACAAGTGCTAAGATTGTACAATAGTAATTGTAAATCAAAGTTTGTAAAATATATATTAGACTAATTGTAAATCAAAGTTTGTAAAATATATATTAGACTATCGAGCAAAGATGTTTGGTTTATCATCATGAAAACATGCTAAACAAAATATATCTAACAAAATCTTAAAATTTATACATGTTTAAAAATATAAACATAACTAATGATAAACATGCTTTCAATACAAAAAATAATAATAGAATTCTAGTATGCATACTAATCATATAATCAAACTTACAATTGATATTAATTCAAAGTTCTAGAATATATACAACTAATAAAAAAATATTTATATTTAAATTAAAACAAATAAGAGTACTTAATTACTTGTTGAAACACTTTAAAGTAATGAAACTTTTGTTGTTGTTTATGATGAATATTTTATTCTTAAGGTTTTATTGCTTTTCACTTGTATAACTAATATGTTTGCAATATACTTCTTAATATTCTAGTAACATCATTTTAATTTAGATGTACTTTTAAACAAGTGCTTGAATAAAAAATATTAAGTTTATATATATAAAGCCAAACGATTTTTTTGTTGGTTATTTAGCTTGCTAGATGTATCGTTGTTTATCAAAATAATTTTTAAATGATTTAATTTAAAATTTAAAATTTAAGCTAAGTAAAAAACCTAGATTGTAAGTTTTCATGATTTACCCTGATAAAAAGTTCACCACGACATGAACATTGTTTTTTAAGTTTGAACATTCTTCTTAAGAAGGTAGTACAAGTGATGGCATCGGTAAGAAGATTTGCAAGGGAAGAAGCTGCACTCAAGGAATTTCATGCATCTCTAACATCCTCACATTTTTTTAAAATTTGAGGTTAAATCTGAAAAGAAATGAAGTGTTAAAAGTACTATAAAAAAATTGCAGTTAAAAAGATAGTGTAATGTATAAATTATATATAAATATGTACTCAATAAACTTTATATCATTATTCAAATCAAACAAAATATATGTTTGTGGGGAGAGGAGCAAACATGTAATGTTTTTAAGAATTAAAAAAAGAAAAGGAAATCCACAAATCCCAAAAAACTTTCCCCTCAACATTCTTTTGCCACTTCCTCCATCACCAAAGTTAAATCTAAAATCAAATACAACTTTAAACTTCAGAAAAAGGGGAGGGGTGGGGGATTAGGAACATCTTTCTTTGACTGGACAAACAATGTCAATCAAACCTGTGATCACTTTTAACAAAATTCATTGAATTTAAGGGCTAGACATATTTCTCGGACCGAAAAAAAGAGAAGACAAGTGAAAGCTTGGATCATCATAACCTTACAAAGATTCAAGAACAAAATAATGACAGTCAATACGTTAATCAATAACTGAGAAAAAACCAGAACTACATTTCAAACAGAAACTGGCCTCGAAGATGAAAAATGAGTTAAAAGTCGACAACAAATTGAACATACAGTTTAACTGATCAGTGCTCGATTGTTAACACAATGTAACCTGTTAATTATCAAGCAGAACGGTAAGTTATAAGGATTGGAGAAGAGAAAAAGAGCCTAGCATGATTGATAAGAGTTTGTCA
>Ga0307509_10009099_pt1 | contig 12487 bp, 10 predicted proteins | sample 10_EM_MG_FD_202245 | JGI IMG/M metagenome (GOLD analysis project Ga0307509, IMG submission 202245) | Populus trichocarpa ectomycorrhiza microbial communities from riparian zone in the Pacific Northwest, United States - 10_EM | ecosystem: Host-associated > Plants > Roots > Unclassified | place...
TGAAGGTAGGGTAACTTGGGTTCCTCAGTAGGGTAACTGGGACCCATGGGCATAATGACCAAATTCCCAAGGTAGGGTAACTTTGCCCTCTTATGCCTTTAACCGCTCAGGAAGTCCTCCGGACGACCACAGAAGTCGCCTCGGAGGTCCGTGTAACATTCCCATAATTCTCTTGACCTTATGCGAATGTGCTCCTGAAAGGTTACCCTGCCTAGTAGAGTACCTCAAGGCTACTCAACTATTCCCTAGGCCTTATCCTAGGTTTACCAGCTATTTGTATCAAGTATATAAGACCATACCACCTCTGGTTACCTCTTGGTATACCATTTGGGCTAAGGTGATAGTGATTGTAGCTACTTATCGTAGGGTCGTTACACGATGTCTCTCAGGACGTGGAGGAACAGTTGGACACAACTAGGACCACAATAGCGCTAGACATTCGCAGGAGGTTGCTGAAGGGACGCCGCGACGATGTTTTCAACATGGCCAATTATAGTTGGGCTTTGGTGGTTTTTATTCAAATTATATGTTGTGGATAGTTCCGATACAGCCGGAATAATCTGCCGCCCGAGTGCTGTATTCCGGAGGACCCGGAGATACTCAAATCACTTCCGGTGGAGCGACTGACACATCTAGAAAGTGCAGTTCTTGCGTTCCAAGAAACGGAAATATACGACACCTACTGTGCGTGATGCACGGGGGCTCTCAGCTTTAGTAACCACAGGACTCACAATGATTGGGTTTGGGTGCGGGCCAGTATGGAAGACATGTATGGTGCGCTCCGGGGCCGTCTTTCAGCCAAGCTCATTGCACTCTTCAAAATCAGACACTAGAGATGCCAGGATCGAGTTCCCCGCCTTGCTAGCATTCAGTTTGTGAGCGCAGTGAACGCAGGGTGTATATCAGACGTACATAGCCTTGTTACCGTCCAAATGAAGGAGGATGCTCGGGAGGTTACTGTGGTTCAAACAGGGACAATTCTCCGCCTGGCTCACCTTATCCCAGAGGGCGATCTGCACTGGATTTTCAATAGCCGTATCGATTTGAAAACATTTAACAAGGTATATTAAGGGATCCGTATATCTGAAGGCATTTGCGATGCTATTTTGCTTCGGGAATTGATTGAGGGAGGAACCTAGTGCTAGTAGAGTAGTATAAAATCTACGGAGAATAAACAAGCTAAAGAGTAGAATCACCAGATCCATAAACTCCAAGGGCGGATGATCAGTAGTATATGACCTGCGCGCAGAAGACATGATTTACACAAAAAGTCCTACTTCTCCCGATGCCAGCTGACACAACGAAGGCATGATAATCGGCTGCATCTATTCGCTGATTGAAGTAACTTGAACGGGTGCCTGGAGGTATTCAGAATGCTGCTATGAGGCAAGCTGCCATCCTGACACAAAGAAGCGGGCAGCGCGACCTGGATGGCAAGGGATGTGGGCTGGCATTGCGAGGAAACTCACGACGCATGGACTTTGAGCGGGCGTTGCCAGGCAACTCAGCATGCACAGGATGTAAGAGAAGCAGAGGACGCAACTCAGGACGGACTGGACACAGGGGACGCAACTCAGGACGCACAGGATGCAGGGGACGCATATTTAACGTCGTGTACAGCAGGATGCAACGGCGCCCTATCTGACTCAGGGTAATTCTTTGCTGATGTGGCTCTTGTTGAATCAACCTAATGAGGACCGGCTTGACGTGCTCAATTATTGTCATTGCCCATCAACACCAGAGAGACCGGCTACACTACCGGAGCTGAGACACAGATACATCGCACCAAATACTGTCTCTAATTGGGCAAACTGCTTAGCCAATCATAATGTCAACCCCGCAGGTCAACCGAAGGAAAAGCTTATTCCCATGAACGGTACTAAGGCCAGTGGATCACAAACCCCACAACATTCTCCCCTTTTTCTTCCGGGATGGTCCAGCTCATTATCAGATATTTCAGACGACTTTGATTCCAACTGTAGCAGGATTGTCAGTATGACATCTCATGTTGACCAGGGCGGCGAATCCACTGAATGTCGGATACCTTTCTCAATTAGACTACAGGGAATGCTGAACACCTATCGTATCATGAAACAGCTATCGAGTCCAATATATGACTATAAGGCAAGGAAGCGTAAGGCGCAGTTTGACGTCCATAATTGGGTCAAGTGCAGGTCCAAAATGCACTGGCTTGTTGCTTCTGCTAAATAACTTTACAAAGAGAGCCAGCTTCAGAAGTGCCACATGTTTTTCAAAGACAATACTCCGGAAGAGCTTCAGGTTAAGAGACTATGTTCAAGTTTGTCCCAGAGAGTGTAATCCATATTATGGCGCGTAGATTGAGGCTGGGTCTATCCAGACTGCGAGTGTATTAGCATTTGACATTGATAGTTTTTATATGGTATCATAATTAGACTTAGAATACATTCAATTTCTCATAACATGTCAATGAGGTCAGAGGTGTTCCCTTTTCTTCAGCCGAAAGTAATGATGCCCTGGGATTGTGTTCGGGGTGTGATGTGCAGCAGGGTTATTTTTACGTCTTTTTGGGAGCCTTAGCCCTTTGTCGACGCCAAGATGCATCACAGTAGGCAACGTCTCGTGGGATCAGACTGAGATGAGGCTTAAAAGGTGTTTGACAACAGGCGGTGGGAGACTAGGCCATCCAGCGCCTGGCAACGTTCGGTATATGCTTTCTTTGCAATTTATCCTTCTATTGACAATAATTGTTAGTCACGCCAGCGATACATTACAAGGAAAGTGTCTTCTGCACCCAACCCTATCCCAAGCACCGACAGCAAACGCAGGACCCTAAGGGAGACAAACAATGAAGATGAAGAGCAGACCCAACACTCTTGCTCTTAACGCCTATAACAGGTCCTCTCATGCGCCCCTGATCCACATCTTCCTGCTGCCTCCACAAAAACCACACTTACTATTACCGTTTTCGAATGCGCCACGACGGCCTTTGTCATGATCAGATATTTACGTCAACTATAAACCATACCCTCTAAGCCTTACTTGACGTTGTATCAATAGCCTTAGTCAGCCAACCATTTTGTTCGCTCTGGCAGTTTTATCCAATTCATTCATTCATGCACAAATGGCATCCCCAGGCTGAGAGAGACATCAATTATGCAAGGGCAGGTAAGCAAATATGCACACCTAACTTTAGAGATCAAGGATAACTCTCTGCCTCTCAGACGTCCCGCAGAGCAACCTCGCATGCCAGAGGTTCAGAGCGGAATACGAAGAAGAACTATCACACATTCTGGAGGCTGTCACCCCATGGAAGACGCATTGTGAGCAATCATTTTCCCCCCTGCGGTACATGAATACAATAGCAAACTGACAAAATTTTCATCTTTTAAAATGAACAGAGCACTAGAGTATGTTCATCACGCAGACTTCCTGCCGGCCATTGTAGTTTCGGGGCATTCAGATCCAAAGTATTGAGTAGTCTGAAGCATTTATAGTGACTTTCTGTAACGACCCTATGATAGGTAGCTACAATCTCTACCACCTTAGCCCAAATGGTATACCAAGTGGTAACCAGAGGTGGTATGGTCTCATATACTTAGAATATACATTGCTGGTAAACCTAGAATAAGGCCTAGGGAATAGTTGAGTAGCCTTGAGCTACTCTATTAGGCAGCGTAACCTTTCAGGAAAACATTCGCATAAAATCATGAGAATTATGGGGATGTTACCCAGATATCTGAGACGACTTCTGTGGTCGACTGGAGGACTTCCTGAGCGGTTAAAGGCATAAGAGGGCAAAGTTACCCTACCTTGGGAATTTAGCTATTATGCCCATGGGTCCCAGTTACCCTACTGAGGAACCCAAGTTACCCTACCTTCACCGGCAAAGTCATCCTAGAACTTAGAGGTCGATTGGCTCACATTCTATGGGCTCTTAGATGTTCTTAGGCGCACATGCATCTGTGCGGGGACACCCCACGCCTGTGTAAGGGTGGCCCGAACATACTATTGAACTTGCGTGGGTTTTGCTAACCCCCACCCCCCTCTGGCCCCAGCGTTGGGACGGCGCGTCATAGGTAGATGGCTGTGTAGTTGCTTGTTGGCTAGTTAATAGAGGTCAGTGGAGCAGCGGCCGTAACACGGTATAAGTCGTTGCCGTCCGTCCAACTGAATGTCGTTCGCAGGATATATAAGGGGAGTATGGGTAACCGCCAAAATGGGGGTCATTCATATATGGTCTCTCGGGCATCTAGGAGTCTATTCTAGCCTACGGGTTGTAGGGTAGTCTTCCTAGTGGCACTCAGGTAGTCTCAGAAGGCCAGGGTGCTTTCAAGAAAAAATACCTCAGTAACCAGCCCGGACTTTCTCTCCTCGATTTGTAGCATTCCTATGGGTTGTTATTGGACTCTAGAGGTATGAGTCTTATCACAGTAGAGTATGTTCCGAGAGGATGGCTATGGGTAGCGCCCACTTAGCCAACCATCGGCTACATCTGACCGGGGGAGCTTCCATGTCAATTTATCACATTGGATAGTCGCGTAGATTTAATGATAGACTGCATAGCTTGTATAGACGAAACTGCCACTGGGCTAGTGAGTCCACCACCTAGGTATTGACTCTGGTTGTTGTCATAACAGCTAGCCACTGGTATGACTTCGATAGGAAGAGTTTTTCCACCTGCGGTTAAATTGCAGATGCATTGCAGAAACTCTTATCCTATTGACGGAGTTAAGTGTACCCGAGTTGGTCCGCCACTTCCGGCAGGATAAATCCTGATGGAGGGTAGACCTCGGACAGACCCTGAGCAGGACAGGGTGCTCGCATAAGGTCGGAAGTAGTAGTGAATGTCAAAGGCTTAAATCTGATATCTACTTAAGTTTAAGTATTTGGCATTCTACTTCGGCAACCAACTTTTCCTCGAGAGAACTAAATTGAGTAAAGCTTCGAGCTTTAATATATTAAGTTTTACCGTTGATTCTTCAGAATTATTTTACCTCCTCTTTATCTTCTACTTTGAGTGTTTGGTGCGGTCGCAACCTTAGAGTTCACCTCTCTACAGGGTGCCCCCGTTACACTTTCTAACTCAAACCAGGACTGTATATGGCGACATTACGTAAACAAAATCGTCATGTGGATTAAAGCATCCGCGTGACGCATCTTCTGTCTATGCTACATGGCGCGAGCAAATCAAGGCCTCTATTATAGCTCGCCTTCTTGACCCCGGTCGCCTAACTACATTGCAAGTTGACTCAATTGTTTCGTTTGATGGCAGCATTGCGCCAGGCAAGGAGGATATTGAGCTCATCTAAAGCTAGCACCACCAAGATGATGTTCGTGAGTGCATCGGTCAGCTGAAAATTCTGGTCAAAGATTCAGCCACGGAACTGCAGACCTCGAATGAGCGCAAAATAACTGGGTGGGATCTTGTTGCGACGTGGCGGAACCTCCAGTTTAGTATTACCAATATTTATTAGATTAGCCCTTTACTCACAGCAGATCCCAGTATCTTAATCGGATTTGCACTCCCCATTTTCCCATTGAGCTCTGAGAATACATATTATTTGAAGGACTGGTGCGCTGCCTACCCTGTCTCTATTCCTCAGCTACCCATTGTTTGTAAAAGGCTCTGACAGTGGAATTGCCTGTGGGGTTCTGAGTACTCCGAGCATCATGGATTCGCTCTGTGTAGTACGAGGGCAAGATGTGGAGGACGAAATTTCATGCCCCTGCGATCGAATTGGTGCAACAGGAGAAGATGCCGCCATGCTATGTCAGAAGCAGGAAGATCCACTCCCGCTACCGCAGCTCATATTTCTCAATAGAAATAATGACATTCGTGGGTGGTTCCTCCCTAACAAAGGTGATGATCCCATGGAGCTAATCGTACTCGAGTCACATCGCGAAGATGGAGAGGACCTGGATGAAATCCATGAGCCTGCCAATGGGAGGTATCCATTGTTTGACCACAACATCTGGGCTGAGTTGGCTGGAGGAGGAGACTCTGTGAGGGAAATGCCGGATGAAGAGTCTGTTGAAAACGAGGAATGGCTAGAGGCCGAAGCAGAGGGGGAAACTTGGTGGCCTCATGGTGCTGGGTGATCTATATGGGCGACAGTGATATAAGTATCTAATCCGCGGCATCATGCATGTAGCATTAGCCTTCACATTAAAATAAAATAGCTAATTACAGAAGGATCTCAAGGAAGTTGGCAACCTGGGGCCCTCAATATGGCGGCAGAATATTCAATTGCGAATCGAAGTACCGGCAAGCTCAAATCCAATTGCGAAGGCGTTGGAGTTGGAGTCTTCAAGCTCATCTGCTTCTTCTGAGTTGGAGAAACTTTGCGGACTTCGTGCTATAGCGAAGCAGCGGGCACCTGTGGATGCTGTCACAAATCGTGAGTAAGCAAGGCGATTTCACATGACTAATACTTATTAGTCATAAGATATGTTTATGTTGCGTGGTATGTAGTCAGTTGACTCATAGTTCTCACATAACACACACTTGCTTGTTATTGTTATGTTATGATTAGTTGATGTTTTGATGACTGACAATAGTAAGTGATAATAATGTAAAGGCTTTCGCACGTGACTCATACTATGAGTAACGAGTTTCACTCAGGTGACGCCGTTTGCGCTCCTGACATGTTTTTTATATTATGATTGAGTGAAGGCATATTGAGCAGTGACTGTGAAACGGGGGCACCCTGTAGAGGGGTGAACTCTACAGTTGCGACCGCACCAAACACTCAAAGTAGAAGATAAAGAGGAGGTGAAAATTCAAAAGAATCAAACCGTAAAACTTAATATAGTTAAGCTCAAAGCTTCACTCAATTTAGTTATCTCAAGCAAAAGTTAGTGGTCGAAGTAGAATGTGAAACGCTTAAACTTAAGTAGATATCAGATTTAAGCCTTTGACATTCACCACTACTCCAACGTTATCCGAGTACCCTGTCCTGCACAGGGCTTGTCCGAGTTGAACCCTCCACCAGGAATTATCCTTCCGGAGGTATCGGACCAACTCGGGTACACTTAAGTCCATCAATTGGATATGAGTTTCTGCAATGCATCTTCAATACAACTGCAGGTGGAAAAACTCTTCCTATTGAAGTCATACTAGTGGCTAACGGTTATGACAACAACCCGAGTCAATACCTAGGTGGTGGACCCACTGGCCCAGTGGTAGTTTCGTCAATACACGCTATGCAGTCCATTATTTAATCTACGCGATTGCCTAATGATATAATTCGACATGCAAGGTCCCCCAGTGAGATATTGTAACGACCCTACGACAGGTAGCTACAATCACTATCACATTAGCCCAAATGGTATACCAAGGGGTAACCAGAGGTGGTATGGTCTCGTATACTTAGTATATAAATAGCTGGTTAACCTAGAATCAGGCCTAGGGAATAGTTGAGTAGCCTTGAGGTACTATACTAGGCAGGGTAAGCTTTCAGAAGAAGATTAGCATAAAGTCAAGAGAATTATGGGAATGTTACATGGCCCTCCGAGACGACTTTTGTGGTCTACTTGAGGGCTTCCGGGGCGGTTAGCAGCATAAGAGGGCAAAGTTACCCTATCTTGGGAATTTGACCTTTATGCCTATGGACCCCAGTTAGCCTACTGAGGAGTCCAAGTTACCCTACCTTCACCAGCAAAGTCATCCTAGAACTGAGAGGTCGATTGCCTCGGATTCTATAGGCTCTTAGATGTTCTTGGGCACACATGCATTTGCACTGGGAGGCCCAACGCCTGTGTAAGGGAGGCCCGAACATATTATTGGACTTGGGCAGGTTTAGCTAACACCCCCCACTGGCCCCAGCGTTGGGACGGTGTGTCATAGGCAGACGGCTGCATAGTTGCTGGTTTGCTAGTAAAAAGAGGTCATTGGAGTGGATGCCCTAACACCATAGAGGTCGTCCCCGACCGTCGGACTGAACGTCGTTCGCGGGATATATTAGCGGAGTATGGGTAACAGCCAAAATGGAGGTTGCCCATATAAAGTTTCTTGGCACCTAGCAGTCTATTCTAACGTACGGCTAGTAGGGTAGTCTTCCTAGTGGTACTCAGGTAGTCTCAGAAGGCCAGGGTGCGTTCGAGACAAATACCTCAGTAACCAACGCGGACCTTCTCCCCTTGATTTGCAGCATAAATATGGGTTGTTATTGAACTCTAGAGGTATGAGTCTTATCACGGTAGAGTATGTCCCGAGAGGATAGCTATGGGTAGCGCCCACTTAACCAACCATCGCCTGCATCTCACCGGGGGAGCTTGTACGTCAATTTATCACATTGGGTAGTAGTGTAGATTAAAGGATGGACTGCATAGCTTGTATAGACGAAACTTCCACTGGGCCAGTGCGTCCACCACCTAGGTATTGACTCCGGTTGTTGTCATAACAGTTAGCCACTAGTAGGACTTCGATAGGAAGAGTTTTTCCACCTGCGGTTATATTGAAGATGCATTTCAGAAGCCCATATCCTATTGACGGAGTTAAGTATACCCGAGTTCGTCCGGTACCTCCGGCAGGATGATTTCTGATAGAGGGTAGCCCCCGGCCAGCCCTGAGCAGGACCGGGTACTCGCACAAGGTCAGAGTAGTGGTGAATGTCGAAGGCCTAAATCTGATATCTACTTAACTTTAAGCATGTGGCATTCTACTTCGAAAACCAACTTTTCCAGAAGAGAACTAAATTGAGTGATGCTTTGAGCTTAACTATATTAAGTTTTACCGTTGATTCTTCTGAATTATTTTACCTCATTATTATCTTCTACTTTGAGTGTTTGGTGCGGTCTCAACCTTAGACTTGACCTCTCTACAGGGTGCCCCCGTTACAGATATAGCCAATGGTTGGCTAAGTGGGCGCTACCCATAGCCAGCCTCTCAGGACATACGCTACCGTGATAACACTCATACCTCTAGAGTCCATTGACAACCCATAGTAATGCTACAAATCAAGTGGAGAAGGCCTGGGCTGGTTACTGAGGTATTTGTCCCGAAAGCTCCCTGGCCTCCTTGGACTACCTGAGTACCACTAGGCACTCTACCCTACTACCCATAGGCTAAGATAGACTCCCTAGGTGCCGGAGAGACCACATATGGGCGACCACCATATTGGAGGTTACTCATACTCCCCTTATATATCCTGCGAACGACATTTAGTTGGACGGACTGTGAAGACGTATACTGTGTTACAGCAGCCGCTCCAATGACCTCTTTTTACTAGCAAACCAGCAAGTATGCAGGCGTCTGCCGATGACGCGCCGTCCCAACGCTGGGGCCCGAATGGGGTGTTAGCAAAACCCGTCCAAGTTCAATAGCCTGTTCGGGCCACCTTTTCTCAGGGGTGGGGCCTCCCTACCCACATGCGTGTACGCCCCTGAACATCTAAGAGCCTATAGAATGTGAGGCAATCGACCTCTCAGTTCTAGGATGACTTTCCCAGTGAACGTAGTATAACTTGGACTCCTCAGTAGAGTAACTGGGGTCCATGGGCATCCTGACTAAATTCCCAAGGTAGGGTAACTTTGCACTCTTGTGCCATTAACCGCTCTGGAAGTCCTCTAGTTGACCACAAAGGTCGTCTCGGAGGTCCGTCTAACATTCCCATAATTCTCTTGAGCTTATGAGAATGTTCTCCCGCAAGGTTACCCTCACCACTAGATTCCCCAAGGATACTCATCTATTCCCTAGACTTTTTTCTAGGTTTACCAGCTATTTGTATACGAGAACATACCACCTCTGGTTACCAGTGGTATACCATTTGGGCCAAGGTTGTAGTTATTGTAGCTACCTATCGCAGCATCGTTACAGACTCATAGGAGTTATCTCATGGATTTCGGGCATTACTCATTATGAGTGATTGGACGGTGCGACTGGAGTTATGGGGCGGCGCTGGCTTCCATCTTGATTTTCCTGGTGTTGAGATTTCAAGCGCCGGAGGTGTATGGGAGATGGTTCGTGCCAACTCCTGTGACCGTTTTCTTTTTCACTTTTCTTTTATTATCTTTCTTTTTAAATCATATGTACATTGTTTCTACGGTACAAGAAATGACATGCATCTGTAGCCATATGGCCAAAACAAAACCGAAAATCAAACGTAACAATCAATAAAAGAAATAATGGTAACCTGATCCTCCAACACGACCGATAAGCGTCGTATACTAGCCTTACCTATATAAGGGAAAATTATAGAACGCCTAACTGGTCTCGAGGGCGAGGTGCGGGTAGGGCGGCATTGGGGAGCAGGGGGTTTGGAGGGGGAGCCTGGAGGGAGGGAGCAAGTGGGGGCATTCTGGGAGGGAAACCAGTGGCAGTGGTGCGAATGAACTCAGCCAGCGTGATGAGCAGCCGTTGGTTGGACCAGATCGGAGACTCAGGAGCCAGGTCAGCGACCCGCTGGAAGAGGCGTGATCTCTGACGGGCTGACAAGGGGCAGGTGAGGATGGTATGTTCGAAGCTTTGTGGGGCCTCAGAACACAACAGGCAGGAAGGGTCGGCATCAGGATCGTCCCACGAGGGGTGAGCCGAGAGGTAAACTTTCCCAGAGCGCATCTGGTGTATCCTCCCTGCGACAAACTTACCCAAACCCATAAAGGGATGGGGGCGTGTTGAGGGCGGATAGGGGTAATACAGGGGAGGTGGGGTGGCGGACCAGTCGGAGACAAGGAGTTGTTTAGCCCTCAATTTGAGGCGCACGTACAATGGAACAACCCTGGGGCCCGGGGGTAGGTAGTCCGTCAAGTGGAGGGAGACGGGTGGTAGGGTGACCACGTCGTTACAAGGGGGACGGCCGCATTGGCCGAGGCTGTGATGGCGTTATGTCGATACCTTGGGTTACTGGCCTTGTCCGGAGCAGAACGCCAGGCGAGGTTGAAGAAGAGATAAGGTTGGGAGGTAATCTTCCCACGTGCTAGTAAGGGGGCACAGTGGGGCGAGAAGGTGGGAACGGTCTTCGGGAGTCGTGCTGAAGCCGGGTTTATCTCAGGAGGGGAGCAGATGAGCCTTAGGCCGGCGAGGCGTCGCTGGTGGTGTATAAGAGCAGGCAAACAGGGGAGACAGGCTTCCCTATGCAAACATATTGTATTGGTGGTGAAAAAACAGTTGGTGATCAACCTACAGACCCGTCGCCAAAAGACGGACATCGGGTTCAGGATGGCTGGGGGGGGGCTCTATCCCACAGATCCGTACAGGAGAATCGGGGCCAGGAGCGAGTGTGCTAGGAATAGACAAAGGTGGGGAGGGAGGCTTATACCCGGAGGGGAGAGGCGGCAGATAGTCGCTAGCGCGGCGTTTGCGAGGGTGTATCTTCTGGAGAAGTGGGGCCTCGGGTCGAAGGAGGGAGTGAAGATGTAGCCCAGCCATTTCAGGTGGGACTGCGGGTAGAATAGCTGGCCCTCAAGCTGCACCGGGAGGGAGTACGGTGACTCATTGCCCGTGGCGGTCCACCAGTGGATCAGTTCAGTCTTTGGGACGGAGAAGGAGATGTTGATTGGGGAGGCCTTCCTCTTCAGCGAAGAGAACGATCTCTGAAGGAGGCAGACATTCTTTCTGTAGAAGGGCGAGGCCATGGTGACAGCAAAGTCGTCAACGTAGGAGATTGTGAGTGATCTGGGATATTCCAGGTGGAGGGAGGAGATGTATATAACGAGAAGTAGGGGGGAGATGGGTGAGCCTTGAGGAACACCGACTGAGACAGGAGCGAAGGTGCAGGGGGACCCTGGGAAAGTCAAGCGGCAGGTGCGGTCTCTGAGGAAAGACCCGACCCACTGGACCAAGTATGGGCTGACTGCCTTTCTTCGGAGGAGGGAGAGGAGGGAGTGTGATTCCACGTTATCAAAGCCTCCCTTAACAGCAAGAAAAAGGGTGGAGACTTTGTATCGGAGGCGGTGAAAGAATTCAACATTGTGCTGTAGGACGAGGGCGGCATCGGTGGTGGATCTCTCGCAGGGAGGGACCCACACTGAGGGTGGTGAATGAGGGAGCAGGTTGTTGCCTGGGCTGAGAGGCGGGAAGTGACCACTCTTTCAAGGATTTTGGAGAGCCTTCGGAGGAGGAAGATAACCCTGAAGGAGGAAGGTGAGTCGTAGGAGGGCTTGCCCGGTTTGTCGAGGACAATACCGAGTGCTGTTTTGAGGGAGGGGGGGTGTGTTAGGCATACTGGGAGGCTTAGCCTTCCATTGGTGAATAAAGACATATAGTTACCCTACCTTAGGATTCTGAGTTCAAAAAGACAAGCCAACACCCCCCTCCCGCACCAGCGTTGGGACGGCGCTACATCGGCAGACGCCGCCGTAGTTGCATCCCCTCACCAAAAACATGGTCATTGGAGCCCTCCTCGTAACCCCATATACGTCGCGGCCATCCGTCCGACTGGATCCCGCTCGCAGGGTATATGAGGGAAGACCTTTGGCGAGCTTATGCAAGTGGTTCCAGCCAAATCGGTCGAGGTCGCATAATGTTACTGAGCACTAAAGACAAGAGTCGCGAAAGTGGTCACTA
>Ga0307509_10009100_pt1 | contig 12487 bp, 14 predicted proteins | sample 10_EM_MG_FD_202245 | JGI IMG/M metagenome (GOLD analysis project Ga0307509, IMG submission 202245) | Populus trichocarpa ectomycorrhiza microbial communities from riparian zone in the Pacific Northwest, United States - 10_EM | ecosystem: Host-associated > Plants > Roots > Unclassified | place...
CTTTTAAAAAATAACCCCCCCCCCCCCCCCGCTTCGACAGTAGGAGGGCAGTACCCACCTACCCATCTCTCGTCCCGTAAAAGTCCCAACAATAGCCCGTAATAGCATCTCAACGCCCATCTTGCTCTGCAATATAATTCCTACAGTCACAACGCGGCATTGCACTCTACCCCATGACTCCCTCTCTCTTTCCATACTTGTAAGCACATCTCGCATACCCCCCCAAAAAACTCATTCCGAGGTCCGGACCCCCCACACTCCACTTCTGCCTATATTCCCGAGCAGCCCTCGTATTTACAATCCGCTAGCTTTAGTTTACTCTCCTATGCCCTCCTCACCATCATCACTAATCCGCGGCCGCAGCTAACTAGTCAACTGATCTGACAGGCTGCACTGAGATCGTGGAAGGGAGTGGGGCAGGGGCGGAGGTCATGCTTAGCAGTTGTAGTGCGTAAGTCCCTTGCGTCCTTACCGGGCTTACTCGTGAATCACGATGTTGGAGTGTGAGAGCAGATGGTCATGTATTATGGCTCTGGCAAAATACCCGGTTTGCGGGGGGTGGGAAGCGAGGGTGTGCGGCACGGAATATGGGGTACAGTATATAGCTCTGTCCCATGCATGATATGGGTGATGAGTGAGTGAATATCATGGCGGGGGGTGATTTGCTGCATGATCATAGAGTATCACTCGGTTTTTATTTATTCGTAATGCGGGGGGCGGGGTGGGTGGGATGGGTGGGCCGGTCGGGTGTGGATATGGGAAGAGGGAAGGCCTGCTAATATGCACTGGACTGGGAATGCACTTCCAGTGCTCATTTCTCCGTGGGGGGGTGGGCATATATCGTGTAACGAGCGTAATTTCCCTGTGGTTGTGAACATATAGATGATGGTATTGGGGTGTCCGTGTGAGGTTCGTGTGCTCGCTCCGCAGCACTCTATTATGCTACTCTACCCGAAGAAAGGAAGAGAGGATCACTTGTATTCTTGCTTTCTTTCTTTCCTTCTTACCTTCTTACCTTCTTTCCTCCTTTTTTTTGGTAATTAGTCTAGTGCGGGCGACCCCCTTGGGCGGGGGTTTCACTGGAATTAGCGGATGTCTGGTTTAGTGCCATGAGCGACGTTGGATGGAATTTCATGATGTTCAGCTCTCCATTGTGTTCCTATTTGCTTTTGTACATTGACATGATACGGGATATGATTTGGCCCCCATGTGTCCTCTTTCCCGTTCCGGGAGGGTGCGAGAGGTGGGGGGGGGGGAGAGACTCGGATCGATTAGCTTACCGTACTGGTACAACACCCTACTTCGGAGTAGAGACCATGGCACGGTGTGAAAAGGCATTAATGGAGCAACTTCTATCTCCGATCTTCGGCCAGAACTCCACAGTTTCCTGCTCTCTGATACTATGGTACAGTGCCCTTTGGAGTGGTTTTGCATAGGTGATAGCGGGTTGGAGCCATATTTCCCGTCTTCACTTTGCCTTCACTTTGCCATCTCATCGACCCATCCATTGTCGCGTACTGTATTGTGAATCTCGAGTGGCCCTTCCGAACAGCACACCGCAGCAGGACCCCCTGGAATGCGGGGTCGGGAGCCGCCCTCGAGTCCCAGAGAAATTTCAGGAAAAGGAAAGAAAAAAAAGTGGCGGCAGATTTTTCCCACAGTAGGGGCTCTCCGTGATGGTGGTTGCCGCCATGTCTCGTGCTATTTACTTCTTTCACGGGTGGTGCGTTATCTTCATTGCTTCATTGCTTCATTCCTCCAAACCTCCTCCTCCTTTATCGTATCATCTCTATTTTCCCTTTCCTGGTCGTGTCACAATATGCTCGGGGTCGCAGGGTGGTAAGTGTATGAGTTACAGTGTAATCGGTGTGTGTGATGGTATGTCTGGTTATGTATGGATGAATGGATTGAAATTGGATCGAGTGACGGAATTCTGGGCTTGGTGGAGTACAGTACTCCTACCGGCATTTCCTCATCCTTTGTTACAGTTGCTAGCTTTCTTGGTCTATTTGCTTTTGATGTTGTGCAATTCGGTTGGGCACTTTTGGGGTAGCTTACCGGTATTAAAAATCTCACCGTGTTTCTTGTTGGGAAAGGAGGTTGAAATGGCTCCGGAGTGTGTGTGAGTCTGTGTGTCTGTGTGGGTATGTGTGGTGTGTGTGGGTGTGTGGGCGAGAAATTCCGTGTTACAGCAAGGCTATCGTCTCGCTTCGCTTGCGGGAATGTCGTCGATTGGGAACGTGTTGTCATATTGCTGGATTTGCGGGGTTAAGGGGTTTTTGTTTTTGCCATCACGCTAGCTGACTGACTCGTAACTGGCTACTAACTTATGCCTTTGCCAGCTATAAAGTGAACGAGCAAAGTGTTAAAAAGAAGTAACCGAAACGAGTGATAGCAAAACTTCCATGCCGGCTTGTCTCATCTGACGACTAATCGGGGGGAGAGAAATGGTCACATCTTCGCACTCGGGAAAGGACAACGGTTGTCTCACGGCTATGGAAGTGAGTGAGCTTGAGCTGAGTTTTACCTGGAGGTTTATATCATTGTATTGTGCCTAACCTGACGCTTCTGGCCGGCGGCGGATATCGTAATATGTCGAACTCATAGCATCTTTGACGCCTGGGCTTTGGCTCTTGTAAGCAAGAGTTTCTTGAAGCCTACTGTATCACGGCGGTCAGATATAGGGATGCCATATATGAACACATTTAAATCATGGGGTTGATTTTGTTATCGTGGGAAATTCCTGTATGGATCACCTACATGGGGAGGAGACAGGGGGGGTTCCGGCAGTAACTCGAGTACTCGAGTACCGGTATGTGACTGCCGGTATGGCCTGTTGGAATAACTCGACACGCAGCATGCACGGACCACAAGGCAAAGTAGCGAGGAAAACAGGCAGTTATGACAGGAAGTGTCCTTGCTTTAAAACCCCAGGTTACCGGTACCGTAGAACCTGCTTGGGGAGGGGTAGACTGCCGGTGGCATAGTATATAAAGCGTAGAGCACACCGCAAGTACTAGTACCTTCATTTTCTATAACCTGATGCGGATACTGTACGCGGAGCGCGTATATCGATTGCAGGAGATGATCGTGGGTACCGGTTAAGGTCATATATTGGGATTTTCGCTTTCTGAGGAGGCTGGGGTCCTTCAGGCGAACTCCGCGAGCTTTCGGGAGTGAGTGAGTGAGTGAGGGGAGGGGGTCCATGGGCGTGAGTGGGATGGAATGCGGCATCTTGCTTGCTTGCTAGAACAAGGAAGGTAGCGTGATATTTATTATTTCATGTACTCTCTCGAGTACAGTACACATGCTCTGGAAAGGCGCGCGGTTTAACTGTGCTTACTCGTTGCGGGCGAGAAGTACTCGAATATAGGGACTAAAGAGGTATGTGGTAAATATCTGTGCGCGGCTGGGCGCCCATACAAAACATACCACCCTTGTTTTCGGGTACCTCTTGCTTGGGACAAATATACTGCCATGCCTCAGCTAGGGATGTATGCTAGCGTTATTATGGCGATGATGGGTTTGTATCGTGACTGAGGGGTAAGATCAGATATAAGATGATATGGGGAAGGATCGCATGCAATTGTACTGATACTAAACCATTTCAGGCAGAATCCGGTTATCCTTATGTGCCACAGGGCTAGCAGTTGCATGGTGAACCATACTCGACTGCAGGAGGCGAAGTAAGGGTGTTGTAAAACGGGCCACTATTACTTATCTGGTCTGCCATACCCCAACTACACGAGTACTTACTACAATAACTTTGCCAACTTCGAGATCCCCTCGAGTCGCTGGGTTGGAGTTCCGTTTTTCTTGGTACGTTACCACCAAAAAGAAACGCTACTCCGACCTCGCAACTTGAGCACCGTACCGGGACTGTACTGTACTTCGGGGGTGAGCATGAGTGAGGCGATTTCAATTTTCATTGGCCAAAATTTGGTTAGTGTAACCAGTCGAGGAGCCAATCTTGGCTCGTTTTTTTGGAAGTGGGAAAGAGTCAGGTGAACCATCTACTCCTCCTGCTATAGTGGCTCGGGGATATACTGCTCTCCAAGCGGCCGGAGCGGCCTACGAGCCACTCGCATCCCCCTCGCCCTCACTTACGGGTACCCTTAACCTCTGGTACATAGCGCATGCGGTGCTCTAAGTCGGCGAAGCTAGACATTCACCCACTTTTCTCCAGTTTCTGGTTTTTTTCATTTTTTTTCCATCTTTTTTTTCAAAAAAGAATCGGCCACAGGATTGATATGATATCAACTACCGGTACCAGCTCACTCGCAGATACCAGTATCTCATGTATGGAATGATAAGGGGCTTACTGTTGGTATTATGACTCTGAATTTCTCAAGGTGGACACGACAACACACGACACCACCCGACACATCACAATCGGCCCTTCTTCTCCTGTTCAATGAAGCTCATCCAAAGGGAGCATGGCACCGACGAGCTGGGATTCTGGGCTTTCGCCTAAGCACTCGAGTATCACGTGTTTCATGCTTCTTGATTTCTCGGTTTGGAAATTTCTGGAGAGAAATACCTCATGATTGCCATCAGAGATCGAGCAGGTTGGGGGGGGTCCTAGCACTAGTCTGGAATTGGGTGGGGTGAAGGGAGGTGCTGGGTTGTTGGCCTTCAATGATAGGCCTTCTGGGTGGCTGCCGCGTTCTATTTAGTGGTGGGGTTGGGGAGTGGTCAGGGCCGCGATATGAGGATTTGGAGAGATCTCGATTTTGGCAATATATGGCTATGTTATTCGCGCTCGCATGGTGCAGAAGCTGAGAACTTGGGGCGCTCAGGCGCGTGTGATAGAATCTAATCTGGTGCTTGAAGTAGTCGATGTACCATGCCGCTACTACTTGTCCATGGCAAGTGGAGAATGGGAATGGCGTGACCGACTTGGACCTATATGCATAAAATCTGAAACATTTCTCTTTCACATGCGGTATGCACTCAAGGCGGGGCACAGTATGGCATCTTTCAAACTAGCTGCCCCTAGTCTGGTGCCTAGCCTAGGAGCTCCGTCCTGCAGAAGTCTTATACTCGAGTACAGTTGGACACGGTATCGGGGAGTAAAGTCCGAGCTCTCCAATATCATTCTGTACCCAGCACATATAACTTCTTACAACATCGTATCTTACCGTAAAAGTTGTCTTCTCACTTACCCACAGAACATATACGGAGAAGCCCCTACTTCAGCCGACTCGTCAAGCTGCCTCTCCCGACACCCGGGCTGCATGGAGGAGAACAAATCAGATGCTGCGGGGACAACGGCGACGGCCGGTGCCAACACAGTGCCGGCATTCGGTAGACGAAAAACACCTCAAAGACGGGCCCTGAAACAGTCCTCGATCGCAGTTGTGGAGGGATCGACCTCCAACCGTAGCCTTGCGCTAATTATCGCAAGCAGCAGCTTGTGCTGACCGTGATCAGTGAGATGTGCCTCTGGGGTACCGGCATACATCGGGCGGAGAGCTTTTTGAGTTTTACTTCTGAAACTTGGCGGGCTAAACTGATTGTGCAAGTACCTTAGCCCCCAACCTTCTTTCGATGATCACCCCCCTGACCGCACTATACCACATCGATGTCGCGTGGCTGTGTGGACGAGTGGCACGAAATGACGCGTGGTTGCACGCACCGGCGCAATGGGGGATCATTTCACCCGAACCTTCGCTTTGAAACTCGGACCGCACGAGCGAGGGCGTCGTTCAAACGAGCGGGCTTACGGATCCTTCCGGATCCTTGTCGAAGGAGTGATGGTCATGAAGGATGGGAATACATTCGGGGTTTCGGGCATGGATGGTGCGTGAGGATTGCTAGGAGTATTTTCGGTATGGGCGGTGAAGAGAAGGGTATCATAGGACCATTGTACTCCGTTTCAGAAGTAGGATCAGGGGCTAAGATAAGTCAGTAATAAATAATAGGGTGGCCTTAGTTGATTGCGACAAGGCGGGGAATAGCTGCTGAACATGTGCGTGTCCGGGTGCGATTCCCTCCATTGAGGTGCTGCCGGATGCCTACGGATTTTGTGCGGAGTTTGTGATGGCACTTAAGCCTTTTTAGGACTCTCTAGATTTCCCGGCCATCGGGGGGGGTATTCTGATGGAATAGGTAAATAGTTCCCCTCCTCGCTATACTGCATATTGTTCCCAACGCAAAATTAGAACGGCCTTCGCTACTTATTTCTAGAATGCCTGGATTCAGGGGTTTGGGGATTTAAGGATTGCAGGGGTGGGCTTGTGTTCAGAAACAAGTGCACTTCCGAGGGGATTAGTGTCCCGAAAGCGGAAGGCGGGTTCCCGAAGCACGATCCATGTATACCGGCGAAAGCCTAGAACTTTATTTAGTGGTTGTTTGGATCCTGGGCATAACCTATGGAGGCCTGTGATCGCTGGCAACGGTTCGAGGGGATTAGGCCAATGCCTATGGTGACATCAATGATTTATTTTCCTGATTTTTATAGAGCGTGGTGCTAGCCACCGAGCCATCTGGAAGGAGGGATGTATTACTAACCAAGAATCGGAGCCGAGTTCCACGGAATGGACGTAACTATCGGGCCCTCTTCATATGCGAGTGAGAGTTGAGAACAACGTGGGCAACCCAAGTATGATGCCGAGAACGCTCTTAAATCCATAGAGGCCTATGGATGAGCCGCTAAACTAGTAGCATGATCCAACGGGAGTGCGTCTATGCATTTGTGCATATGTAAAAACGCCGCGAATTAGTCAGGGAATTAACTAGGAGCGATTCAATCGAGTGACGAACTATGAACACCATTGCCCCGGTCGAGTGCAAGTTATGAGCCGAATTCCTGAGAAAGGATAAATTCTTTCCTGTCGGAAAAGAAATCCATCTGGCTTCGCGCTCGGTTCGGGAGATTACTCAAGGCCGCCCCACTTGGGAGTTATGCATCAGGTATCACTGGGGAGAAATTTACGAATCGTGTTGTTCCGGGGTGGTCACCAGGCCTGGCGGGCACGTCAAGCCTGACGAACGGGAGAGAAGGATTTTTTTTCTCGCTGGTTCTGGAATTCCTCTAACTATTAAGCCGGGCTCAGGGACTCCCTCCGGAGTGAACATTACATATATGGTGCCCATGGGTTATGTTCCATTTTTCTTGCAGGCCGGGCGGGTAAGTGGGGGGCGAGCGGGAATTGGGTGCGAGGTTCATACAGCTAGGATACTAGTGCTCATAATGGGCACTCGTGTATGCCCGATACCGGAGTGGGGGGTTGTGGCGACATGCGAGGTGTTCCGGCTAACTTATACCACGGGACTTAAGCCTTTCCTTGATGCATACGTTGGTTGCACTAGACCACGGCTGGGAATGTTTCAGATCTTGCCGTTAAGTAGATTGCTCTGCGATTGGCTGCGGCAGATAGGTCGCGTGCGGAGTAATGAGCGATGCCTGATGTGCACTTTCTCAGCCCGCTACCACGACCGGCAAAGAATTAGTGAATGAATGAGGCGGTGGGAGTGAGTGGTTGGGACGGCACAGTGGGAAACTAACTCAAGGGCGAAATGCATGGCATGGCCGTAAGGAGCGGTCCCTCGAAGGATGGAGGGGGAATTCATGCATCAATCAAGCGAGCCGAATGCAATGAGGGGCGGAGCATCTTCCACCGACTCCGCGCGTCTGCGCGCCCGAAGCAAAGCCTCTATCCATGCATTCATCCGTCTGTCCAACTCTATTCGGCTCCATCCATCCCCCCACCTATCGTAGCTTGACATGGCCCATCCCACCGAAAACTCCCGATTCCCGCCGGAGTACTCCCCGCACATCAAAAAGCGCCACTTCCTGCTAGCATAGCCGAAATACCCGGCACTAAGGGTCGCTTTGCTTTATTAACCTACCAATCCTTCTACCCGCCTCAGCATACCTTCTTCGGCGGCCTTTAGAACTCAGAGTGATACTTTATGACCCGCGCTAGCATCTGCGGGTAGGGCACTGCCTAAGCATAGGGTTTTCTCATTTTTTGTTTTGTTGAGTTTTGTTTTATGCTCTGAGTTACTGGATCTCCCCTCCCTTTTACGATCTTCTGTCGCTCTTCCTTGTACCGCTTGCGAACCCGGGTAATTCAAGGACCTTCGCATGGAAAGGCTGTAATTAAAAAAATAAAAGAGCCTTGAGTGCATTCTTCAGCCCGCTGTTTTCTAGGGATGGAAGAATGTTGGGCTTTTGTCTATAGGGAGGGATGGGCAGTCTAGTGGATAAGCTGGAGTGCTTTATAGTGTGTCGCGTGATTGAGGATGGTAGTATGTGCCTGGCGGGGGGGATCCGCGGCATGGTTTTTTTGTGGTAGACGAATAGAGAAGGGGGGAGGGGTATTGGTATTAGTGAGTGGGTGAGGTGGTGCTGCAGCTAGCGCTGGCCGCTGTGAATAATGGTTTTTCTGGAGTTCGCTTGGGCTGGGAAAGAGTGGGGCAGAGTGGGGGGGGGGGGGGGGCAAGAATACTAACTCAAGGGCCCCGCTCATACAAATTGGGCAGCATTATTATTTCACCGGAATTTACATGTGAGGACGATTTGTAGGTGGTACTGGGTTTGAATATTTCTCGTGTCCGATCACTCGATAGGGTTGGGCCCTGTCTGCTACCAAGGGGGCTCAGGCTGTGACGATTGTTTGGGGTTTGTATTAAATTTCTAGCAACACACGGAATTCCAGAATGGCCAATCAGCCTGAGTGATTGCTACCGCTATCCTTTAGGCTTGCCTCTGAGGTGTAATGGTCTCTAGATTTTTCAACCCCTCGGTAATGAGCTTTCCAGATCTAAAAATTTGGTGAAACGGCCTCCTAGGGTTATTATGTGGGCTGACAAACAGAGGGCTGCTTACTTAAACATTATAATGGAAACTTTGTTGAGTGGGAGTTCTTAGGCCCGTTGGCAAAAATACATCCAATAAGGCTCTAACTCTCATTGTGACGCGGATACCGGAAGTGGAAATTGGAGATGTGGGAAGTATAGTTGGTGAATTATGACCTGAGCATGTAGTGAGTGTTATGGCTCACGATGAAGATTTTCGAGGGAGATGGATAAAAAATTTCTGAATTTACAAGTAGGGGTGTTGTGCGGGGGCACCAAGGAGAGACATGTGTTAGGATATTCACAAAAGAGATTTGCTGTAACATCGATCTTATAATATTATTAGTTGAACCGCCAACCAAAGCATCAGACGAGTGAGAAGACATGACTGCCCTGAGATGACTGCCTTGTGGCCTCGAGGTGCGGTAGCTCAACATACGGTAAGACTGCACTTTATGCATGTTGGAAATCAGTTATTCTGCTCGGCATGCTTTAGCTACAATTTCTTTTGTTTCATGAAAGTGCGGAAGCACTGGAAAGATGTTTCCGTTGGCAGATGGGAAGGAGGATTGGAAGATTAAAGGAACACATATGGCGATGGAGATGAAGGGAGGACAATGGCTGGGCATTGAACCAAAGGCGCAAGGGAGCAGGAATCTTTGTGATGCATTTCTTTTTTTAAGAAATTACATAGAATGTTTCTTTCTTTTGTTTCTATTTATGATGTGGAACATGCGGAGAAAGAAAACGGAGGTGTGTTGTGATAGATGGGAGCATCAGAACTTGGTTATGTGTTTTGTTTTGGAATATACTTCTGTCATTACCTCTAGTTTAGCTAATAAGAACGAAATGAAGGCGTTGCGCGCTATCCTGGCTGTTATTCGGTGCCGTATTTTGGGCTATCATACTAAATTTCCTAATAATGCATAGCGGGAACCTTCACCCCTTACCATAGGCCTTCAATGCTCCACGAAAGTCTCATAAAATTATTATTACTCCTGTCATTCTGCATCAATTCCTCAAATGAACCGAGGAGCTAGACATTAACAAGTACAAACCTATACCTTTCTTTCTGGATTTTGTCAAACAGTCATCCTAACACCCCTAAACGCACTCTCTGGAAAAACATCCTTCACCCTTGGGAGGGCGATATTCTACATCTAGCTTAGCACTTGGGGTCTACAGTAATATTAACTCTAGCGGGTCCGTTTTTCATTATCTCATCCCCCTCCAAACGATTCCACGCCTTTAATTATTATTTTGAATTTATCACATGTTATCACTCGGAATCCATCTTTGCAGCACTTGTTGAAAAAGTACTTTTGGATATGTACTACGTCCCCTAGTAAGGCATAGCCGGCCAGCATTCTTTTAGTCTTAGCTGAAAGCTGTCCAATTTCAACTTATTGTTGGATTGTCTACAGGGTATGCGGCTAGGTGGTTATGCGGATGCTTAGTTGCACGGATATGCGGGTATAATAGTGTATATGATAGATAGGCGGATATGTGGCTAGGAGATTACCGTTATAGGGCACGAGTTTTTGTAGTGCACGGTGATTAGGCACTTATCATAGCATTGGATTGTTGTTTTCACATTCTATGCCCCTAGGAGTAGGGTATTAGTTTTTGGTTTTGTTGACATCCATTGTCATTGGGTATTAGGTATCCGGTGTCTGGTTTCGTGATGCTTCTTTCATGCTCTTTATCCTTAGGCATACGCGGGAATAGGCTTTAGGGATCACAGAGGATCATAGGATGTCAGGGTGATTCTAGGTTGGTTGAGATCGCTAGGGTTTAGGCCATGTCAGTTTAGTGCCTTTCTTTTGAGTTTGTTGAGTTTCTGGAGCTTTGGGGTGTTATTAGACGGAGATAAATCTCCTGGCCTGCCCTTAACTAGAGGAGAGAGTAGCGAATTGGTCCGCCATTCCCCCACATTCCGTTGCACTTAGGGGCTATTGGGATTGCGCTTTCCTTCCTTCCTTCCTCGCTTTCTTTAGGCTCCATCACTTATCCCAAATTTATTTACCCCTTCTATGTTATCACTCGATCAATTGATCAGATATGCAACTTTGTTCTCATCCACTTTCTCCTGTCTTGCTTCCTTTGATCTCTTTCCCGCTGTCTTTATCTGTTGCTGTTTTGCTGCATAAATAGGGGGCCTGTCTGGCCCTCTTAAACAGGATGAAGCTCTTAAAGAAGTCAACCGGATTGTTGAAAAAGATGGAATGACGGAGCTGCATACAAGAGATACTAATGTTCCCGAGTGCTTCACTCATACCCCTAGTCAGGGCTGGTGGTTTCTTTTTTCGTTCCTCTTGCTCTTCGTTAGCCATTGGCTGTTTTTGTTGATGAGGGTGGCCGGAAGAGGCTGTGTGGACAGCTTGCCCAGACTAGCTGGGAATATAGTGTTCATAAATAACTAGCCTATCTCTGTCATCAAGCCTGTGGCCTGCTGAATGGAAGTCGGAAGCAATGCCTTGAATGAGGTTACCATAAGGAATGAATATTGAACTATTGTACTCTCCTGTTGTACGCCTATTAATGCACGGATGCCCGACCTCCTTCAGTAGTTCGTTTGTACTACATAACCCTCAAAATGCTATCTCGCTCACATCGGGACTTACCTTTTTGACTCCTGATATCTCGGTTGTGATTTTTCCTTTGAATACGGAGAGAATCTGTTAGGTATGAGTAATAAATTTTTGTGGATTCCCTTTTCTTGGGAATGTGTCTTGGGAGGTTCAGTCCATGTTGGGCGATATAACCTAGTTGTCCTTAACCTCACACGAAACCTTTTTCTTAGGCACCCGTCAGCAGGATAAGTATTTGTTTCTGCCGTAGTATTGGGTGAAATACCTAGCTGGCGCAGTGGCTAATATGTCAAGAGTCAACTATCCCCTGTGCAATTAGCAGGAGCCTAGGAGCTCGGTTACCCTCATCATGAGTTGTTACTGAATAATCAATCACATGGGGCAAGATGTTTGAGAATGCCTGCGCTATGATAACTGGGAGACCGGGGATCTTAGCTCAATAAGGCTGTAGGGCAAATCAGACCTACTAAGAGGTGGTAGGATCCGGTTCTAGACCTGGAGGTTGGCGATGGCGGAGTGGAAGTAGGGGGGGGAGACAGGGGAGGAAATACTTTTTTCCTTCCACCGAATTTTTTATAATTGCGATTTCTGGGTGTGGCACCGGCTCTCTTGTTCGGACATAACTCAGCATGTCTGTGAGGGCGGCTATTTACTATCAAACGGCCCTTTTACTATTGATCGCCTTACAGCTTGGCCTTGTTTTCGGAAAAGAGTTGGGTTGCTTTCTTGGGCAGTTGGACAGTAGCGTAAGCACGCCTTACTCGCTACCTTACCTTATGCGAACTTCAGCTCGGCTGAGAGAGAAGAGGAGAAGAAATGGGATTAAAAAGTTTTCTTGTCTCCCCTCTTCTGATGGTTTGTGAGGATAGCAATTTTGTTTCGCCGAGTCATTCTCTGGTCATCCCCTCGTAAGCCTTAGGACGGAGGAAAAAGGGTTGTCATGAATACTGCAGTTAATATTAGTGAGTGATATAAGACCCATTAAATACGCTAACAATCTCATCCAGTCTCAAGCGTCTGGCGGAACCTATCCGAGGGTTCTATTATGTTCGTGACATTGACACATGGTTGGCCTTATGTGCAGCTTGGGG
>Ga0307509_10009101_pt1 | contig 12486 bp, 6 predicted proteins | sample 10_EM_MG_FD_202245 | JGI IMG/M metagenome (GOLD analysis project Ga0307509, IMG submission 202245) | Populus trichocarpa ectomycorrhiza microbial communities from riparian zone in the Pacific Northwest, United States - 10_EM | ecosystem: Host-associated > Plants > Roots > Unclassified | place...
AGGAATGAGTTTGATTGATTTTATATAAGTCTCTTGCAAAGTCTATAATAAATTATGTTGTTGAGTTGAATAGACTTTATCTAATAAATATTCAACCTTTTCTTATGTAATAAATAACATTGTTATCTCAACTTCTTCATTGATTTTTGGTTGGAATTAATAAATTTGCTATCTGAATATATATAATTAACAATTTATTTTATTAAATGCATATCTAAATTTTTCAGTCTGCAGTTATTTTTTAGGGTAAAAAACATTAAAACCATCCATATACTTTTTTTACATTGAAAAAAAATGTTTCATCATACAACATAGCACTGAGAATCAAGCTATATATATACATGACAATTTTTTTTATGGCTCGTTTGATATTATATAATATGATACAGTTATAGATATTTTTAGATTGGTCACAACTTTAAAGTTGTTTGTTTTTTACTATTTAAATCTATTTTTTATATCAAAATAAAAACTTGAGTTTAATAAACGTTATAACTATATATATATAAATATAAATTAATCTAATGTAAAACATACACAGGGAGCCATCACCATATCTGGAAAAAAAAAGAAAAAAAAAGAAATGGAGGGCTGATAAAAGTTTGGGAAACAGGGGTGTTGGTTGGCGATGAAAGATGATATGCCAACACCTTTTTGCAGCCTTGATCTCTAAAGTCACGATGATGCCATCTCTGTTACTGAAATTTGCTGTACGATTCACATCCTACTGTAACGCCAGTTTGACCGGCAATAGAAAATTCCAAGAGATTTAATAATTACTTGTTTCGTTCGATAAAACAAACAGCATTAACTACACGCATCAACGATGGCAAATACGGAAACGTTTGGCAACGTGCTTGGTTGCGCATTTTCAAAAATCTTGATTTTTTTATTTTTTATTTCTTGTCTTTTCAATTGTTTTTTTACACTGATAACAAATTTATATTTTAAAAATAAAAATTATTATTTAATTTTTTTCCCCTAAAGTAATTGCTATTGCACTGACCCTGTTTGGAATTCATACTTGACATGTTACTCAGCAAAAATCTAATTTTTTTATTTTAAATTAATTTTTTTATATTTTTTAATCGTTTTGATGTGATAATATCAAAAATAAATTTTAAATAATAAAAAATATTATTTAAATATATTTCAAAATAAAAATCACTTTAAAAAATAATTTTTACCACGCCTTCAAATACTCATTCCGGACCGAGCTGGGAAAGATAAAACCATTAAACTCGGTCCCCCCGGTTGATTTTGTTTCCTCCCAGTCACGGTGGCACCTTCATTTTTTAAAGAAGAAATTACATCGTAATCACGTTATTCATAGTTTGAAATTGTGACTCCACCAACAATGGAAGAAAAGAAAAGGAAAGGTGAATCACGTGGAGCCACTGGATCAGTCAAAGGACTTGCAACAGGCAAGGATATAACAATTTGATTTAATTTTGGGTGGGAGTGGAAAGTCCAGAGACAGGCCCTGTTCCGAGTATCGATGGGCCCTACTTTGAAAAGGAAAAAAAGAGAGAGAGGGAGAAAACAACAAGCATTGTTGACGTAGGCACACTTTGCCCTCTTACAAAATTAAGATTAGATACAGAATTGGTATTTAGCAGTGCATAATAATAATAATAATAATTTCTTCTCCTGATAGAGAGATGCGTGCCTTCTTTTACGGGTCGTGTCCTTTCTCTTCTTTTAAGCCTCCAAAACCAATCAGTAAAAAGCAAAAGGAAAAACCACATTATAAACAAACTCCCATACACACTCCCTTTACCGCTTTCCTCTCCCCCACTTGCACCTGCCTGTCATCTGTTCATACGAGGGGTGTTTTTTCCATCCCACCATGGTTTTTAAAATCTTTTTATTAAAGTTTTGAAGATGTAGATGTGGTTATTTTTTAAAATATTTTTTATTTAAAAATGTATTAAAATAATATATTTTATTTAATTTTTTTTTGAAATCAACGCATTAAAATGATCTAAAAATATTAAAAAAATATTAATTTAAGACAAATAAAAAAATTTTAAATTTTTTCAAAACGTTTTTAAAGTATAAAAATAAATAGTGAACCGGTCAAAATTCTTTTTGGAAAATAAGATGGTTTGATGAAAATCAGAGATATGTGCGGCATTGTAATTTCAAGAGAGATGACATAAATTGAGAAGAAAAGGAAGAAAAAGATTTTGTAATCACATTAAAATTTTAATTATTAAAAAAAGCTCAATGAAATAAATTTATAAATATTGAGAAAGGCTATCGACTATATATTTCTTTTGTGCATTCTTCTCATCAAATGTTTTCTAATAATACCGTTATCGTTTTTCCCTCTTTGTATCTTCCCACTTATACTAGGATTACATGTATCTGTTAATCTGTGAGGTGTTTTTCCTTTTTTTAATATAGCTGATAAAAACTTTCGGCTGTCTAAATTTTCTTTTGGAAAAAAAGATAAAAATCGTAGTCTCTAAATGTGAAATTTTAAAATATCGTACTTGGTAACTGCTGTTCTTACCAGATTGTGTTTTTTTTAATAAAAAAAAAAACAATTCGATTAATGCTAATTTCACAATTCTTGGGGTTAATTTTCAAAAAAATATAATATAATCTGTGTGACCCTACAGCTACCCAACCTAAACACCTCTTTTGAAGTCTGCCACAGAGAAGAAGATAAGAGCTTCCCCACAGAAACACAAGCAGCAGCAGCAGCAGCAGCAGCAGCTTCCACTTGCACGCGCATATACATGATATTTATTACCAGATCATTAGAATAGATCTAGAAAGAAAGAGAGTGGTTTTTTGTTTCTCCAATGGATAAAAGCTGTCAATCATCTGGTGATTCTACAATCACCAGTAGTAATAGCAGCACCCACAATACCGCCATCGACAACAACAGAGATCACTATCTCAAACACCTCAACAAACTCTCTCACAAGATCTCCAAACCCCCAATCACAACCACCACCGCAAATATAAAAAAGGGCCCCTTTGATCAACCCTGTCAGCAGCAATCACAAACGCAACTTTCTCAGCCATCATCACAACAGCAACAAAATCAAAATCTGCAGGGGCAGCAGCAGCAGCAGCAGCATCAGCACCAACCGCCTGTTTACAATATAAACAAGAATGATTTCCGTGACGTGGTACAAAAACTAACAGGATCTCCAGCTCATGAGAGATTCTCTACACCTCCACCCATACACCCACCCAAACCTCAAAGCTCTCGCTTACAACGTATTCGTCCTCCGCCCTTGGCTCACGTTAGCAACCGCCCTCCTCCTTCGCTGAACAGCACCATCCCACCTCCTCAACAACCACCCCTGACCACCGTTCCGAACCCTAACACCTCCGCCTCTGCCACAAACAGTTTCATCCAACGGTCAACGGCACCTCTCTCCCCGTTACCGCCATTCCCGGCTGTTCACGCGGCGGCGGAATCGCCTGTTTCTGCTTACATGCGGTACCTCCAGAACACGATCTCTGCCGTTGATTCTAACAAGCAGTTCTCGGGATTCTCGCCGCTGGCCCCGTTGGTTTCACCTCGATGGAACAATATGATGGCTCCACAACAGCAATTTGCCATGCCACCCCCGCAACAAGTAATGAACCCCTCGCAGTTAGCAGGGATGGTCGCACCACAGCCGCAGTTTCAATTGCCAACGTCACCGCTACCATTTGGATGCATGAACTCACCGCGGTCTCCATATCCTCTGCTCTCCCCGAGTTTGTTGCTTTCGCCATCTTCATTTCCTCTCTCACCGACAGTGCCCGTTACTAGCCCTAGATGGAGAGGTCTTTGAAAGTTCAATTAATTTTTTTCTTCTCCAGGTAAGCGTTATTATTATTATTATTATTAATAATACGAACAGACCTTGTCTTTTTAGTTTGAGGGTTAGGGATCTTAGATTTATTTACCTTTTTATTATTATTATTAATAGCTGTTGTAAATAGCTGGGGGTTTAAATTTTCTGGATTAGAGAAGTGTTTAGCGCTGATTAATTAGATATTATATCAAAAGATATTTGAAATAGGAAAAGTTATTTTGGTGGATAATCAAAGGTGCAGGTGGTTAAACCATTAGAATTTACTGAATTATAGTTGGCGTATGCTGCTGCTGCTGGAATGACCATGTACTTGATTTCCTTTCATGTATATGTCGCCGTTTGCTCCAAGTTTATTTTTGTTTGATTTTGGATGACACTGAATTTCCATTTCTAGTAATTTATGAGTTTAAACCTGTTATTATAGATAGCCCTCTTGGGTTTAGGACAGTCTCTCTTCTGCTCACCTTAACCTACACTCGCAGTATTGCTAGCGTGCTTGTCTCACTTATGTTTTTGCTAAATTTTAAGTGTGTGGTCTTACCAGGAGTAGAAAAAAATGCTTGTGGTGGCAAGATTTGCTGAACGAATAGTTTTGACAGGTTAATATTCTATGGTACCACCAACCAGTCGTTTAGGAGTTTGGATTTTATATGGAAATGTAAAATGATCACACTAGGCAACACATCTTGGAATTCTTATCGAGATTAAGCAGATGCAGGGGGTGGGGTGTTTCATCTTGTACCCCACCCGTTTGGATTAACTTTTGTGATTATGATTTAAGGAACATCAAGGGGACCTGCAGGATTCTGATGTGTGCTGGGTTCATTGATGGCAAGATTATTTTTTTTTAGACTTTTCCTCCCACCCAATTGTTCCTTGTTTTACTTGGATGCTTGTGGAATCTGAATCACCTATAGACTAGAAGTTTCAGTTGTGAAGAAGTATTTACATCTTTAGGCTTTATTGATCTCCTACTGAGTGTAGAATGAAGGGGAAAAAAATTACAGAAGGAGAAGGGGTATGGGTGATACAAATTGACAAGGGGGAACCCCTATTTATGGATTTGACTCATGCCAAAATCTGATAGACCAGCATGCTTCTCCTGCTCTTGCTTTTTTTGGCAGAGCAATTGACTTCCAGGATTCATTTAACCCTTTGTCCACACTCCACAGCTTAGCAATTGAACCAATAGTGAGTCAAATGATTCCATGCTCATCTTCTATCAGATCCATATGTGCCTTTCTTTTCCCATTTCTATAACTTCATCAGAGTAATTGTGGTGATTGGTGCACCATCTTTGCGTGATTTGGTAAAGAAGGTTTACACGAATGCTCTTGGACTTGTAAAAATTTGATTGTTGTTTTAATTATCCTCCCTATGCAACTGCCCTCAAACTTTCTTTATCTTTAAACCATGTCACTTTCCCTTCTGCATTGCAATTCTTTTTGGGATCATGATCTCTTAATTTATGCATCACAAGTGAATCTAGAAACACTCTGAATTAAACGGATGTTGATGATATTAGTTGAATGGCTGTTTTCTCGTTATTTGTGAAGTTAGCGAGAGATATTCCAAGTGCATGTCAATGACTCAAATCATATGAAATGTGGGATGGTAATGATACATGTGGAAAGATAGCAGTATGAATGCTAAATGAATACATGTGGAGAGATACTCCAAGTTAAAGAGGGTTTTTTTTATCCGTCCTGGAGGCTTACTGGATCTTACGCTCCACAAGAAGGGCCCTTGAACTTCCGTGGTCTCTCCAGTGTCTGTTGTGAGCAAAGATTAGACTTTTAGATGATTAATACCACACAAAGTAACTCTTCACTTGTTAGCTTGCTCGCTCGCTCCCACTACTAGAATTCACGAACTTCGAATGCCCTGCTAACATTTGCACATGTTGGGTGTAAGAATATCGTAATAAAATGGTAGAACTCTTTCTGGAGCTTGAAATATGTTTCTCCCCAAAACTTTTATGGTAGCTCTAGACTATTTGGAAGTTCTTATTTCTGTTTGTTTGTTTGTTTTATGAATTATATACCCAATGGTTAAGGGATATCTTTCACTTTGAACTACACAGAAATTCAGCTACCTTCCTTGGATTGGCCACTCCATTTTTCGCTAGTTTAATTTAGCTAGGCTTCACGAACATATTTGGCGTGGGACGTCTTTCTAGTTCAACCTATCTTTCATGTTGTCAACAGCAATTTTTAGTCTCCTTCGGCAACAATATCCTTGTATATTCCATTTTGATCGGGTCTGGTGGCCCAGGAAAGATGAAAATTACTTTTTTGACTATTATTTATAAACTTTCCGCCACAGTTAAATGATGAGTGCCGTTTGAATGCAAGAAGACCTGGGAATCCTTTAGAATGCGAAATCCAAATCGGCAAAGCTAGAGAGTTAGGCGCCGTCCACCTAAAGCTGCTGACAAATTAAAAATTGATAAGGAATCTAGTGGAAGAGCTGATAAGATTTGTAAGTCATAAATGTGTTAGAAGTGATAGATAAAAGATTACCTGATGGCACCATGCCAACAATAAGACTCCACGTCTCCTTTCCAGCACTGGACCTCGTGAAGAGGCGCCCACTTGGCTATTCGCGCTCATGGTTTTATAGAATGTTTACTGAATGAGTGGAAGTTAAATTTTATCAGCATTTCAGTCCCCATTGAATGTCTTGTAGCTCTCCATATTTAAATTCCTAATCATTTAAGAATAAATTTTAATTTTTCTTTAAGAAATTTAGATCGAGATTTGTTTGTATAATTGGGAAGAAAAAAAGAGGGGAAAGTGGTGACATGAGTACAATATCAGAGATCTGACGGCATCTTATTTAGTAATCAAGTCCCTAATTAATCATGATTCGTGGAAGGAAAGAAAAATCAAATGATGTAAAAAATCCAATTTAGTATTTGCTTAAAAACTCTCAAGGTTAATCCAAGAGGGGGGGCCTGATAATCAGGGTGACGGCTGCCGTCGGTGACAAGCAGAGGCTAGCCATGGCTCTGATGTGAAAGGGACAGATCTCGATCAGAGTATTGGTGCGAGGAGTAGGGTGGAGTTTTGATATCAGTTGAGGGAGAAAGGAAGAAGAGCATCTACGAGGGAGAAGGACTTCACAGAACCCTCTTAATCCAAGTGCGGTGTCTTTTCACCTAAGGAATTTTACCAGTAATGCGCGATAAGGTTGAAAAGAAAAGGAATACAATAAAACAGAACAATTAATCATATTTAAACGCCAGAAGTCCCTTAATCCCTTCCTCAAACCAATGGAGTGGCTGCTTTTAACAGCGAATCAAATCGAATAGAAGAACAAATTGAAATGAATATGGGGTTTGATAAAAACATCAAATAATAAATTTTTTATTTTAAAATTTATTTATTTTTACCAGCACATCTAAAACACTAAAAAATAATTTGAAACAAAAAATAATAATAATAAAAAAAGTTGAAACTCATATCCCGTTTGATAACAGCCCCAAACTACAAAAGCAAAGGAGAGGAATCTGCCTGTTCGTCTCCTTTAGCTTTCTCCTTTTCTAATTTTTATTTCTAAAATAAAAAGGATTGATATGTTATGGAAAGAGTGGGATGAAATTTCAGAAGAGAGAGAACTGGTCCATAAGCCCAATGCCTATTAGGCCTCGTGAGCCCATAAAAGATAACCATCTATTATTTGTTCTTTTTATGAATATAGATTATTTTTTTTGGTATGCGATTTCAATGCTCTATGTTTTTTTATATAAAAAAAAAATATCACACACAAGTTAAAAATGTTAATAGCCGACAAATTTTAACTAAATCAAATTTTCAAAACTTGATTTTTATAGAATTTGTTTTTCGCACACGAGTTAATTTTGTTGATAACCGGTAAATGTAACTTATTTAAATTTTAAAAACTTGATTATTTTAGTTTGTACTAGTTTTCTGACGAGTGAGTCATTGGATCAAAATTTTTCTGAATTGAAAAAGAAATCTCCAAACCTAAGAGAATTGTGTTGCATTATTATTAAACCTGATTTAGCGGGGTCAACTTTAAACACTCTCAACTTGATTTTTTTCTCTAACTTGAGTCTTAAACTAAATATTGTCAGAGTTAATTCGACATGACCCAGTTGACTTGACAAATTCAAAAACAACCTAGATAACCCGTAAAAAACATGGTATAACTTGAAAAAAAAAATCTAGATGATATATATTTTTTCTTAATATTGATATGACAACATATTATATCGACTCGGGTTTCACAGCTTAACCCATCAAACCTGCAACCTGAATTATGAACTTCACTAGGATTGGTAACTTTGTTTTTTAAAATTGTTTTTGACTTGATAATATAATAAGAAAAATAGATGGTTACAAAATTAAACATTAAAAAAATACAAGGACATTTGTTTGAGATTGCAATAACCCCATATAAAACAAACTGAAATAAATTATGAATACTAAATCAAAATAAACCAAATATTAAAGGATAAAATTGATTAAAAAAAAGAAAAAAGGATTCAATTGAAAGAAAAAAACTAGAAGATGGTTTGAAAAAAAAATTTGTTTGGCATTACTACTAAACTTGTCCCGATGAGCCAATCTTGAAACCTTTCGTTCCGATTTCTTGTCTATCTCAGATTTAAAATTAATCTGCATACGAGTTGATTTTATATTATTTAATTGACTTAGCAAGTCCAAAACAACCCAAATGACCAATAAAAGTGTGATTTGGTAAATGTTTTTTCAAGATGATATATTTTTTTAATATTGAGTAAATGACATATTAGATCAACTAGAGTTTCATAACTTAATTCACAAAACCTGTGACTAAGATCATGGATTCCGTCGGGTTATAAAATTTTATTTTTAAAAAATATTTTTTATTTAATGATACGATAATAAAAGGATGCTTGGAAAAATCAAACACCAAATAAATATCGGGATGTTTGTTAAAACAATAATAATATTATAGAAAATAAATCGAAATAAATTATGATGTTCAATTCAAAATTAATAAAATATTAAAGGATAAAATTATAATTTAGAATGAATAAAATGTTGATGAATGAAATTTGAAAAAAAAGAAGAAGATTTAGAAAGTATAATTTTTTTTTTAAAAAAAAAAACCCAAGGTGCTTCACTATGTACACACGAACAGTGAAGAACCATATCCTTTTTCAATTATTTTAGTAGAGTAGTAGTAATACATAAATGGTCTAAAAAAATAAAAATAAAAATAGTGAAACAATATATATAATTATGTACGTAATTTTAGTTGACGTGTATGTTGATCAGGAAATCTTTTAGTGGAATAATTATAATAATATTTTATAGAGTAAAATCCAATATTACGTCAGAATCCCACTATTCATGAACCATTTAGAAATTTTAGAATTCAAATATAAATTGCAGTTTATAGTAAAGAACCAGCTTTGTAAAATGAGCCCATGAATCCCCTTTGGGCCAATCTGCTCACAACATCTTTGTAACTTACACACACATAGGCATTGCCAATCTGCCAACCCAAGTTCAGCAAGAACTCCAAGGAGAAGTTCAGCAGTGTGGCCGAAACACTGGTTATTTAATATTTGAATTTTTTTTTTTTTATTTTAAAATTATTTTGATAAGATGATATTGACTGAAAAGATATAGTATCTAGGTAAAGTCCAGGCCCAGCTATACTTAAAAGAAAAGGACTTGTCATCTGCAAAGATGATGTGCCATCCATTCGTCTTCTTCTTTGCTATTTGGGGTAGTTAAGCCAAGTTCTGGCGTGTTGACGGGATTGTTAAAAAACTTTTGGGTTTCTTGTGTTTTTTTCACAGAATGACATATCTAAATAATCTAATAAACCTTATAAACACAGGTATACGACTACAAAACTATAAATAAAAGAAAAATCAACACGAAATTCAAATCAACACGTATTCTTATTCCGAGGATGAAATGATCTAATTTTTCCAATTTATCGAGTTGAGAGCAAATTATCGATTTAAGATCATTTTATCAAGCTAGACAAAGGATGGGAGGAGAAAATCGCAAAAGAGAAGAATAAATTACAAGACAGACGATTCTTTTTTGATAAAAAGTTCTTGAGCTTATGCGTACAAAGAACGAAAATTTCATTGAATTTCCAAATACATAAAGTTCTCACTTATGTCTGCCAACCAAGCATAATGTTTCCCATCCAAACACTGCCTAAAAGAAGCGTGGAGACATTACACCATCGAACAAAAGAACCAAGCAACCATTTTTTCATTAGAATTCACCCCAACATAGGAGTGTGACAAAGTACAATAGAGTATAGACAACCAAGCAAGCCGCATCTCCTGTCATTTCCTCAAAAGATCGAATATGCGAGAAATATAATCTAATTGAATTTAGGCAACTGGCTTGGGGTGGAGCATCTAAACCTAGTAGTGATAGATGGAACCTCAAACAAATAATATATCTATGCCCGTGGACTTTTAATAAATCTTCGCAAGCAGAATTCAGAGAGAAAAGGGAGGTGAGATTTGCCTGGGGTATCGAAAACACGGTCCAACATAAAATGCTTTCGCAGAACACAGCAATCAAGGGCAAAAACCAAAGCTGTTAAAACAAAGAAGGCTATCGATCTTACGAGGAAAGAATTTCTTAATGGCAAAACCAGATATCATTACGAAAACAAGGGCCATCCGGAAACACAAATTGATATGACAAACTAAAAGAAAATAAGAAAGAAAAGCTTGGCGCGTCCATGATTCATAACCAAGACAAGAATGCCTAAAAGATCAGAATAACAAGCAAATTAGCAACAAGCACCTTCTCCTATTAAAAACATATAGAGGAGAAGTTCAACCCTAATTTGCAGTAGAGCACCTTCACTGCTGTTCATCACCAGGTTTGGGTGCTGCTTCTTTAATCTCATCAGCACCATCGTCCTGAATCAGAACAGATATTTCCCATTGTCAATACGAGTGCAAAAACAAATGGAGAGGGATAGTTTGGAATAAGTCCATTACCTGCATGTCAGAGGTCCAAAGAGTAAGATTGTCACGAAGGAGTTGCATGATCAAAGTGCTGTCCTTGTATGACTCCTCACCCAACGTATCCAGCTCCGCAATGGCCTCATCAAAAGCCTGATAAGTGATAAGTTCAAGGAAAGAAAATTATGATTTTAAGAAAAAGACAACTCAAATAAAATAGCAAACAATTGCTTAAAAGGGGGTGTTTGGGACAGTAATATAGTTTTACGACAGACAATAGTTACGGTTGATTTTCTATTTTTAAAAATTTATTTTCGATATTAGCTAAAAACAAAAACAAAAAATTAATTTGAAGCGAGAAAAAAAAATCCTGCAATTGCAACCACCTAGAAGACAGAAAGTATGCATAGATGAACATCTGCCATAAAATTTAAAAAGAGAAAAAAAAAGAAGCTGAATGGCAGACCTGTTTAGCAAGACTGCAAGCACGATCTGGAGAGTTGAGAATTTCATAGTAAAAGACAGAGAAGTTAAGAGCCAATCCTAGACGGATTGGGTGAGTGGGAGCCAGCTCTGCATTTGCAATGTCCTGCAATCACAAATCCATTTTCAATACAGCAAAGCATTCAGATGGGAAATACAGAGCAGAATTACATTTGTGCAAAATAGATAACGTAAGAAGATTTCTAATCCATGCAGAAAAGGAAGAAATTATATATATAATCAACATAAAAGGTCGGGCAATCAAAGCTCTCTAGCTAACAAATCAACACCATAAGAAATACTCAATAATTGCAACCTTCAACGAAAAAACAAAAAAAAAAGACACGAATCAGTATCTAAACTGAACAAATCTAAAACCAAAAACCATAAAATAAAACAATCCAAGGCGTAAGATCTGAGAAAGAAAAATAAAAAACCTGAGCGGCTTTGTAAGCAGTGAGAGTACTCTCAGCAGCCTCTTTCCTTTCAGCACCGGTTTTAAACTCAGCCAAATACCTGTGATAATCTCCCTTCATCTTCAAATAGAACACCTTCGAATCACCAGCCGAGGCCGTTGGAATCAACCTCGAATCGAGCAACTTCAAGATCCCGTCACAGATCGAAGACAGTTCGGTCTCAATCTTAGCCCTGTAGTCACGGATCACAGACACATGGTCTTCGTTACCGCGACTCTCCTCTTTCTGCTCGATCGAGGAAATAATCCTCCACGAAGCACGTCTAGCTCCGATCACGTTTTTGTAAGCCACAGAGAGGAGGTTTCGCTCTTCCACGGTGAGTTCCTCGTTCTCGAGGGAGGCAGAGACTTTCTCCATGTACTCCACCATTTCTTCGTAACGTTCGGCTTGCTCGGCGAGTTTTGCCATGTAAACATTTTCCTCGCGAGCTGATGGTGTGACAGCCATTGTTTTAGAAAGAGAGAAGATGGAAATCGAGAGAAAGAAAGAGAGGACGATTTAGATCTGGTTTTCTTGAGAGGGTTATGTTATTTGAGAGGGACGGGGGGCTAATTTTGGTGGGTAGTGGGGTGGCGATGATTGCGTAGGTGAAGATGGAGGGATTTTTGGAGGATGGGATGCGAACCGTTGGATTAAAAAGAGTGACAAAGCAGAGCTCGTTCAGCTGGGCTGGCAGGTTAAAGGCAGCTGGCACACACGAGGATATGAATAAAAGTTAGTTTTAAAGTGTTTTTCTTTC
>Ga0307509_10009102_pt1 | contig 12486 bp, 12 predicted proteins | sample 10_EM_MG_FD_202245 | JGI IMG/M metagenome (GOLD analysis project Ga0307509, IMG submission 202245) | Populus trichocarpa ectomycorrhiza microbial communities from riparian zone in the Pacific Northwest, United States - 10_EM | ecosystem: Host-associated > Plants > Roots > Unclassified | place...
GGCAACTACCAGAAGTGCGGAGCGACGGGTCGCCATGACCTGGAGCCCTTCTGGCCTTCCCGTCAGCACCATGACTTCGACCGGGTGTGTTGTCGCGCGATGAACGCGCCGGCCCTCTAAAGCCGTACACCCTCGGCCTCCGGCCTGCGCGACTCGATGTACGTCCCTCGACGAACCTCTCGCGCGAAAGAGCTGACCTCTCATGGCGATCATCCGTTCTCTGCCCTCCGCCGCCCTCGACGCCCCGGTGCCCTCCCCCGCCCCGACCGGCACGCGGAACCATCTGCGTGCCGTCGACCGGGACGAGGTGATCGACGTCGCGGAGTTCCTGCCGCCGGGCGCCACCTGGCTGCCGGCGCCGCCGCACACGCTGCCCACCCTGCCGGGGCAGCCGCCGATGGTCGGGTACCTCGTCCTCATCCCGGCCGACAGCCCGCACCTCGTCCGGACCGGGCACCCCGACGTCCTGCCCGACGGCGGACCCGGCATCACGGGCAACATCACCGTCGACGCCGAACCGCTCGTCCGCATCGACACCGTGCAGCGCACCGCGCAGCTCAAGGGCGAGGAACTCGACCTCACGTACCTGGAGTTCGAACTCCTCGCCCACCTGGTGGCCCACCCCAACCGGGTGCACACGCGCGACCAGTTGGTCACCACGGTGTGGGGCTACGGGCATGTGGGCGACGGCCGTACCGTCGACGTCCACATCGCCCGGCTGCGCCGCAAGCTGGGTGTCGAGCACCGCAAGGCGATCCAGACCGTGCGCCGGGTCGGGTACAAGTACACGCCGCCGACCGCGCGTTGATCATCTGCTGACGGCAGATTCGCGTTCCGTTCCGTGTGCCGCGCGGGCAGAGTCGTCGGCATGAGACTTCTGGTGCTGGGCGGTACGGAGTTCGCGGGACGGGCCGTCGTGGAGGCGGCCCTCGGGCGGGGCTGGGAGGTGACCGTTCTCAACCGGGGACGGCACGAGGCCCTGCCCGGGGTACGGGCGTTGCGGGGTGACCGCACCGCGCCCGGTGGGCTCGACGCGCTGGCCGGGGGCGAGTGGGACGCCGTCGTCGACACCTGGTCGGCGGCGCCCCGCGCGGTGCACGACGCTGCGCGGCTGCTCGGCGGGCGGGTGGGCCGGTATGTGTATGTGTCGAGTTGCTCGGTGTACGCGTGGGCGCCGCCCGCCGGATACGACGAGTCCGCGGCCGTCGTCGAGGGTGCCGAGGCCGACGCCGACCGGACGGACTACGCGCGCGACAAGCGGGGCGGGGAGCTGGCCGCGCTCGATGCGTTCGGGGCGGAGCGGTCGGTGTTCGTGCGGGCGGGGCTGATCCTCGGGCCCTACGAGAACATCGGGCGGCTGCCGTGGTGGCTGAACCGGGTCGCGCGGGGTGGGCCGGTGCTCGCGCCGGGGCCGCGGGGGCTCGCCCTTCAGTACGTGGATGTGCGGGATCTCGCGGAGTGGGTCCTGGGCTCGGTGGAGCGGGAGTTGAGCGGGGCGTACAACGTGATCTCTCCGCAGGGGCACGCGACGATGGGGTCGTTGTTGGACGCGTGTGTGCGGGTCGCTGGTGGGGTGGCCGAGTTGCGGTGGACCTCTGCGGATGTGGTGCTCGGGGCGGGTATCGAGCCGTGGACTCAGTTGCCGGTGTGGATTCCGGCCGGGAGTGAGGGGTACGACGCGTTGCACAGTGCGGATGTGTCTCGGGCGGTGGCGACTGGGTTGAGCTGTCGTCCTGTGGAGGAGACGGTGGCTGATACATGGGGGTGGTTGCAGGGCATCGGGGGTTCCGCGCCGCAGCGGCCGGATCGGCCGGGGGTGGGGCTTGACCCTGTTGTGGAGGCGAAGGTGCTTGGGGTGTCGTTGTAGGGGTTGTTCGTTGGCTGCGGGTGCGTGGGGGCTGGTCGCGCCACGCGGCGGAGCCGCAAATCGATACAGCCCCGCGCCCCTGAAAGCAGAAGCCGCAGGGAACCGGTGTTGGTAGCGACACCCCCATCACGGTGCGCGGGCCCCGTGACCTTGTCGCCGTGCTCCGTGAGACTGGGCCTATGGACACGAACAGGGCCCGTACAGTCGTCACGGCCGGGCTGCGCGGCCTCGCACTCGCTCTCATCTCCCTCTACGGGTCGCTCGTCCTCTTCGTTCTCATGGTCGTCTCCCTTGTGCTCGTGCCTGTGGGGATCGGGCTGGTCACCACGCCCTGGGTGCTGGCCGGCGTGCGGGCGCACGCGAATCGGCGGCGGCTGTTTGCCGTGGAGTGGTGCGGGGTGCGGATTCCGGTGGAGCCGGGCGGGGCGAAGTCATGGAAAAACACCTTCCGGTTGCTCGGCTGGCTGTTCGTCGACATGACCGCCGGGTTCGTCACCGCGCTGGTGCCCGCCGCCCTGGTGTTCTATCCGCTGGAGGGGTTCGCGTTGGCCTTCGGGCTGTGGCGGGTGTTCACGGACGGGACGTATGTGGGGTGGTGGTACGGGTTCGTGCCGGTGAGTGGGCAGGGCAGTGCCCTGCTCGCTGGGCTGCTGGGTGTCGCGCTGCTCGTCGCTTCCTACTTCCTCACGCCCGCCCTGTTGCGCGTCCATTTCCTGCTGACGCGTTCTGTGCTCGCTCCGGGGCAGGGTGAACTCGCCGAGCGGGTGCGGGTGTTGACCGAGACTCGGCGGGACGCGGTGGACTCCTCGGCGGCCGAGCTGCGGCGGATCGAGCGGGATCTGCACGACGGTGCGCAGGCCCGGCTGGTGGCCATGGGGATGGATCTCGGGACCGTCGAGGCGCTGTTGGAGAAGAATCCGGCGAAGGCGCGGGAACTGCTCGCCCGGGCGCGGCAGTCGTCCGCCGAGGCGCTGGGTGAGTTGCGTGATCTGGTGCGCGGTATCCATCCGCCGGTGCTGGCGGAGCGTGGACTCGGCGATGCCGTAAGGGCGTTGGCGCTGCGGATGCCGGTGCCGACGGAGGTGGGCGTGGACATCGGGGGCGGGCGGGCGGACGCGCCGGTCGAGTCGGCCGCGTACTTCGCGGTGAGCGAGGTGCTGACCAATGCGGTGAAGCATTCGGGGGCCGACCGGATCTGGGTCGACCTCCACCACGCGGAGGGGGTGCTGCGGATCTCCGTCACCGACAACGGCGGGGGTGGTGCCGTGGTCGGGGCGGGGTCGGGACTCTCCGGAGTCGGGCGGCGACTCGGTACATTCGACGGCGTCCTGGCCGTCAGCAGCCCCGCGGGCGGTCCCACCGTGGTGACCATGGAGATTCCGTGCGCGTTGTCCTAGCCGAAGACCTGTTCCTGCTGCGGGACGGGCTGGTGCGGCTCTTGGAGGCCTACGACTTCGAGATCGCCGCCGCGGTGGAGAGCGGGCCCGAACTCACCAGGGCGCTGGCCGAGTTGGCGCCGGACGTGGCCGTGGTCGACGTACGGCTGCCGCCCACGCACACCGACGAGGGGCTGCAGTGCGCGTTGCGGGCGCGGCGGGAGCGACCCGGGTTTCCGGTGCTGGTGCTGTCGCAGCACGTGGAGCAGTTGTACGCACGGGAGTTGCTCGCCGACGGGAGTGGCGGGGTGGGTTATCTGCTGAAGGACCGGGTGTTCGACGCGGAGCAGTTCGTGGACGCCGTACGGCGGGTGGCCGGCGGGGGGACGGTGATGGATCCGCAGGTGATTCAGCAGTTGCTGGCGCGGCGGGCGGCCGACGACCGGCCGTTGGGGCGGCTCACGCCCCGGGAGGTCGAGGTCCTCGAACTGATGGCGCAGGGGCGGTCGAACGCGGCGATCGCGGGGCAACTCGTCGTGACGGAACGGGCGATCGGGAAGCACACGTCCAATATTTTCGCCAAACTGGGACTGGAAGTCTCCGACGATGACAATCGCCGCGTGCTGGCGGTATTGGCCTATTTGGACCAGGGACGCTGAGCACTAGCTGTGAGTCGATCACAACTGCCGGTGTTTAAGGGCCAGTTGAGAGGGGACTTATGCAAGAACCTCTCATCAATTTCTGAGACGGCTGAACACTCCTGGGACCTCCTGCGTATCTGAGGGAGCCGCTTCACTCCTGTCGGGCGCCTCGCTGCCCCGCAAGGAAGTCAGAGGAGTTCCATGGGACGCAATGATCGTAAACGCCGTACGCCGATGGCCACCAAGGCCATTGCCGCCTCGGCTGCCCTAGCGCTCGGTGGGGCCGGGCTGCTCTGGGCGCAGATGAACGCTTCGGCTCACGAGTCCAACTCGTCGGGCCAGAACACGACGAAGGCCGCTGCGGCGAGTGCTGTCGCGACGATCGCCTGCCCGGACGTCGGCCAGCAGCTGACGAACGTGCCGCAGAAGGCTCGTCAGGGCGTCGCCACCGAGTTGGCGAACCTTGACAAGCAGATCACCGAGGCCTACGCCCGGCTCGCCTCGACGCGCCAGGCCCAGGCCAACGACCCGAGCTTCGTGCAGAACGCGATCGTCGGCCCCCTCAAGGAGAAGCGGGCCGCGACGATCGACCGTATCCGCATCGACATCCAGCGAGTGGGCGGCAGTGTTAATGCGGCTGCACTGAAGCAACTCGCCGCCTGTACGACGCAGACCGCCAACAACACCACCGCCGGTGGCCAGAACAACAACGGTGGTCAGAACAACAACGGCGGCCAGAACAACGGCAACACCGCCGCCCCGAGTGCCAGCGCCAGTGCCTCCGCACCCGCCGCCAACAACGGTGGCCAGGCAGGCAACGGTCCGACGGCCGCGGACTTCGTGGACATCACGAAGGTCGCGAACAACGTGCTGGCGAAGCCCCAGAACCAGGCTCAGGCCTCGACGGGCAGCTTCACCACCAAGTGCGGTGTGAACGCCAACAAGAACCACAACACCGACAACGTCATCGTGGCGCCCGGCGTGACCAACGGCGCGCACCACGAGCACGACTACGTCGGCAACCAGAAGGTCAACGCGTTCTCCACGAACGACTCGCTGCTGGCCGCCCCCTCCAGCTGCCAGAACCAGAGTGACCTCTCGGCGTACTACTGGCCGGTCGTGCGTGTGCAGGACGGTTCGCAGGAGTTCGACGCGAACGCGCTCGGCGGTGGCAAGGAAGGCAACGTCGGCAAGATCCTGACCCCGCAGTCGGCGCAGATCAAGTACGTCGGCTCGCCGGCCAGCAAGGTCGTCGCGATGCCGCAGTTCCTGCGCATCATCACCGGTGACGCCAAGACCCTCACCAACGGTCTGGCCAACGCCAACGCGCACTGGAGCTGCACCGGCTTCGAGAACAAGGTCCAGCTGACGGAGCAGTACCCGATCTGCCCGCAGGGCAGCAACGTGGTGCGTACCTTCGCCTTCCAGAGCTGCTGGGACGGCGTGAACATCGACAGCGCCAACCACCGTACGCACGTGGCCTTCGCGGACCCGGCGAGCGGTGTCTGCGGGAACGGCTTCAAGGCCATCCCCCAGCTGACGATGCGCCTGGTCTACAAGATCACGCCCCCCACCATCCAGGCGGACGGCACCGTGAAGAACGCCTACGCGGTGGACGGCTTCCCGGAGCAGCTGCACAAGGCGTCGACCGACCACGACGACTTCATCAGCGTCACGAAGAACAACCTGGCGGCGAAGATCGCCAACTGCGTCAACACCGGCAAGAAGTGCCAGTGAGCGCAGCTAGCCGGTAGCACCCGGTAGTACGAAGCGGGCGGTGGGTTCCCCCACCGCCCGCTTTCGTGTGTGTCCTGGACTAACCGGTGTGAGCCCTTTGAGGGGTGTGAACCGGTGACACAGCTTTCAGCTGGTGTGCTTCGAGTGGTCGGTGCCGATCTCCTCGTCGCCGCCGAGCGTCGTCTGCAGTTTCTTGACGATCTTGTCGGTGCCGACGGCGACCCACTTGCGGCCGACGAGGTAGAAACCGCCGTAGTCCTTGGCGTCGTTGATCCACTCGCGCTGGCCGCGGTCGGTGGCGAAGGTGGCGAGGACGAACTTGCCGTAGCTCATCTTGCAGATGGCCTGGCGGAGTTCGTCGGCGTCGGTCTGGATGTCGGGCGTGCACTTCACCTTGGCCGCCAGGCTCTCCAGGCTGCCGGTGGCCGCCGGAGGTACGGTCGCGGCCTTGGTGTCGGCGCCGCAGCCCACCAGCGCCAGCGCCGCCGCGGCGCCGGCCACCGCGAGCATCGGTCGGGTCAGCCTCATCTGTCGTTCCTCCGGTAGTCCGGTCAGCAGCATGCCGCAGACGGCCCCGACGAGGGGCCTTCTCCTTCGATACGGACACAACGGGCCCCGCACTCAAATCCATGGCCCTCGGCTGTATCCGTCTGCGAAGGTGGCGCCCGTGAACAAAGACTGGGAAGACCGTACGACCGCCGCCTGGGCGACCTTCGACGACTATCCGGAGGAGCGGGCCGCCGACTTCCGTGCCGTGATCGACGCGCTCGTCGCCGAGCTGCCGGACGGCAGTCCGCTGGGCCCCTTCGAACGGGCCTGCGCCTGGGACTCGACCGGCCACTCGGACCAGGCGGTCCCGCTGTACCAGGAGGCACTGGCACGCGGGCTGGACGGCTACAAGGGCCGTCGCGCGAAGATCCAACTCTCCAGTTCGCTGCGGAACATCGGACGGGCGGAGGAGGGCGTCAAGCTGCTCACACCCGAACTCGACGGCCCCTCCGACGAGTTGGACGACGCGGTACGCGGATGCCTCGCCCTGTGTCTGTCCAGCCTGGGCCGCGACCGTGAGGGTCTGTCCCTCGTACTGGGCGCCCTCGCGCCCCATCTGCCGCGCTACCAGCGGTCGATGGCGAACTACGCGCGAGCGCTGATGGAGTCCGATGCCTGAGTCGCCCGGGTGGCGGTGACCAACTCACGATTCGCTCGTTTTGCTGAACGTGCAGTCACAGGATGTCGCCAAGCGCCCCGCAGCTTCACCCACCGCCCCGGTCGTCGATGTCGAACAGGCCGAGGCCGCGCTCGTCGAGCACTATCCACGGCTCGTCCGGCTCGCCTATCTGGTGCTCCCCCCGAGCCTCGGCCGCAACCGGCGCGTCCTGACCGCGCACGCCCTCACCCAGCGCGCCCTGCCCAGGGGCCGCGCCTCGGCGTCCGCGATCCCGGCCCAGTCGACGGGCCGGGACGGCGACCCCGGATACGCCTTCGTCCGCCTCCAGGTCGTGCGTACGGCCCTGGAGGCGGGCCTCCCGCTGTCGTTCCGGGCGTGGCCCAAGCGCTCCCAACTTCCGCCGCTGCTCCCCCAGGTGTGGGGCCTCAGGCTCTTCCCGCGCTCGGGCGGCGCCGACGAACTCGCCCTGGACCAGCGGCTGTCGGCCCTGTCGGGCCCGGCCCGCGCGGTGTACGCGCTGCGCGGCCTGGAGAAGCTGCCCGACGGCGACGTACACCGGGTGCTGGCGGCGGCCGGAGTCGACGAGGTGGACGCGGCGCTGCGCGAGGCCGACGAGGCGCCCGCGCAGTATCCGCTGCTCGACTCCCCCGAGTTCGACCCCTGTTCGCTGCACGCCCGGCCCACCGATCTGATGCGCCGCCGTCAGCACGGCAAGGCCGCGCTCGCCGCCGCTGCGGCCGTCGCCGTGTGCGGCGCGCTGCTCGCGCTGCCCGGCGGCGGCTGGGGCCCGGACGGCGCCGCCGCACCCGCGTACGCGGCCAACCCGGCGGCCGAAGCCGCCCTGAATCCCGGCAAGTTGACCCGGATCGCGCCCACCGCGTGGGAACTCTCCACGCGCAGGGACTTCTCCGTCTGGCCCGCCCGCGGCGACCTCACCGAGAACACCGCCCTGCTACGCCGCGCCCTCGCCGTCTGGGCCCGCCCCGGCGAGTCCGTCCAGGTCTCGGCGACCCCCGGCACCCCCTCCGGCGGCCCGGCGGGACCGCCCCAACTCCTGTACGCGGGAACGGTCGACAACGCCCGCGTGGTGATCCTCTACGACGGTCTGCGCATCGCCCGCTACGCCGAACCGAAGGACGGCACCAAGGGCGCCGCGCTGGACTTCGCGCGGGTCGACGGCGCGACCGGCACCGAGGCCAACGCGGTGGTCCTGGACCGGGCCGACGGCAACGTCCGTTATCTGACGGCCCCTTGGGTGAAGAAGATCGCCGAGCGGGACCTGCTGAAGCCGAGCGCCGGCGCCCTGCCCATGACCCTCACCGACGGCATCACCTCGCCGCTCGCGTCCCCCGCCCAGCAGACCGGCGCGTGCACGTCGTGGAACGTGCTCCAGCTGACCGACGACACCGGCACCCGCCTGATGAGCGACCTCGGCGAGCTGGTCCCGGCGCACCTCACCGTCGGGCGGCCCGGCGCGGCCCACGAGGTGTCCGGCGCGGAGACCCAGCGCGCCTGGGCGCCCTTCGCCTGCTCCCTCGGCGCGATGCGCTCGCTCGGCGTACGGTCCGTGAACGCCTGGCAGTACGCCGCCCAGCCGCTGCCCGACGCGAGCGGCACCGCGGCCTGGGTGTGCACCCGGGCCGAGACCTGGCGGGGTGGCGGCGAACGGGTGCTGGCGCAGTTCCACACCCCGGGCGGGACGTACGGCGCGGTCGCCGCGAAGGCGCAGGACGTGGCGGCGTGCGGGGCGCGCGACCCGCAGGTGCTGGCCGGCGTGCTGTGGAAGTCGGCGGTGGGCAGCTGGTATCTGCTGGCCGCCGGTGGCAAGGACACCAAGTCGATCAGGGCGACGGGCGGGGTGACCGGCTCGGCGCAGGGCGGTCTGCTGGCCGTGAAGACCAAGCAGGGCGTCCAGGCCGAGCTGAACGGCACGCTGGACGACGGCAGGACGATCACCGGTCTCCGCTAGGCACCGCCAGACACCGCTAGCTGACACTGACGTCAACAAGTCCCCGTACAAGGGTTCCCCCCGGACTTACCCGTCAGTACATTGACGCCATGTCCAACAAGCAGCCGCTCAAGGCCCGCAAGGTGTCCTTCTCCTGGGCGGGCACCCCGCTGCACTGGGTGCCCGGCGATCCGTTCACCACGCACACCATCAACGTGCTGCATCTGCTGCTGCCCGCCGGCGAGCGGTGGTTCGTGCACGTCTACAAGCAGGTGCTGCCCCTCATCCGGGACGAGCGGCTGCGCGAGGACGTGATCGGGTTCATCGGCCAGGAGGCGATGCACTCCCAGGCCCACGACGAAGTCCTCCCGCATCTAAGGGAGTTGGGCCTCGACCCGACCCTGTACACCGCGCAGGTCGACTGGTTCTTCGAGAAGCTGCTCGGCGACCGCACCCTGCCCCCGGGCCGGGCCCGGAAGTGGTGGCTGCTGGAGCGGGTCGCCACCATCGCCGCCATCGAGCACTACACCGCGTTCCTCGGCAACTGGGTGCTGAACGCGGAGGAGCTGGACCGGCGCGGCGCCGATCCGACCATGCTGGACCTGCTGCGCTGGCACGGCGCCGAGGAGGTCGAGCACCGGTCCGTCGCCTTCGACCTCTTCATGCACGTCGACGGCAGCTACCGGCGGCGCGCCCGCACCTGGGCCACCGCGTTCACCGCGCTGATGTTCCTGTGGCAGCGCGGCGCCCGCTTCTTCATGGCGAACGACCCGACCCTCGTCGACCGCCGCGCGAGCTTCAAGGACTTCTACGTCGCCGGCAGGCGCGGCACCCTGCCCGCGACCGGCGACATGCTCCGGTCCATACCCCGCTATCTGAGCCGCGCCTACCACCCCTCCCAGGAGGGCAGCACCGAGCAGGCCGTCGCCTATCTGGCCTCCTCGCCCGCGGCGCTGGCCGCCGAGAAGAGGGCGGAGTAGTGCCGAAGCCGCTCACGGTCGCGGTGCTGGCCGGTGCCGCGCTGCTGACCCGGCGCGCGCTGCGGCGCCGGGTACGGGTCTCACCGCTGTGGCCGCTGCCCGCGCTGGATCCGCCGATCTCCGGCCGACCGCGCACCCGGGCACTGCGGCTGCGCGTCGCCGCGCGGGAGACGGTCGCCGAGGGTGTCGTACAACTGCGCCTGGAAGGAAGGGAATTGCCGGGCTGGGAGCCGGGGGCGCACATCGATCTGGTGCTGCCTTCGGGGCTGGTGCGGCAGTACTCGCTGTGCGGGGATCCGGCGGACACCTCGTCGTACACGGTCGCCACCCGGCTGGTCGAGGACGGGCGGGGCGGGTCGCGCGAGGTGCACGAACAGGTGTGGGTGGGCGCGGAGTTGGAGGTGCGGGGGCCGCGCAACAGGTTCCCGCTCGTCGCGGCGCCCGCGTATGTCTTCGTGGCCGGCGGCATCGGGATCACGCCCGTCCTGCCGATGCTCCGAGCGCTGCCGGAGGGCGTCGACTGGCGGCTGCTGTACGCCGGTCGGACGCGGGAGTCGATGCCGTTCCTGGCGGAGATCGAGGAGTTCGGCGCGGACCGGGTGACCGTCGTGGCCGGACTGCCGGATCTGGAACGGGAGTTGGCCGACGTACCGGAGGGTGCCGTCGTCTACTGCTGTGGGCCGGAGGGGCTCATGGCGGCCGTCGAGGAGCGTTTCCCGGACGTGCGTCTGGAGCGCTTCGCTCCCCGGGCCTCAGCCGAGGGCGAAGCCTTCGAGCTCGAACTCCGGCGCAGCGGAAGGACGTTGACCGTACCGGCGGACTCCACCGTGCTCGCCGCCGTCCGCGCGGAGCTGCCGAACACCCTCTACTCCTGCGAGCAGGGATTCTGCGGAACCTGTCAACAGCGGGTGCTGGAAGGGGAAGTTGAGCACCGGGACGAGTTGCTGACGGATGCGGAGCGGGCCGACTCGATGCTGATCTGCGTGTCCCGGGCCCGAAGTGTGCGTCTGGTGTTGGATCTGTGATGGGGTGATGTGAACAACCCTGGTCGGTCCGGTCCGTTCGGGGCCGGATCAGATCGGTAAGGTGTTCGCATGAGTACCGGGGTTCGCCGCAGGATGGGAGTCGAGGAACGGCGGCAGCAGTTGATCGGCGTCGCTCTCGACCTGTTCAGCCATCGCTCGCCCGACGAGGTCTCCATCGACGAGATAGCCGCTGCGGCGGGCATCTCGCGACCGCTCGTCTACCACTACTTCCCCGGCAAACTCAGCCTGTACGAGGCCGCGTTGCAGCGTGCCTCGGACGATCTCGCCGGGCGGTTCGTGGTCCCCGAGGAGGGCTCGCTGGGGGGACGGCTGCTGCGGGTGATGGGCCGGTTCTTCGACTTCGTGGACGACCACGGGCCCGGTTTCGCGGCGCTGATGCGCGGTGGTCCGGCGGTCGGATCGTCCACCACCAACGCGCTCGTGGACGGGGTGCGGCATGCCGCGTACCTCCAGATCCTCTCCCATATGAAGGTCGAACAGCCGCCCGCCCGGCTGGAGTTGATGATCCGCTCGTGGATCTCGCTGGTCGAGTCGACGGCACTGATCTGGCTGGACGGCCGGCGTATCCCGCGCGCCGATCTGGAACGCCAACTCGTGCACGACTTCGGGGCGTTGGCGGCAGTGAGCGCGGCGTACGACGACGAACTGGCCGCGCTGCTGCGCGAATCCCTCAGGAACGAGCCTGGCGACGGGCCGTTCACCGACCTCGTCGTCCGACTCGTCGCCCTGGCGTCGTAGAGCAGCGACCGAGGACAGTCCCTAGCGCTCGAACTTCCGGTAGGACGCGTCGAGTTCGCGTACCTCCGCGGACGCGTGCAGCACGGAGCCGTCCTCGTCGATGTACTCGCGGAGGAGTTCCAGGACCTTCTCGGTCAGCTTGGCCCTGGTCTCCTCGGTGCGGCCGGCGAGCAGGCCGAGGGTGACATGGACGACCGTGTGTCCCAGCTCGTCGAGACCCTCGTATCCGAAGGCCGTGTACTCGGCCGGGCGGAACTGGGTCTTGCACGCCTCCGGCTTCGCCGCGGCGATCTCGACCACCGCCTGGTGCAGGGCGCGGGCGAAGCCGTCCTGGTCGAAGGAGATCGTGTGCGAGTGGTCGACGGTGATCTGCGGCATGGGGTTCCCCTGTTGTTCTCGGCCGATTACGGGCTCACCCTAGCCGCAGCGCCAGCATCGCGATGTCGTCCTCCCGGTCGACGCCGAAGCAGTCGAGGAGGGTGTCGCACAGGGCGTCCAGGCCGGGCAGGGCGCCGGAGGCGGCGGCGCGGAGATGTTCCATGGAGGCCGCGATGTCCGTGCCGCGGGTCTCGATCAGGCCGTCGGTGATCATCAGGAGCCGGTCGGTGGGTTCGAGGAACAGCTCCGTGGGCGGCGGGTGGGAGAGGCCCACGCCGAGCAGCGGGCCCGCCGCCTTGGCGTAGTCCGCGGTGCCGGAGTCCCGGACGATCAGCGGCGGGATGTGGCCCGAGTTGGAGATCAGGGTGCGCCCGGTGCCGGGGTCGACGAGGGCCAGGCACATGGTGGCCGTGGTCTCGGGGTGGTAGTGGCGCAGCATCCGGTCCAGCCGCTCGGCGAGCACGCTCGGGTCGCTCTCGTCGACGCAGTAGGCGCGCAGCGCGTGCCGTATCTCCACCATGACGGTGGCCGCCTCCAACGAGTGCCCGACGACGTCGCCGACGGCGAAGAGCACTCCCCCGCCGGCCCGCAGGACGGCGTAGAAGTC
>Ga0307509_10009103_pt1 | contig 12485 bp, 8 predicted proteins | sample 10_EM_MG_FD_202245 | JGI IMG/M metagenome (GOLD analysis project Ga0307509, IMG submission 202245) | Populus trichocarpa ectomycorrhiza microbial communities from riparian zone in the Pacific Northwest, United States - 10_EM | ecosystem: Host-associated > Plants > Roots > Unclassified | place...
CGGTAATATCAACCTACGTGCGCCCCAGTTGGCTCGCTCTAATTCTAACCGTCTCACCACCCCCAGTTCCCCGTCTCCGATCCAGGACGCCCCTGTGGGTCTGGGAAATGCTAGGAACTGCCGCCTCCTCCTTAGTCTCACCTCTCCGCCCACAGTATATCGATAGCGCGTGAAGGAGGCAAGACCTCCGAAGGAACTGACAGGTGTGATGGTAGGCGCACTACTGCCATAATCCCCTTTCCTCAATGGTCCCCGAAGAATCACTGGAGAATCGAGGTCTCGGTGGCCAAAGAGTAGAGCCCAACTACGACAACCCCTAGCTCCGTTAATAAAATACTCGGTGAGGCCGGCGCCAGGCTCACCCCCGGAGCTCTAAGGATGTGTAGAAGAGATAGGCCATGGTTCATCGGTATGTACCGCTGCCGGAATCGGAAATCGGACGTTGGGGAGTGGTATTGCCCTTGCTCCAACGGGGCCAGGTTCATCTGTTTGTGAGGAGTGCTGAAATATGGGTTTGGCTCATCGTAATGGAATTTGGGATTTTACCTTTAGGTGGAATTCTGTGAGACGAGCTTAAGGGTCGCAAGCAAAATCTCAATAATGATACTAGTTACGGGGGTTTGAGTCAAAATACCATTTTTCATGACATTGTCAAGGCTATCAAGCTTTCACAAAACCGTACAATACAAGAACCCTAACCCAACCACACGGAGGACTATTTTGGGTTGCAACTCTAGTGCTTGCAGCGGGTAATATGTACTTTCGGAGGAGCCGTTGGGAAAGCACTAGCTTGCTTGGATATGCTTACACTTGCGTGCGTGTTTTGTCATGGGCAGTCGTGATGTTTGTTAGATGAAAGGGTGGCTCTGTGAACATGGGAAAGCGAAAGAGGGGGGAACCGGGATTGCTCTATGGATGATGGGACTTTGATCGGGTGCTTCCTTTTATTTTCGTTTCCTTTTGATTTCCGGTCTATTGTGACATGCAAAAACCTTCCTGCCAAACACCCACCAAGGAAGGCTTGTCCCCGGAGGTGATCAGTCAGTGCGATTATTGCAAAAAGTAAGTTCCTTGGCCTTTGTTTGTCTGTCAACCAGACACGCTATGATACTATGACTTTCATAATATTATGGACTAATTAGGGTGACGGCACCCCCGCGCATAAAGGGAAGGGGGTTACGGTAGATGTCAGAAATGCGAAGCCTAGGTGGTCATGCCAGGGACAATGCCGAGAACCCCATCTCCCAATTTCCAACGCTTCCCCTTGGGCGGGGTGCCGTGCCCACTTAAGACAAGTCTAGAAATCATTGAGTGACACACTTTAACTGGCGGCTCATTCTTGATGACCGGTGTATCTTGCATCAGCAAAACCACGGGTAATTCCGAAGTACTAGTACTCAGAGAGGGCACGTGTCTAGGGTAGGGAGTACGGTACTCGAGTACCGGTATGGCGCCACCGTGGGGATGATGTGGGTGTACGGGTATCATGCGACGAACGAGGTCGGTAAGCTAGACGAAGAGATGTGAGCTCGCCGCGTTCCATGCTAGGATTACCGTACTTTAGCGCACCGGGGTTGGTAGCGTGGTGTGCGCACATATAATAATTCACGTTACCTGCAGATTGAATTTGTGGGGCCTCAAGGGAATCAAGTAATTGCTCGCAGGATGGATTTGTAAACAGCGAGGATAATTGCGGTCGAGACGGGAGAGCATCTGGCAGCACGCAATGTTTTTTGATTTTTGATAATTGCTTCTTGAGAGGGGCACCGTGCTCTTGTCAACCCAACAAGGGCGTAGGGGTTATAACGCACCCGGGTACCGCCCGAGGCAACTGCATCTCATCCCCTCTTAACTAAGCAAGACACTTTACCCGTCATGGTAAGAATCAGTACTCGAGTACAGTACCAACATTTACCTCCTGCAGCCAGACGTCCCGCTACCGCTAAAAGCTTGTACGTAAACGGGGTGCGCACATTTCGGAATGCCGGTTGGTGTGGGGTTGCTTGCAAATTTGTTCCCATCACGCCATAGCTTGGCGCTCCCTCCTCTCCAATCATAAGACCACCAAATAAATCATTTACAATCAGATTCCAAGGTGGCACGAAAATAAAATTCCTAAAGATCAATCCCTTCCCTTTCAACCACTCCTGTTCGATACTTCAGCGTTCACCTCACCCTTGAGTGACAAGAATGGTTGCTGGCTCTGTCAAGACTCCTGAGGAAGCCGGTATTTAGCCCCCCCATTCCAATTGTGCCCCTCCCAGTTGTGTCCCTTGACGGTTTGTTTTGAAACATGTTTGCTAACGGGGGTGGCAGTTGCGAGGATCGTATACTTGTCCAGCGATGTGGTTATTTCGGTACAATCTGCCCTAAGCAATGCTTCAGCGTTCAGCGCAAAGTTGGAGGAATTGTCATCGAGTGGGGTTAAAGGCACCCTCACAGCGTCGAACGGTGTCCCTGAGGTAATGGGAGAATAGCCTGGGCAGGGTCGCAGAAGCTGATTTATCTTTGGCCAGATTCAAATCGTTCGTCAAAATGCCGACCCATTGCTCTCAGTATTCCAACCGGCCCGCTCGGGAAAGCTCGTATCCGTAACGGCGACCTCGAGCATCCTACTTTCTTCCATACCCCATCTATACAAGATAATCAATTACCCCGTCGTAATTCATGTCTCGCTACAGCCATCAGAGTTCCCCGATTACTCCGAGATCACCTCTATCCGACAAACCGGTCTGATCCTGCTGCAGTCCGAGTCCACACAGGAAGCACAAGACATGGCCGTTGCGGCCCATGGATTAGCCGTCAAGACCGGGAAAGCCGTCGTACACTTCTTCGCTTCCTCATCCGATGATTCTGAGATTCCAAATGAGGATAGCCTACTGTTAGGTCGGGCACTTGATCGGGCTGCCGCGAGAACATATCAATCTGGCAAGATCGCCTCAACAAGCCTCTATTCGGACGACGGCGTAGTAGCACGGACCAGCAACTCAATTGCGTCAGTCGCGGTGGGAACGAGCGGTCACGCAAGTGGTCTTGTTACGCCCGCAAGTGAGGCATCGGGAGTCGAACCCTCCAGCAATGGCACCAGCACCGTCGATGAGAATAGTACTCGCCCATCGCTCACCTCTCTCAGCTCCTTACACGACACAATTGAGAGCCGCCCAATCACCTCCGACGACATTTACAAGCACGCCTCTACCATCTTCGAGGTCATAAGGCAGGTCACCGGTCGGTCCTATAATGTCTTTGAGTACACTGGACCCCGCAATGCCGATGTCGCAATTTTCGTCTTCGGATCCACTACTGGTTTGTTCCGCTCCACAATTAAGAGGACTGCGGGAGATGATTACTCGAGAGTCGGTGTGATTACCGCGAGACTCTACCGCCCGTGGTTTGGCACGAAATTGACTGAGGTCATTCCCAAGAGCGTCAGTAAGATTGCTGTTCTCGAGCAGATCAAGAAGAAGACTACCAAGTGGGGACCTTTGTTCTTGGACCTGCTCACTTGTCTGCGCACCGGCCCAGCCCTCAAAGGTGCACCAGCCGTCGTTGGTCATCAGCTAGGTTTCATCGCTCCCAATACAGCAAGCCAGGCTCTACGTGGAGTTGTGCAGAATTTGAGGTCTGAATCGCCTGTACAGAACCTCTCAGTTGGGCTGGAGGACATTCCGACCAATGCCGGACACACAGTTAGCCAGCCCGCCGTCGAGGCAGCGTATACGAAGATTCTTGACCAGCTGTTCGGAAAGCGATTACACATTGCTAATTCCCTCGATAAACCCAATGTCGGTATCTCCACCACCACTGCTGCGAGTCCTGAATACGGCTATGGCTCCCTGCTAGCGCGGATGGAGAGACGCCAGGCCTTTGTCGAAAAGGTTGGGAAACTGGCGAAATCGAATGACTTCACCACCCGCATCCCGGCCGAGTGGCTCTCCAGATGGCTCCTCGTTCTAGATGACGAGGAAAAGAGTGCTGCACTAGTGCCTGGAATTATTATGCGATTGTCGGTCGACGGATCCCCTGCCGCGTACGGTTTGCTCTCCGACAAGCATCTTTTTTACAAGGAGTCACATTGGCTAATTGGATCTGACGCCTGGTCCTACGATCTTGGAAATTCCGGTGTTCACCATGTCATCGCTTCTGGAAAGAACATCAACATGCTTGTTATTGATTCCCAGCCATACTCAGCGCACGCCGCGGCCGATTCTTCGCGAAGAAAGAAAGACGTCGGGCTTTATGCTATGAACTTTGGGAATGCGTTCGTCGCTTCGGTCGCCGTTTACAGCTCCTACACACAAGTGCTACACGCCATGCTTGAGGCGGATAAGTTTGACGGACCGTCCGTTGTGGTTGCGTACCTGCCATACAACAAGGAGGATGATTCACCTCTCACCGTTCTACAAGAGACCAAGAAAGCTGTTGATATCGGATACTGGCCATTGTACCGCTGGAACCCCCGAGGAGAGGAGAAGGGCGAGAAGAACTTTAGCCTTGACTCCGAGAGGTTGAAGAAAGAGTTGCAGGAGTTCCTTAAGAGAGAGAACCACCTCTCTCAGCTGGTCAGGAGAAATCCCCAGTTTGCGGCAAACCTTTCCGGCTCTTATGGAACCGAAGTCCGGCAACAGCAGAAACGAAAGGCGAAGGAGGCGTTTAACAAGCTCCTGGAAGGGCTTTCTGGGCCCCCGTTAACAATTCTTTTCGCATCCGATGGTGGAAATGCCGAGGGTCTCGCCCAGAGGCTTGGGAGACGCGGAAAGGCTCGAGGATTAAAGGCCTTGGTCCTGGCGATGGAGGATTATCCGATCGAGGATCTGTCGACGGAGGAAAATCTAGTTCTCATTACATCCACCGCCGGTCAAGGAGAATTCCCCCAGAACGGACGAAACTTCTGGGAGACGGTCAAGAATTCGACTGATTTAGATTTAGCAACCGTCAACTATACCGTTTTTGCTCTCGGTGACAGTCATTACTGGCCTCGCAAGGAAGACAAACACTATTACAACAAGCCCGGAAAGGACCTTGACAAGAGATTTGCCGACTTGGGTGGAAAGAAACTGGTAGTCACTGGCCTCGGAGACGATCAAGATCCAGATGGTTACCAGACCGCCTATTCGGAGTGGGAACCCAAGTTGTGGAAAGCCCTCGGTGTGGATAATGTTGACGGGCTTCCGGATGAACCTCCCCCAATTACTAATGAGGATATCAAGATCGCCTCCAACTTCCTTCGCGGTACCATTGCCGAGGGGTTGAAGGATGAGAGCACTGGTGCGATATCCGCTAGTGACCAGCAACTCACCAAGTTCCATGGAACCTACATGCAGGACGACAGAGACCTGAGAGACGAGCGCAAGGCTCAAGGGCTTGAGCCCGCATACTCCTTTATGATCAGATGCCGATTGCCTTCCGGCGTTGCTACTCCAGAACAATGGATCAAAATGGACGATATCAGCAATGAATTCGGAAATCAGACCATGAAGTTGACTACCCGACAAACCTTCCAAGTATGTTTCCCACATCTCACCCATTCTTACAATTTGCGAATACTAACGGGAATAGTTCCACGGTGTCATCAAACGGAAATTGAAGCCCACTATGCAAGCCATTAACAAGGCACTCATGACCACCATCGCGGCTTGCGGAGATGTAAACCGAAACGTCATGTGCAGCAGCCTGCCCCAACATTCTGCGTTCCATGCACAGGCTCACGAGGCAGCAACCCGCATCAGCAACCATCTTCTCCCTTCCACTACAGCCTATCACGAAATCTGGTTAACAGATGACGATGACAAGAAGGTTCAAGTTGCTGGTGATGCTGTTGTTGACCACGAGCCGTTATACGGGCCCACCTATCTGCCCAGAAAGTTCAAAATCACTATCGCTATCCCTCCTCATAATGATACCGACGTCTATGCTCACGATATTGGTTTGATTGCTATTAAGGGTGAAGATGGGAAGCTCTCTGGATTCAACGTTCTAGCCGGAGGTGGTATGGGTGTTACACATAATAACAAGAAGACGTACCCCCGAACTGGTAGTATGCTCGGATATGCAGCGCTCGACAAAATCCACCTCGTATGCGAGAAGATTATGCTTGTCCAGCGCGACAACGGAGACCGCAACAACCGCAAGCACGCCAGGCTAAAGTATACCATCGACGACATGGGTGTTAAGGTATTCAAGGGCAAAGTCGAGGATCTCCTAACCTGGAAACTAGAAGAACCTCGTCCGTTCAAGCTCGATAGCAACATTGACACCTTCGGTTGGCAAAGGGACGAAAATGGCAAGAACCACTTCACCTTCTTTATTGAGAATGGTCGCATCGAGGACACCCCCGAGTTCCCGATGAAAACTGGGCTCCGCGAGATCGCGAAGATACATAAGGGCGAGTTCCGCCTCACCGGTAATCAGCACCTAATCCTTAGCGGCGTTGAAGACGCCGATCTCGAGAACATGAAGGACCTCATGGCAAAGCACAGGCTCGACAACATTCAATTCTCCGGACTCCGCCTTTCCTCGAGCGCATGCGTCGCATTCCCGACTTGTGGTCTTGCGATGGCAGAGTCGGAGCGATACCTACCCGTCCTGATCTCCAAGCTCGAAGGCGTTTTAGAAGAAAGCGGCCTACGTCACGACAGCATTGTAATGCGCATGACCGGATGTCCGAATGGATGCGCACGCCCATGGTTGGCGGAGGTAGCGTTTGTTGGAAAGGCGTTTGGGGCATATAATATGTACCTCGGCGGCGGATACCACGGACAACGCCTGAACAAGCTATACCGTAGCTCCATCAAGGAGGAGGAAATCCTTGAAATCTTAAAACCGTTGTTCAAGAGGTATGCCCTTGAACGCCAGGATGGGGAGCGTTTCGGAGACTTTTGTGTTAGGATTGGCATGATCAAGCCAACCACGGAGGGGAAGACATTCCATGATGATGTATGTGTTACCCCCATCTTTTTTCTCCGCTTCAAGATTTAGCGCTCATAAATAAATAGGTTGCGGAAGAAGACGTTGAAGACGAAGAGTAGCCGTTGCAGGAAAAAAAAGGGTTGAGCCGGATATGAATTTATAGCTATATATCATTGATGGAGCAGGCCAGGGCATAAGTGGATTGAACACGTAGTCCTAGTCTTAGTTTATCTTTTCCTCTTCTTGCGCATCTTCTCTTGTATTTTTTGTGTTGTGGTATTACAGTTTAGCCTAGATTTTATTTTTCTATTTTATTTTTCTATTTTATTTTTTAGTTCAGTACCCTTTTCTTTCCCGCGCTACGGATTTGAATGGAGGGGGTTGCAATTTTTCAGTGAATAGCGCGAGGCGCGACATCAAAATAGTAATTTATTGTACTTGTACATGTCCTAAAGGAGTGAGTGAGTGCGCCGGGGTCATGGCACTGGAGGTCTATGCGCGGAGTCTGATAGGTACCCGGGGAGCCAGAGTTGTCCACCGGCGGCTGTATGACTGGTGGCGGGCATAAGGCCTTGAACCGAACTACGATACACGTACCATAAGTCAGGAATCTTGTAGCACCCCTACGGGCGCCCGCCCAAAACCCGCCTTGCTCCTCTATTAGCCAAACCTAAAATATGAATATATCATAATACCTCTAATGTTCCCGTATCTAGACTCTCCTCATCACAAATACCTGGTATTATACTACTATAAAAGTCAGCCATCTATGTCCATAATTTCTCTTCCCGCGAGAATATGCCTACTCCAACTGCGATCAACGAACAATGAGATAAACCATCACCCCCACCCTTAAACCCGGAAAAAAACGGGCAAAAATCCACCAATGATATCAGAAAAATGGGCAATCATTCCCACGGTACTAATACTTGTATTATGTGAACCAAATGTATTTATTACACCTGGCCGGCACGGAGGTTCAGGATGCCGGAGACCAATCTGCCCCCGACGCAATTCGTGGCAGAGCGGAAGCCCAAACACTCTGGCGAGCCACTGCATCATTGAACAATCAAACTTGGAGCATCACGGAGGACAGAAGAGTTACTAAGGCATCCCGCCCTACAAGTATCATATACGAGAAACTAGGAGAGCCGAGGACATTAGCATTCCACAATCCGCGTGCAGGGCCCAATCGGTTTCCGCTCCGGGTAGAATCTGACTCCGGACCCTTGATTTGGCCACCTGGGCTCGAGTCGGCGCCCGCTAGACTATTAGGAAGTAGATTAGCGGGGGAAGAAGGGGAAGGGAAAGAAAAAAGGATTTTATCACCGCGCAGTACAAAAAGACAACCCTTTCAGCTCATTTTCGGCGGGCCAAATCCTCGATAGGGACCGCAGAGGAGGGGGGGAGAAAACCAAGATCTTTTCATCCAAAAACAAGGAAAAAGAGGGAAAGAGGGGAAAATGGAAAGGGGGTAATAATAAAAAGCGCAGGCAAGAATTTACATGTGGAGAAAAAGTTAAATGATAGGATGAAAACTGCAAGCTTGGACAGGACCTTCTCACAGCAATAATAAAACTATTCCCTCCCCCGCCAACAGAACAAGCCCTACTGTGAATTGGAATCGTAGCAGAAACTCATAAATCCTCGCTCGACAATAAAAGCCAATCCCAGGGGGGGAGGGGGGGGGGTTCCAGGAGCGGTGTTCGGCCTCCTTTGTCCCGCCAATTGGGGTTGACGTATTCTCTTTCAAATAGGCGAGCCATTAAGTTACCTGTGCCGTTCCCCGCCAGCGACCTACCGTATGCTTCCAGGATTGACAACTACCATAGGGACCAAGAAATACCCCGACTACTCCTTCGTGCCCACTATGAGCAGCCTATGATAAGAGCGCTGTTCGACCATATATCGTGTCCTCCGCCATATCAGGTTGAGTATGCTTCTGCTGCAAGAGGAATTTTTTGCTACTTCTTCACGCCCACACCTCGCACAGCCCACACGAGTAGCGCCATACCCTTCCTACCTCTTTGACACATTCCCATTGCTTCGTTCTTATCAGATCAATCGCAAGTTCGTCAATGCCGAAATATGAGACAGGGCGTAGTAGCGCAGAAAATGGCTTGGAAGGATCAGAGTATGATACCGGTTACGATAGGGTCAATGGATGGAATTCCAGGGGCTGAAAGGAAAACGGGGTTGCCATTCTCTTGCTGCTTTGTTGGTCCAATTAGCCCACTCGGAGAGCCATACCAAGGCCAACTTGGTGTATATTTGCGTTCCCATCTCACGGGGCTTCCTTCATGTATAAAGGGTGATATCTATCCAAGGACAGTCGCCATGGGAAACATACCCCAAAAGGGGAAGGCAGCGGCTATTTCCACGAGACAGTGCCTTAAATCGTACTGGGGATTGTCGCTTGCGAGAGTGTTAACAGCGCTACCATCCTCTCTCATGTCTGGGGGAGCAAATTTATGGTAATAGAACTAATAATACAAGATACCAGTAACGCTAACTACCCCAAAAAGAAGAAAAGAAGAAAAGAAGCAGAAAACGAATAAAAAAACTTAAGCAAACCGGTGCCCTTAAAATTATAAAAAAAGAAAAAAAGAACTTGTGCAAAGAGCTTCAACAAAGAAACAACCCAAACCCGCTCTTTGTGAGGGAGGATAGCCAGCGCATGGGGCTATCCTCCCCGTTGTTGTCAAAATCGAGGAGCAAGGTTTATGGGGTAGCAAGCTCTCGAGTTGGCTGTCGGGGTTATATTTATGTTGACTGTTCCGAACGCCCCTTGCGGGGGCCGAATAGGTAAGCTAAAGACGAATGTGCTACCGAAGGTGATTTCTAAACGTATCGTCCGCCATAGTTTTTGTGTTTTAAAATAACAGTCAAGGCCGTTTTCCCTTCTCCCGCAAGACCCGTCAATTACCGATCATACCGAAGCGAGTTGGTTCTCCTCCTTTTTTCCCATCTACGGTATGTTATGCATAGCCGTTCCCCACCCCCACCATCTCACATTCTCCCTTCGCGTCTCTAACCTTCAGCTTAGGGTAGAGCTGTCTTTCCTTCCTCCTTTTCCTTCCCCCGATTAACTGCCGGAATAGTATCCGGGGAGATGGACGAGGTGTCTATTGAACTAATTCTGTCGGCGAGTTTTGGTTGGTAGTATCCTCGCCTTCGGCCTGCGCGTTTGTAGCCCCGTCCTCCACTTCATTGCTCCCTTCGCCGCCGCTACCTTCGCCCTCGTTCGAGCTCCCGCCCCCCCGCATTCCCTCGCCGATCCCAACCATACCGCCGGGTACATCATCGCGGAAACCCTGAGCGCCCATCGCCAGACTCACCATCGGCACTAGGATGCTGTCCCCACCACCAACAGCGGAACTTCCCACCTCCCCACCGACGCCGGCATTCGCCTTCTCCGCATCTGCAAGCTTCTTCGCACTAACACATCGTTAGCCTCCTCCCTCCTCCCCGCTCCGTAACCCTCCCCCCCCGGAACAGAAGAGATGATAAACAAAACCAAAACTCACAGCCGATGCTTCCTCCTCCTCTCTGCCCTCGTCTCTCCAGGGGGGTACTTTGACGGCCGCCCAGTTCTCGGGCGGGGCTTGAGTTCCTCAAACTCCTTCCAGCGCTGGATAATCCTCTGAGCCTCACTCTTTGATATACCGATTTCCTCGCCGATAGCACGGTAGGACTTCCCTGCGGCGTGTTTTTCGATTACTTTGACACGCTCGACGAGCGTTGCCTCGCGACGTTTTCCGGTTGCGGGGTCTTTAGGCATCTTATTTTTTATAGAAAATAGTTTGGGTATGCGGGTTGATGAGAGCCGGGGAAGAGAAAGGCTGGGGGAAGGGTCAGGGCGATCGGGGGGGAAGAGTGGTGATGATGTTTTCTTGTCGTGCTGTCCTGCGCGTCCTGTTAGTTCTGACTGGGATTGGCGCTTGTTGCCACGGTTTGGGGGATAAGTTACGGTACAAAGTAGGTGGGGAGTAAGTTAAGTTACGGTACGAGACAACCAATGTGGGAATTTCGAGTGAGAGGATGTGATAGGATTGGCTTGGCTGCACCCAATAACACTGGGTCTCCTAGATTTATCATCTCCGAAGCACCCGCAGACCCAGGGAAGCCTGCGCCCCCACCGCTGTGTGAAGGATGTGACGGTAATCCTTAGTTTTCACCAGCGCGAGACTATCACCGGTCTCCAAGACCTTGGGAGATGTTAATCAAGAGGGCTAACCGCCATCGCTGCTCCCCTCACCAGCTGTCTGATTGGAGTGTCGCTTTTTCTTTCTACCTTTGGTGTGCCAGTGCTAGGGTCCGTATTTTCTGGGAGAAGGTCCGGTGGTTAGCAGTGGGTGGAGCGGAGTGCAGGGCCCAGATATTTGCGGGGATTTGAGCGGCTTCCCTGATGGCTGTTTTGAGTGTCGTCGTTGGCTTGGAGTGCGGTGGGTGTTTCCTGGCTGCCATTGGCCTCATGGGGGCGACTTTGACGTGGGGATGGAATATGTGGACCATGTTGGAACGACGCTTAAATCAGCACCTCGAAGGCGCCACCCCCGAAACTCGATGGGGTCTACTACAGAAGCTACAGTCTCCGGCTCTCGCACCTCTGGATAGTGGGAAAGAGGGAAAGGTGTTTAAAGTTCAAAAGGCAGCAAGGTTTCACAGTAACCAATCTTGTAATAAACAGTGCGAGAGTAAAGAAACATGCTAAGGTCAAATTATGATTCAACTGTAGTCCTTCTCTTCGCTATTAATCCTACCTCTTTTGTTGCTATTGCTCCTCTGCTCATATAATCTCACTCGTACTTATCTCTCCCACCATTATTTGTTAACTCCATTCTCCCATGGTCAGAAGCCCGAGACCCCCCATTCCATCTGCTGATGTTGGCTTACGCATTTCCCCGCCAAAATGCATACACCGAGAAGTCACTCACCCGTTAATACTGCGGGAATGTCATGAGAGTTCTTGAATCATTCCGGGGTAAATGCTCTGGCTGCGATGTCTTCAAAAATATGTATGTATTTTCTTTCCCTAGCATAACCTATGTGTTATACCAGGTCCTACAAATGTACTCCACATGGTCTTGTCTGAGCATCTATGGTCCCTCGATCGGGGACCTACCTGCTCAGCACAGCACCCGCCACGAAGGATGCTACCGAGTGACATGGAAGCTCCACTCTTCATACTTAAGTCTATAGAGTGGTGGGTTGGTAGGCATTCAGTAAGAACGACAACGCACTGTTCCCTCAGCCATCTCATTTACGGTAATAAGTCCGTGTTGTAAGGTATAATACATTTTTTATATTATTGTCGGCGATGGCCGTGGAAATCCGGGCGTTATCATACACCGGTTTCCCTCTATCTAAATAAGATTCTATATATTGGATATCAATCATTTAGGGGAAGGAGGAAGGGAAAGAAAAAGACCACGAGATAGAAAAGGGGGGGGAAAGAACAGCGCTGGCAAGAATTTAGAGGCGGAGAAGAGTTAAATGATAGGATGAAAGCTGCAAGATTAGACCGGACCTTCCCACAGCAGCAAAATCCCTCCAGTCACAGACCGAGCTTTACT
>Ga0307509_10009104_pt1 | contig 12484 bp, 16 predicted proteins | sample 10_EM_MG_FD_202245 | JGI IMG/M metagenome (GOLD analysis project Ga0307509, IMG submission 202245) | Populus trichocarpa ectomycorrhiza microbial communities from riparian zone in the Pacific Northwest, United States - 10_EM | ecosystem: Host-associated > Plants > Roots > Unclassified | place...
TAAACGGCCAATTATGGAATACGGCTGTCCGCAGAATCGACATTGGCGGAAAGTTTCTGACTAATTACCTTAAAGAGATGGTGTCAACGCGTACATGGAACATGATGGAAGAAACCTACCTTATAAACCAAGTCAAGGAGTCCGTTTGCTACATTTCGACTAACTTCAATGACGAGCTGGAAAAGTGTCATAGTATGAAGAAAGAAGCGAACGATATTGTCGTGGATTATGTTCTGCCAGACTACAACTCCGGTAAAGGAGGTTACAGGCGACCGCACGTCCCCAAGAAGCAACCAGCATTCGGCAGCAATGACGAACAAATTATGGAGCTGAGCGACGAAAGGTTCTCAGTCCCAGAGCTGCTTTTTACCCCTCAGGACATAGGATTAGCACAAGCCGGGATTGCCGAGACCATAATGCAGAGTCTCGAGGGTGTTCCGGAGAGGTACCGGAGCTTATTGCTGGCGAATATTGTCGTCGTAGGTGGCAATGCAAACATTCCAGGGTTTTTGGAACGACTGGAGATGGAACTGCGACCGCTTGCTCCTGCTGAGTCTGTGGTCAGAATTGCCAAACCAGATAATCCAGTTACTTATACGTGGCAGGGTGGAGTGGTGCTGGCGGGAGATAAGGCGGAGATGAAGAGGAGACAGGTGACGAGAGCAGAATACATGGAGTATGGGAGTGTTTGGTGTGCCAAGAAAATGGCGGGAGAGGTCAGCGGTGTTCCCGGAACAGGGACGACTGGAGCGGTGGAAAAGGAAAACAGGAGTCATAAGAAGAAACGGACGGAGGATTGACGGGAATCAGTCGAATAGCCTCGCTTGCATCATCACTTGGTGTGGGAGTTAGGCGCACGTACTGGTACAGTACGTGTACGAACGTGAATTAGCTAGGTCTCGGGTGCAAACCGACACCTCTGTGCTAAGGAGATATGTTGGACGGGTGTGCTTGGCTTTGTTACGGGAGTGGGAAGGAGCGTTCATGAGACATGCAGATGGAATAGACGGAACGGATATGGGAGAATGTTCAACAATAGATTTTACCCATTATGTTTTTTCCTTTGTTATTACGGAAGTGTACGGAGAAACAAGAGCATGCGGGAAACACAGAGATAGATGTAGTGATAGGGATCAGGATGTGGTACTTGTGTTTTACTTATACACCTGTCTCTACCGATAGTCAGATTTTAGTTGGATAGATGTTGTGAATGAGAGCGAGCGAATGAACCAAGTTAAAGGCGGAAAAAAAACTACGTTTCAGATCATTTCTCCAAAAGTGCCTGAGTTCCAGGAATATTCTCTGGGTCTATCGGCTACTTCTGTGCGACCCTCATTTCCCCTCTTTGACAAGATATGTATATAAAAGATAAATGCGTGAACAGATAGTTCTTATGATCTAACTCGGTCCTAGTGCCGTAGAGGCTCGCCCTGTGAAGCTATCGAGTCAGGCTATATGAATAAACCTTTTACATATCATACCTCCCAAAGTAATAGTATATGATGCCCCTTGGACTCAGGTTACTGAAACCACGGTGCCAAGTATGGATTGTCTTAATTATGAGCACCAGCATCCGCATCCCCCTGTTAGGGATGTGATCGAACATGTTGCTCGCAGGTTCCAGTAGCAATCTCCGTGGACGGCAGCACCAAGACTAAGAATACCGTATGTATAATCCACCCAATGGATGTAAAGAAAAGATACTTCCAGACGTTCAGCACCGCGGACCATAGCTTCTTTTCGTTGTATGATATCATAGTTGCCCGCCAGTACAATAACCTGAGACCAGTAGTGAGCAAGCCAGGGCGGACAAACCAAGGGCAGGAAGAAGACGGGGCCGTAAGCAGGAATAAAACGCTGTTCTCGGGCTCTTAGAACTACTATCTAACCAGACTAGACAGAATTCCCTAGACATGATAGACCATTCCGACAAAATATCACAACCTCTCACTGATATATGGTGAGGGAACTCTGCAGCCGGAGTGCTTCGCCAAGAAAATATGGTCGGTCTTCAACCACTGAAGCATTTTCAGCCCCCGGTCTAATGAGAATTGTAGCTCTATTAGGTTGATAGATTGGATGATTCTCCATACAGTTAATCAATCTTTTCCTCGGGCGGTGGTGCTCAGGCTATTGCCCTATTTAGCTCGAGAGTGAGGTCCTGAGTACTATGATAGTACAGATGGGAGAATAGACTATTAAGGCTCCGCAGGGCGCACCCTTGGTCAAGCTTGGGAAATATTGGCAAGTTTCATATTATCATACCGAATCAACTACATCAGAGCCTCAATCTTGGCATCTTGAGCTTAATTTAACCACACCCTTTGACCGATAAACTTCCCATCCCCAGCCAGAACTTCCCCTTCTGGAAACCGTTCGGGTCGTACCTTATGCAGGCTCACGTATCATATTGTCTCCGCTCGTGCATGTGGGTTTATTAATCCCCCCGGGAATAACTTGGGCTGTTTGTCTGTTAACCGGCACGTGGGGAGGCGGAAGTCGGTGAGAGGGGGGAGGTTGTGTTGTTTTTTCCCCTCCCCCCCCAGGCAAGTTGCGATAATTAGGGGCCAGGTTTCAACGGCCAGATAAGCCCCCATCATCCATGCTGACGGGCCAGGGAATGGAATGGGGGAGATAGAGCTCTTACGATGTAATTATATCATTTTTGAAAAGGGATCTCGAGATTTTTGTTTTTTTCAGATAAAGCGAATGTGTTAAATACTATCCAGCACAATAGGAAGAAATTAGCGGAGGCATTCTCCGCGTTTTATCTGACGGAGCTCGCCGATTGCCCGTTGACGATAAACCCCCCCCCCCTGTTGCGGGACGGATTATTATGGTTGGTGCGGGGTGGGGAGAAAATGGATAAGACCGGGGGCCGAGGATCTTTCTTTTTTTAAAAAACTTAAACCCTGACTAGAAAGAGTCATAGTCTACCGTAAGTGTCCTCTTTTGCGGTCACGCATTAGCGTGTGTTTTCCTCACTTTCTCGTCCCTGAGTTGACAAACGACACCACAACCATAACCACAACCACAACCACCGATACCGACGATCTCATAGCCATTCTTATTTCTAACAGAACCTGCGAAATATATTCTCCGAATCAAGATGGTTGAGCGAAAGTACTTAACTTACAATCAGGTATGTTTGGTTTCTTCCCCATGCCTCCCTTGAGAGACGACTTTCAGGCGAGGCCACGGGTTCGATTGGTGGGGTTACCGACTATGCTCACGGCTACTCTAGGTCCACAAGCTCTGCCAGAACGCAGCGCCAAAGATTCTGGATGAGTTTAAGCCGAATCTCATGATCGCGTTTGTCTCCCACTTTTCTTTTTTCTTTCCTTCTTTCCTTTTTCTTGCAAAAAAAAAAAAAAGTTCACAAACTGACCGGACCCAGCATCGGTGGCGGTGGATACGTACCAGCCAGAATTCTCCGGTTAGTTCTTCCCCTCTTCTCGGCCTTCTTCCCGGGTCCTGCTGGCCTAACTTGCAGCATTTGCTAACAATTAGCCCATCAGCTCCTTCCTCAAGACCCCCGGAAGTCCCAACATTCCCATCCAGGCCATAGGTCTCTCCCTCTACGAGAAACTCACAAACGAAGGACCTGAAGAAGAGATCGGCACCAAAGTTACCCGCACCCAATGGCTCGACTTTACCTCCCTCTCCAACACTGACCTCATTGGCAAGAATATTCTCATTGTCGACGAGGTCGACGATACAAGGACTACATTGCAGTACGCGGTCCAGGAGCTGAGCAAGGACGTGCAGTTACAGGCGGAGAAGTTGGGCGGGAATCAACCCAAGACGAATTTCTTTATTTTTGTGTTGCACGTAAGCTTATTCCCCGCCCCCCAGTTTAGGACGTGAGAGATGGTTAATTACGGCGTGGGGTGTGGTGTAGAATAAGGATAAGCCCAAGGGAGGAAAATTGCCGGAGGAGATGGTCAAAGAGGGGCGGTATCTTGCGGCCGAGACGGTCGGAGATGTTTGGTGTTGTTATCCTTGGGAGGCTATGTACGTTCTCCGCGCATGTGCAATTCGGGTTATGCTAACGTTTTAATAGCGACATCGATGAGCATGACCGACTCGCCGCCGCTGGAGAGGCCACCGCTCAGAATAATGGCACAAATGGGACAAATCATTAGAAAACTTTACCGATTCTATTCTTTTTTCCCCCTTCATATTTGTGTTTCTATGACTTCTTATAGGCAGAAGCTGCAATAAACCGATCAGAGTCTCACCGGCGCAGGTGATACTTACCAGCGTCCAATGGCTACTCGTTCTTTCAAATTGTCACGGTGCTCTTTTACCAATCGAACCCAGTGGACTACCGTATGCACTCGTATAACTCACTATCTCCGTATTCAAGGCTATCTCCGTGATCGGAGACGAAGACCCCCGGGGAGGGTTGATGTTTTCCTCGCAGGGTCAAGCCCGGGTGCGCCGGGTGTGCTTGATCTCACTAACTAGTATTCGCAATTCTGCTAACCTGTCAAACTAAACTTATAGTGGGCTGAGGCAGGGATTGACAGAGATAGCCTCACATAGAGAGATTGTGGATTACACGAGTAAATGCGGTATGTCCTGGAGCGAAGTTGTTCCAGTTTGGTTTTATTCCCCCCCTCAACACCCGGGACGTCAAAGCCCACCTATAACCCAATCTCATTCTCCTGATCGAGTGATGCCAAATGACTAGTTGATTACATTGAATATCCAATATCCGAATATCGCGAGTGATGTATCATGAACGCTATATTAAACTGGGATGAAACTAAGGGGGGAGTGGCTGTACTGAAATTACCCAACCCAATCGCTGCCACGCGAACCACGGGTGGAATGAGGCAAATGAGAGGAAAGATGAAAGAAAAGGACACGAAAGACAAGCGAAAGGAGCCCAAGTCGCCAATAAAAACAGACAAATGAGAGAGAGAAGAAAGGCAGAGGCCAGATCATGGTATCATAAGAGTTTGAAAATCACAATGACAGAAAGAAGAGGTTTCTAACAGCACTTTCCACCTTTACTCTTCTCCCCCGCTCCCGCTAGGTTGGGATCTACGCCGCCGTTCCCGGTGCGTGTGTATGGGTCTTGACTTCCGTAGGCGCGCTCCCGCTCGATGTCTGCCCTCCGCTCGACGAGTTTTCGGGCGATCACCTGGAAGACTTCGTCCACTCCTATTTCCCCACTAAATTAGCTCCTCCCTCGGGGTCAGAAAAATCAAGTCAAGAGCCAAACCTTGATCATCCCTAGCACTAATCTCGTGGCAGCAATCCATCCCACCCCAGCCCCTCCCCCTTCCTCCGCCGCCGACAGCGAAACCTTCTTCCTCACTAAGGTGCTCAGCAGCATACGCCACGCACCTCTCAAAGGGCACCTCCCGCCGACTCGGCTCGGCATTCACTAGGTCCGCCTTCGTACCGACGATGTGTATGATGATGTTCCCGTCCACGTTCTTTTTCAGCTCCAGTAGCCAAGAGTGCATTGCCTCGAAGGACGCGAGGGATGTTATGTCATAGCAGAGTATGCCGCAGTTTGCGCTGCGGTAGTAGAGCTTGGAAATTGAGCGGTAGCGCTCTTGACCGGCGGTGTCCCATATCTGTGAAATTGAATGGTGGTTAGTTGCGGAGGGGAGAGGAGGCGGAGAGGGGGTGGAGGACTTGTAGACGGACGAGAGAATCGTCTATTATGACTTTTTTCGCTAGGAATGAGGCACCGATTGTTGAGGCGGAGGCTGGGTCGAAGGTGTTGTTTACATAGCTGCCGGATGGTAAGTTAGCAAGGGGGGGATGGAATGGGAGATGCAGGATGGGATGAACCTACCGGACTACAAGTGAAGTCTTGCCAACGCCTAGTTATCGATCGCAGTTAGCCTGGGTTTTTTCCGACACTTGACAAACTATTGTCCCCCCCGCGTATCCGCCAGCGCCATCCCATCGCAGCGCAATCACACATCACATCACGTCAAGCATCGTCGTTTGTATTCCACGCTACAGCGCAACAGGCGTACGTTACCTTGAGTGCCAAGCACAACTAACTTTGCTTCGAGGCTCATGCAGAAAGTATTTGACTTGCTCGTGGCAAAATTCCTCTTCTTCCCTTCTATTATCTCTTCCCTTCTTCTCTTCCGTTCCAACAAAAAAAAAAAAAACCACCGTCTCGTAACTAGACCAAGCGTCCCGACTTTTTTTCGCAAAACTCTGAGCGGGGAGTTGGGGGGGGGGGAGGGGGGAGATGAGGTGGAGGCGAAAAACGTTGTAAAAGTTCAAGCGCTGTACGAGTACAGTAGTTCGAGTTAACTTACTGCGATGTGAAAAGTGAAATGAAGTTGGGAAAAATAAAAATAAAACTAATGATAAATAAAAAATAAAAAAAACTCGCACAAAGGGAAAGGAAAAATAAAAAAGTGAAGGAAAGAAAAAATAAATATGGGAAAAATGAGATGGGGGATGGGATGGGATGGATGGGATGGGATGAGTCGTGCCTTTCCTTTCGCTTCGCTCCTTGAGAAGAGATTATTATCCAGTCGGGAATGGAATCCCGGTACTACAAGTACTACTGCGCCGGTAGCCACCTTACTGGAAGAGGGAGAGCGCCGCCCCCGGTGAGTTGAGTTGGGCAAGTGATAATTTAGTTTTAAGGAAGGCACTTGGGGGGGGGTCCGTCCGTACCTGTACTTGTACCAGCTGCCAGTATCATACTGGCGCAGTATGACACCGATGAAGCAAGTTATCATACAAAGAAATGTTCGATTTCGATTTGTCTCTGATGAGCCATGATCTTGGTCACGGGATTGGTCGGGTTCACTTTACGGGAGTATGGACAAGTAGAGGGTAGGGTCTACCGGTTAGTGAGCTGGCCTGGTTGGTGGAAACAAGCTGGGTGTGTGTTGCAGCCGGACTGGTCATTTACTCTAATTTTTGGTCTGTGGAACCACCCCCTTGGCGCGGTGCGGGGGGCTAAAGCGGTTGTCTGAGTTGAGCTGGTTAGAGGACGTTGGACAAAAGTTGCCCTTTGAGCCATGATCTGGTCACGGGACTGGTGGAAAGAGTTGCACCTATCGTAATGAGGGGATGGAATGGGAGGCTTTGACTGGCTGAATACCCGGGCGATGGGATGGGTTGTTCCCTGGTGCCTAGCAGAATGACGCACGGGGGGTGTTTGGCGTTGTCGCTTCTGATGCGGGTGCACATGAGTGTCTTTGTAGGTTACGGGCACCGTCGCGTTGTGGCGAAACGTACTCGTACATACCCGTGCGAGTGGCTTGGGGGGTTCTGGTTGGCGCAGACAGGGGCTGAGCAGGGGCATGCTGGGTGGGAGACGTCCGGATCTTGGCGCCTCCCCAGCTACGATACCTCGGCTATCGGGAGTTTAGTGAAGATATGAACCTTCTCCTGATTCTTGTACTACCGATGTTGGCGGGCACCTTAGGAGTTAACTTAGAAGCTTAGAAGCTCTCTCATGGCGTAGCCCATTCACCAATCCCCCTTTTCGTCTTCCGATTGAGGCTGCAGAGGGGCTCTACTCGAGTAAAAGTTTGTGCCGGTACGGGAAGGAGGACAGTGAATAACTAGCCAAGCCACTTCCCAATTAGATATAGCTCAAGGCCGTCCCCCCTTTTTTTCTTTTTCCTCCCGCTTTCCCTTGCTTCACACCCGACCAGCGTCGCACCACCTCGACGACAGCACGAGCCGTGGAATTATAGGCAAATAGACGGACAAGACGCAGCAAAAAAAGATGCTCACTGGAAAGGACGTTGCGGAGCACAATAATAAAGGCTCTTGTTGGATCATTCTTCATGGCAAGGCTTATGACGTGACGGAATTCCTGTCGGAACACCCCGGGGGCCCTCAGGTTATCTTGAAGTACGCTGGCAAAGATGCCACGGAGGGATTCGAGCCAATTCATCCTCCGGAAATCCTTGATGAGGCATTACTCCCCGCAACTTAAAAGAATTCTTTCTATTGGCTCATCGCACTAATTTGGGGGAATGTCAGCACCTCGATCGGTCCAAGCACCTCGGCAAAGTAGACATGTCCACGGTGATAGCGGAGGAGAAAGCCTTCGACCCGGATGAGGAATCTCGACAACAGCGCATCGCTTCGAGGCCCCCGCTGGCTCAATGCTTCAACCTGCATGATTTCGAGTCCGTTGCCAAGCAGGTCATGAGGAAAGCCGCCTGGGCCTACTACAGCTCCGGTGCCGACGACGAGATCACCCTGCGAGAGAATCACTCCGCGTACCACAAGATCTGGTTCCGCCCGCGCGTTCTCGTGAACGTGGAGAAGGTGGACTTGAGTACTAGCATGCTCGGGAGCAAGTGCGAAGTACCGTTCTACGTCACCGCCACCGCCCTGGGGAAGTTGGGTCATCCGGAGGGAGAGATGGTGCTTACCAGGGCAGCTGGTAGACATGGTGTTATCCAGATGATACCTACCTTGTCTTCCTGCAGCTTTGACGAGATTGTCGATGCGAAGAAGGGAGATCAGATTCAGTGGTTGCAGCTCTACGTTAATAAGGATCGTGGGATTATGAAAAGGGTTGTTCAGCATGCGGAGAAAAGGGGATGCAAAGGGCTATTCATCACCGTTGATGCTCCGCAGCTTGGGCGTAGAGAAAAGGGTACCCCACTTGCCCTTTGCATATTAATTGTTCCGCCTAATGCGAAACTCCACAGACATCCGCACCAGGTTTGACGACGCAGCCTCCGACATCCAAAGTAAAACCCCAGACGCCATTGACCGCTCGCAAGGCGTTGCACGCGCAATCTCCGGTTTCATAGACCCCAGCCTCTCCTGGAAAGACATTCCGTACTTCAAATCCATCACAAAGATGCCCATAGTCCTCAAGGGCGTGCAGCGCATCGAGGACGTGCTAAAAGCCATAGAATACGACATCCCTGCCGTCGTCCTCTCCAACCACGGTGGCCGCCAGCTCGACACAGCCCCCAGCGCGATTGAGATCCTAGCGGAAGTCATGCCCGAACTGCGCCGTCGCAACCTCCACGATAGAATAGAAGTCTACATCGACGGTGGCGTCCGGCGCGCAACCGACATCATTAAGGCCCTCTGCCTCGGCGCGAAGGGCGTCGGCATTGGCAGACCGTTCCTGTACGCAATGAGTGCGTATGGCGAGCCGGGTGTGGTCCGCGCCATGCAGTTGCTCAAGGACGAGTTCGAGGTGGGAATGAGACTCGTTGGTGCTAAGAGTGTGGATGAGTTGGGGCCTGAATTGGTGGATGTTAGGGGACTTGGCGTGCACAGTGTGCCCACGCCGGCGGATTCTCTGTCGGCTGACGTTTACGACAGGTTGGCTGTGCCGCCTTTTGTGGTAAAGTCAAAATTGTAGCTTGCTCACTTTACCGGGGGATCTTTTTTTGCTCTCTTGAACTGAATTGGACTGAAGTGGTAGATGAGCGATGGTATTTGCATGTGTGATAGATATTAAGATAGAAGGCTGAAATGACTATATTTACATGCACCTTGTTCGGCGCCTCACTTCCCAAAATGCTTTTGGGTGCGATGCGTTTTTTGCACCACTTTCTTGGCATTCCTGTGCCAAATATAGTAATCACACTTTCCTTAATCAGGACTAAACCCGTAAGTCTCATCATTGATTCCCATCCTTTTCACCGTTGACCAACAGGCCTTTGTAACCACCACTTGAACGGCCCATTTCCTTCCCTTCAAAACTGGTCAAGCTCTAGCAGGAGAAAAGAAAAAGGAAAAGAAATTCAAACCCTCTCAAGGCACCGCTGGTGTATGATAGTGGTTTTTCTTCTTCGTAATTTGGGGAGGAGGTATACGTATAGAGTAATTGAGTCTCTCCGACAAAGCCTTCCTGCTTTTATCCCCTTGGGTTATGGGATATTTTTTGCTCATCTCTATTGGGTGTCCGTAGAAAATCTATAAAATAGGAGTGATTTGTGCTCGCGGTAGTACCCTCTCGATCGCTTGTTATATTATGGACGATGAGGGGCGGTCAGTCCGTGGTGATGATGGAAGTCCGTGGGAGTTTATTAGCAGAGCATCAAAAATGAGGAGTCCCTCAATAGTAGTTAAGATCATCTACGCGCTGCTCCCCTGGAGTGTTTCTCTCCTTTTGGCCAGAGATCAAGAACATCTTGGACACTTTACCCACCCCTCCCCACCGCAAGACAAAATCACAGAAGGTCACTCGAGGCTAATCTTGCCACTAGATGCAGGAATTCAAAGAGTTTTTATTTTTTATGATAGGCGAAAATGAGGGGAGCCCCGGAAGCATAAGAATGAATACAATCAGAGAAGGTAGCCCTAAGGTATCAAAAGGAAAAAAGAGTTCCCTTCCCCGACGACCACAAGACAGGGAAACTAAAGATTCGATACCACTTTGTTCCACCTTGCCACTAACTTCGCGGCCGGCTCCTACCAACCAGTTTTGATCTCCACCTTTTTACCCACACTCATTAACCCTCCAGTAGCACCTTTGATGAGTTGCTTATAAGCAGGAGAACGTTTAACGCCACAGGCACCCGATTCAGCATGCTGGAGGAGAGCAGATGAGGAGACGAAACACTCCACGCAAGTAGGGCAACTACCCACCTACAAGTTAGCATTCACGTGGGTTTAGAAGCGACTGGGGGTGGTCTTACCGAAAAGCCTTCTTGTCATGGGTAATACTCTCAAGATGGGCCCTGAGCGCGGTTGGGCTAGTGAATTTCTTCCCGCACCTGAGGCGAGGACAGACGTAAGCTTCGAGTATCTTGTTCCAGCAGTCTTCCGGGTCCTCCATGGGAGAATTGGTTGGTTTTTCTGGAAGGGTGTAGTCGAGAACGCTGACGAAACCCTTCGGAGCGAGTTCCTCAGGCTTGAACCCATTACCAGTCTCGGCGAGGGCAACTTTAACGCGTCCGGGAAGGATGCCAGCACGCCAGGTGTGGGTGGTAGTGCTACCCGCGAGAATGCCAGCGGGGAGGTTTTTCTTGGCAAGGGGAGAGTTTTCATAATTTATGAGCTCGCGAAAGTCCTCGGGGGAGAGGTCACCCTTGCACTGCCCGGATTCGATATGCTGGGTGATACCGGAAATGGAGTTAAACAAGGCATCGCAGGCGGGACACTGGTGAGCGGTTGTTGGTTTGGGCTTGTGGACCTAGGTGTAGCATCAGATTAGCGGGCCAAACTCACTCCAAGAATGGAAGGGAAGAAAGGGTTGAAAAACAGACCTGCTTCCAGTGAAGATCAAGCGCCTCAACGATGTGAAACTCCTGAGAGCACTCACGACAAACATGGGGCTCGGAGCTCTCCACCATCTGCCCCTTCGACTCCTCCTCCTTGCCCTTAAGGTTAACCCTACACTTTCCGCAGTAAATGAGGCTCCCGGGATCATCCTCGCCATTTCCTCCGGGAATAGGGTCATCCTCGGTATCCGAAAACTTGTCACCGCACTTCTCGCACGGAAAATAGCCACCTTGCTTCCCATGCGGAATATCATTCGATTTCCAGGTCGGCTTGCACATGGCCTTGAACTTGACGCCATTCTCGTTGACGTAAACACCCTCTGTGTCGGTGTCCGAGTCAGAGTCGGTGAAGAGACTGCAATAAATTAGCCATGTCTGAGCGGTAAGAAGAGGGAAACTCGGGGGAGGGTATTAATTACTCAGCGAGATAATAAGGCATAGCCATTCCTGATTTATAATTAATTAAAGAGGGTTTTGTGAGATGGATAGGTGCGGTTTCCGGGTTTGTTGCGTTTTGGTTGCGGAGTGGAGGTAGTGTTGCGGTGGTGGGGCCGCGGGGTAGGTAAGTGGAGGGAGTTTGCTAGGGCGGTGGTGGTGGTGGTGAAATCACAGGCGATTTGTGCTTTTTATTTTATTTGTTTGGCTGCGTAAGGTGAGCCGGAGTGTCGGGACTTTTTTTTGGCGGGTGGGTAGGGTTCTCTTTTGCGTTGGGCTTAGGGTTGGGAAACAAGCGGCAGCAATCATTTCTAAGAGAACATAGAAAATATTTACATTCGGTGCAAGAAAATAGAATAAGCCCACTCGAGATCTCGGGGTCCTTTTCATGCCTAATCAGCCATACCCATGATATAATTTTCATAAAAGGATGACTTGGAGAAAAATGACCCTAATGTTTTTTCTTCAAAATGAGTGAATACCGGTGGGAGAGGCTCCGTGGTATCATGAACTTCTGAAATTGTATCATAGCTAAGAGCACAGAGTATAGCATCCTGTGGCTTTCACTGTCGCACTGCCAAGAAATAAGGGTACTGCCCCAGGGGTATATTAAAAATCGGAAACTACCTATGCTTAATTAGGGCTAAAGTAATTGGGCGATACAATTTCTGGAAAGAGAGATTGAGTTATAGGACATCTCAAAACAATACTTATCATATCATGTGATAGGCGAGGTATGATACTCTCGTGTTCAATATATTTCATTACTGACTAGTAGGGGAACACCATGAATCAGGCTGATTGCGCCCACGGTGGTACACCTCTGACGCCTGCTCAAT
>Ga0307509_10009105_pt1 | contig 12484 bp, 19 predicted proteins | sample 10_EM_MG_FD_202245 | JGI IMG/M metagenome (GOLD analysis project Ga0307509, IMG submission 202245) | Populus trichocarpa ectomycorrhiza microbial communities from riparian zone in the Pacific Northwest, United States - 10_EM | ecosystem: Host-associated > Plants > Roots > Unclassified | place...
GGGCTCTTCGTCCCCCACGGTCCACTGAGTCGCACGGGGCGAGACCTGGCACTCCATCTTGAAGTCAAAGTCCGTGACAGTTTCGGTGTACCACTCCGTGTCCGTGTGCCTGCGGCCCCGGGAATCCGTCCTTTCGACCAGGCGTGAGCGTGTTTCAGTGTGTGTGCCGTGGCAGTAGACGAGGAACGTCGGTGGCGCCTCGGCCTGCGAAAGCAAGAAGCGATAGAGGGCTTCACCTGTTCCGATCAGAGATGAATACGTGGAGTGAGTGAATGAATGAATGGGGCCCCAGTCATCATCAACACACACCGTCCTCGTTCAGATGGGGATCATGGGAAATGATGTCACCCCCTCTCGACACCCAGTGTTCTGCTTCGTACGGCGTAAACTCGGGAGGCTCTTCACCTCCCGCAGGGAACGTGTCGACGACGCTGTCGAACGATATCACCGCGTGTCCCGTGCTTTCCTCGAAGGTCGGGGGTGGGACGCCCGAGGGACCAGCTTCTTCGCTCCCATCGCCCTCACGTAAGAGGGGTTGTTGCTCCGAGGAACTATCTTTGTTTTTGCCCAGGAGTGTCATGACCGTCGTTGGATGAGGATGATATGATGCGAGCGACGGCGGGCCGTGTCGCAGGGCGCTTGTGGCGCGGCTCGAGAGTGGGCGGAAACAATGCGACCGAAAACGGCAAAACTAAAAAACTTAGCGGCCGCCGGAGAACCCACCACCACCGCCATCAGAGTTCAATTTCGTCGCAACGGTTGTCTAAAATGAATGATGGGGGCAGCTAAGCAGTGTGGGGGAGATACCGCTTTTGCATTGTCACTTTTGGGAGTTGGAAGGCACCCTCTGCGCCGTTAATGCGCCGCCGCTGTCAGGCACGGGCACGACATCCGTCAGAGCCACTTTTCAGGGCCACGTTATCATCCCTGACCGGAGCACCACTTGAAAGCTTGAACAGTAACACTGGCACTGGGGCGTCTCTCGTTCACTGGCACATCATCATCCCACGTTCGACTTCCCACCGAGCTATTACTGTACAGCACATCCATCCACCGGAGAAAAGACATGACAGAGCGGAAACAAACATCGCATCCACACCGCCCAACCCGCGCCACCTTTGTGCCCAGCCATCACTCGAGTCAGCCAGCCTAATCAGAACCGACCGAGTCATGTCAGCCAGCCTATCACAGGCCCCGAAACTGAAACTGAATGGGTTGCTGTTGCTAGCACGTTCGAGAGGCGGGACAGCACAGTATGACTCACTGCGCGGAAACATCGAGATAAAGCCACACCGTATATAAACACCCCACTCTCTTGAAGGGAGAGGCTGTCAACAGTTTACAAGGCTTGTTAAGCCCCTTGGATACCTCCACTACCCCACACACACACACAGACACTTTAACAACGAAACACTTCGACACCAACACCACAATGTCGCGTCTTGACTACGCTCACCAGCAAACAACAACCACAACATCCGCCGCCCTTCCCTCAGCCGAACGCAAACTCGCAAACAAACAACGACGCAAGGCCGGCCGAGAGGTAAAAGCACTCCCCTCCCCTCCCCTCTACCTCCCACCGTCCCCTCTAATTCGTATCTGTGTCCTTTCAGCGCCACGAGGAGCGCAAAAACCAGCTGAAAGCGCTCGAGTGGGATCGCAAGCAAGAGCGCCTCGACCGCGACTCGCAGCGGCAAGAGAAACGGCCCGACGACGGCACGCGGCGGGCCTTTGCCGCGGGGCGCAACCCCGACAGCCTGGCCGTCTCGGTCGTCTCCCACCTCCACCTCCACCCGGCCTCTCCCGCCACCGCCTCAGAAGGCTTCGACTATAAGTACGAGGACGAAGAGGAGGAGGTGCCGGCGCAGAACCGGGCCCCGCTCGCCCCCCCACACGCGACGTCCGGGGCCACCTTGCTCGCGATGGCGCGCCCCGCCAAAGTCCACCGCGGTCGGAACCGTCACCGTCGTGATTATGACTATGACTACCTGTCGGTGTTGGACGGGGAGCGATTCGAGATTGTGGAGATCGACGGTCGCTTGGTGGCGCTTGATGAAGACGGGTGGGAAATCCTACCGGATGAGAACGCGGAGGCTTCGGTTTCATACTCGGACATCGTGCGCGGCAACGTGCGATGAAGGTCGGGTAACTTGATAGCATGAGATCGGATGGGGATTGAGGAAGGGGGAGGGGGGAGGGGAGGGACGGAGGTGCATTGCAATGCATTGGACGTCTTGCGGATCGCCGGACGATGTCGACGATGACACTAATCAACAAAGTAGAGAAAGCATCGCTCTTATATTCAACGATACCCTAATTACAACACACTGCATTGCATCTGGTATATTCTTCAGACTTCCGGAGGACAAAGCTTTACGACGTCAAGAAACTTCTAATCGTGACAAATCAGGCAGAGACTTTTCACCCTTTAAACTAAGCAAGAACAGGAGACAGAGGCGTTGAGCTTGTCTCGCCGCACCAGGTGCAGCCACAGATTTTGTTTACCCACGCACTTGGCTACATCTTGGCCACCCTGGCCTTGATCTGGTCCACGACCGCGGGCTCCGCAAGCGTACTGAGATCGCCCAGCTGATCGCCCTCACCCGCGACGATCTTGCGCATGATGCGGCGCATAATTTTGCCCGAGCGCGTCTTGGGAAGGTCGTTGACGACGTAGATCTTCTTGGGCGACGCGAAGGAACCGATGACTTTGCGAACCTGGAGCATGAGCTCCTTGTCCAGACCCGCCTCGTCGTCTGGGTTGTACTTGAACTCGCTGAGGGAAAACTGTCAGTAATCTGATGGAATCACCTAAGCGGGGTGGAAAGACACACGGTTTGAGGGTGACAAAGGCGTGAACTGCTTGACCGGTCAGCTCATCAGTCGCGCCAATGACAGCTGCCTCGGCGACACCGGGGTGCAGAATAAGCGCCGATTCAATTTCCGCCGTTGACAGGCGATGTCCAGAGACATTGATAACATCTGTGATGTGGGGTTGGTTCTTGAAAAGAAGAATCACGCCACTGACAGCGCTCACCATCGACGCGACCCTTGATCCAAATGTATCCGTGTTCATCACGTGCAGCACCATCGCCAGTTGTATAGACACCGGGGTAGGGCTTCATGTAAACATCCAAGTAGCGTTGATGATTACCGAAGACCGTGCGCGCAATCGACGGCCACGGAACTCGCAGGCCGAGCGCACCCTCCACGTTATTGCCAGTCAATTCCTGCAGAGATGAATTTCAGCACCCGAGAGAGCGCATGAAAAAAAACCCCCCCACGCCATACCTTTCCTGACTGTGGTTCGAGGATGACAGGGTCAATACCAAAGAAGGGCACAGTAGCCGAACCCGGTTTGGTCTCGATCGCACCGGGGAATGGGGTGACGACAATGCTTCCAGTCTCGGTCTGCCAGTAGGTATCGACGACCGCACATTGGTTACGTCCGACGTTTTCGTTGTACCAGGTCCAGGCCTCGGGGTTGATGGGCTCGCCGACACTGCCGATGACCCGCAGAGAGCTCAAGTCGTGCGGCTCTACGTGGTGGGCGCCGAGACGACGCAGGAGGCGGATAGCGGTGGGCGCGGTATAGAATTGAGTCAACTTGTGTTTCTCAACCATCTCCCAGTAACGCGAGGGCGTAGGGTAGACAGGGGTGGACTCGAAGACCGTGGTGGTGACGCCATTTGACAGGGGGCCGTAAACGATGTAACTGGAGAAGGGGCGCATGAATATTGATAGATTCGGCAAGGCAGGTGGGCCATGTATGTACGTACGAGTGTCCGGTGATCCAACCAACATCGGCCGCGCAGGCAAACTTGTCATCAGGGTGGACATCGAAGACATATTTAACTGTCAGAGTTACGCCAAGGAGGTACCCGCCTGTCGTATGTACGAGACCCTTGGGCTTGCCTGTGGAGCCGGACGTCTACAAGGGGTTGAGAACGCGAGGATAAATGAATGGGTGTCCCTCACATAAAGGATGAACAACGGATCCTCCGACGACATGATCTCCGGAGCGCAGTAGTTGGGGACCCGCACCGTCTCCTCGTGCCACCATCTGTCACGACCTTGCGTCCACGGAACCTCTTTTCCGGTGCGCTTGAGAACAAGGACGTGCTCAACGTGGGGGCAGCCCTGGAGCGCGGAGTCGACGATAGCCTTGGTTGCGATGGCCTTCCCACCGCGACGCCCTTCATCAGCAGTAAGGACGACGCGGCTCTTGCAGTCGTTGATGCGATCACGAAGAGCCTCCGCGGAAAAGCCAGCGAATATGACAGAGTGAACGGCACCAATACGTGCACAGGCGAGGAGGGCAGCGACAGCTTGCCATGTCATGGGAAGATAGATAGAGACGGTGTCGCCCTTCTTGATACCAAGTGATTTGAGTACATTGGCAACACTGGAGACTTCATGCAACAGTTCAGAGTAGGTGATCTCCCGGCCTTCGGTTGGTTCATCAGCTTCGTAGATAATGGCAGTCTGGGTTACACGACAATCAGATAAGGGAATCACCGAGATGAGAATAATGACATGATGCTGAAATGGAAGCGACCGACCTTGTTGGGATGTTTGAACGCCCAACGATCCACGCAATTGTACGACACGTTCAACCCCCCCTCAGGGAACCAGGTGATGTCGCCTTTTTCAAAGCCACCAGACCGCACAGTCTGGAAGGGCCTGTCCCAATGAAGCGTCTCGCGGGCGATCTAGTTTGAGCTGAGTTGGCATCGTTCTTTTCCATTAATGCCTGTCATGGACCTGCCTTAGCCCACCACTCGTCCGAGCCAGGACCGACCGTCTGCCCATGTAAGGCTTTGTATTCATCAATGGTCGGCCCTACATGGGGTTTCTTTGGGCCGTTCTTCAGGCGAGGCGCGACAGGGTAGATGGGTGCAGGATCAGACATGGTGGGGGGAGAACGAAATGATGAATGGATTTGAGGTGATTGATCTTTATAGACCGGGCGCAGGGGGCGCAGAACGCCTACCCGATTAGCTCCATTCCGTGACGTCGAATTCGAATTCTACAGTAAGAGTACTAGTACGAGGCACGTGTCGGGCTCGTCTCAGTTGCGGAATAGCTCAAGGCCCCTTGCCCTCAGTCAACGTGAACGGCGAAAGCGCGGGGGGACGTGTGGGATTTTCAAACGCCCACATTGACAGGAGTTAGTGCGGAATTTGAGCGGTATGAGCGGTTTTTCGAGCATCGTTTGGGTTAAATGCCGAAGCACGTGTCAGCCACAGTCCGCCCAGGACCACGCGGCGTCATTTGGGGACCACCAAAAAAAAAGAATAAGACAAGACACAAAAAACACCGCGGCTCTCAGCTGCGACAGTCATCAAGGCATGCCCGTCAAGGCACGATCAACACGCCCAAAAACTATCCCCAATAATAAAAAGTCTTCGCTCCAGAACTCCAGGACGCCCAGCAAGCGAACCAAACGGGCGGCACAGACGTCACCAAGACCCAGTGAGGATGAAATGGCCGTTTCTGGGCCTGAAGACGCCGACGACACGTATCAGGAGGAAGATGACGAGGACGATGTGAAATCACTGCACAGCGACGCGCTGGATGATGACAGCGATCAGGAAACAGAGAAACACGCCAGAAAACGGAAGCGCGCATCGCCTGTCAAATCGCATCGCGCGAAGGCCAGCTCACCTCGTAAGAGGCGCAAAAATGCCGCCAGCGATGAAGACGAGGAAGGGGAAGGGTATGATCTGAAAGAGGGCCAGCAAATCGTTGGGAAGGTCGTCCAAGCACCGAAGACAGGGCGAGGTACGCGTTGCGTTTATATACTGGAGGATGTCCGCATTAATTTACTGCCGCAGTTCCACCGGGTCAGATATCTCAAAATACTTTCAACTTCCTTTTGCAGCTCAAAAAGCCAGAATGCAACGACCGCGAATGGTGAGGACGCCCTCAGCTTTATCCACCGCTATGTGTGACCGCCTTCGGTATCTAGGTTTAGACTACATGGTGTGTTGCCGCTTCTCCGGGGATCATCCTACGCCCAACTGATGGACATGGCGCACTCATAGAACCTGTGTTCCGCCAAGCTGAAACGGAATTCAAGTTCTTCATAGAAGGGTTAACGGAACTATTTTCGGAAGTTGACCCGCAGATCCCCCCGTTACCGCCCAAGGATGTGATTTACAGAATCTACAGAGATGTACATCTAAACACGTTTCTGAGAGTCCTGGCATCATCCTGACCTTGCACAGATTCGATTCAGCAATGATAAGACGCCTTACAAAACCAACCTCTCTGCGACCTTTTCAAGAAGCGGGAGAAAGGGCATTTTCGCCGGTTGTACGTCCTTGCATGCACCATCGTGCTCTGTTCCGTTAATAACACGCTCTCATCTAGACCATATGTACGCTCGTTTCGCGCCTTGCTCTATCGTATGGGAGTTTCGCTGAGCCCTATTCACTGGACTCTTCAGAATGAGTAAGGAGCTTTTCTGTTAATGGAGCTGCTTTCCGTTTAACGCTCCACCGCAGTTAAACCCGGCGGTGAAAGCCTCCTTGCGGCTGGTAGCTGGTGCCCCGGCAAAAATGAGCTCGCGACCATTCGGTCACACATCCAGCGTAACCCTTCTCGTCTGCGTCGGGTCATCAACGCCCCACCCTTTGTCAAGAACTTTGGCCCGGTAAAGCCGTCCTCCAAGACAGGGCGGCAGAACATTTTTGGGAGAGACGATGAACTAAAGACTGCGCCCAAGGGTTTCGCTAAGGACCACAAGTGAGTTGTTTTGGGGGAAAACTTCGCAGAAGCTAACCAAAACCATAGGGACATCGACCTGTTGAAATGCCGCTCTTTCGTCGTTCTGCATCAATTTACAGATAAAGAAGTCTTGGATCCGAATTTCGGGCAGACGGTAATGGAAGTCGTAAAAGCCGCCAAGCCGCTTGTTTACTGGTGCGCCTTTTCTCATCTACCGTATGGCGTGAGAGCAGCGTTCATTAGACTGTCCCAGTATGAACGATTACATGACCGTAGGCGGTGGCGAAGACGAGAGCAATGAGGATGCGGATGCGGATGATGGAGGTGATGACCAGGAAGGAGATGAGGAAACTAGCAATTGACCTGTGACCACGGAGTCTTCAAAGCCCCTTGGTACTGTATTGTCTGACGCGACTAAAGATCTAACAGACGTCCATTATAGATTACCTGGCGGCGATTTTTTATGCACTATATCATCTATTCTTTGATTTGTCCAATATTGCACGCAGAGCCCGCGCTGTGGTGTCCCACGTTCGTCTAGGCCGAGCCAACTCATCAAGAGTATGAATCCCACGGTAGATAAAGTAGCCCTTTCGTGCTGATGGGTGCGAGAAAATCTTCCAACATGCGGCGACTGAACGCTCAATATTCATATGAATGGCTACATCGGGCACTCCTTATCGTCTGTCCTGTGATCTTTGATTGGCATGGAGAAGACAGCGTCCCTGAGCTTAGTACGCGGAACCTCGCAAATACACTCCGAGTTGCAACGTCTACGAGAGGTTCGCGGAAAAACAGGAGAGGACGTTCTATGATCTATCGTCCTCCTTCTTTCCTCGAGAGTCTCGATCTCGATATTGCTTTGCCCACTGAGCAAGAATGAGTCACAATGAGTTAGGTCGTGCGATGTAGAGTATGCTAGACGTGAACGTACCAGCATAGAAGGGATGGGACGGGTTGGTTCGTTGTAGCGATACTGAGAAGTCCAAAGTTTCACTGACACCGAGGTGGGGAAGAAACCAGGAGAGCTTACCTCTCGATCAGCACTGACGGTCCAGACACCGTATGATACTCCGAGTATTCCTGCGAATAAGATAGCGGTATTCGCCTTCCAGTTTGATGGCCTCGTCCACCAGCCGCCTGTAATGGAGGAGAGATATGGGACATGTGGTGTGTGAAATGTCGGAGTTGTCCAACGCACCTGCTGGCGACCATACTTCCTTTGGATAGGGATACCTAGCGCCACCTCCCTTTAGGTGATAATCACATCAGAGTGTCTGTCGTCGATTGACACGAGTTTATACTCACCATTGTGTAACTCAAAGTCAGAGGGTGTGTGTGAAATGGGAAAGTTGGGAAAGCGGTCGACAGCGATGATGGCGCGCAGAGTCTCTCGGGCGTTGCCGACTGCTTGCTTTCGTAGACCAATTCCACCATGTCCGCCGCTCGTGCGTCCAGCACGCGCGTGCACCTATTCAGCCTGCATCCATCAGCGGGCTCTCGGCACACAGTGAGCACTGTTTTACAGGGACGATATAATGATATTAAATGACCCCGAAGCAAAAACGCCTCGGTCGTGGTCGCAGCTCTGGTTTGGGCAAGACCTCTGGACGTGGACACAAGGGCCAGAAGGCGCGGTCGGGGAACGGAAAGCCCAAGGCGGGCTTCGAGGGCGGACAGACCACCATCTCGAAGCTCTTCCCGAAGAAAGGTTTCACCAACTCGTGCGTTCTACCTCGTCGTGTGTCTTGACGAGGCCGTTTGGTTGACAAAAAGTTGTCTCGCGCTTTCTGGGGGTTCGCAGCATCAATGGCAAAACTTATGCCCCCGTGAATCTCGATCGGATAGCCCATTGGATCGAGCAGGGACGACTCACGTCGTCTCCCGAAAAGCCCATCACTGCGAAGGAGCTGGTGTTGAGTGGGTGTATCCACAATGCCCATGACGGAGTCAAGCTATTGGGTGACGTGCGCCACCTTCCCGCCTTTGCACTTTTTTGCTCGTTTGTTGATGCGACGCTGGATTCTCCAGGGTGCAGAACACCTTACAGCACCAATACACATTACGCCTTCTCGCGCGTCCAAGTCTGCCATCCGTGCGGTCGAGAAACAGGGAGGCACGGTAGTGTGCAGATATTACAATCGTCTGTCCCTGTACGATTGCGTGAAAGGGCGCACAGACCGCATTGACGCGGCGCCAACGCGTCGCCAGGACATTCGTATGTACATCTTATTCCGAACGAGTATAGCGTGTACTGAGATGATATTTTCCAAGAATGGTACACCAATTGGAAAAATCGCGGTTACTTGGCACCGGAGAGTATTGCCAAGATGCCCATCGTGCAGGAACGGTGGCGACAACTATCTGAGCAGTTGACGCGATTTAGGAGTGAGGAGTTTGTGAAACTGAAACGATAGACATGGTTTTTACGGTACTTAGTGACTATTGAATATTGACACTCCCCCTTTACATCCGCGCACGTGCTACTCTGTCAAGTGCCCCCACGCAGCGCTACGGCTTGACACCTCCACACAACCTGCTACCTGCCTGATGCTCTCTCCCTTCTCCTAATTGCAATTCACGATGCTCAATTCTGTATCAAATTATCTATACGAACGGCGCACAAAATTTGCCCGCAGTGTGGGTGTCGCAGGGGGTCTGTACTTGGTTAGCCAGTATGCCACGGCGCGCATCGCAGACATGAGGGACGGCGTCCTAGAACAGCGTGCAGCACGGGAAAAGTACGTCCTAGTTGGCTCGCCCGCTCACCCCCTTCCTTCTTCTTCTTCGTCGTTGATCCCGCGTAGCATGCGCAAACGATTCCAGCAGAATATGGAGGACATCTCATTTACGATCATGACGTACATGCCCTTGCTCAGCAAGAACATCTTGGACGAGATGGACGTCGAGGCGCTGACGGCCGAGCTCCAGTCCCTCTCTCGTACCGCGGAAATCCGGCGAAGCTCCCAGGCTGCTGCTGGGCAGGAACAAACAGTGGCACCACCACGACCACCGGTCCATCATCAGGTGTCCCCGACGCCTGACTCTCTCGGGTCCAGCGTGGAGCTCGTACGGTCCTCGGATGCGCAATCGGAAACCAGCTCGGCATCCTTTTTGTCGGTGTCCCCACGCCCCGAAGTCACACAATTGGCCGAGTCCATGGTTGAGCTGCCGCCACCCTACGCACCACGGTCCCTAGAAGCATCGTCATCTCCATTAGAGTTACAGGGGAGCTCATCGGGAGCTTCTGTGCGCCCCGTCGAACCCAAAGCAATTTCAGAATCGGTTGTGTCCAGCTCCGTAGTCAGCAGCACCGGCGATTCGATTGTCGTGAGTGCGAAGTCGCCCAGCGCGACTGACTTTTCTGACAAATTTTACCTCGGCAGACTGATCTGTCTGCCGCTCAGCAAACCGCCCCGACGAGGAGCAAGGCAGAGCTTTGGAGAGAGGTTAAAATGCTCAGTGCGCCCTTTCTGTGTTCACTTTCTCCGACGAGATCTTAACGGCTCGTTCGACCAGCCGTGACAAGGACGCTCACGGTCCTTTACTCGATCACCCTTCTAACGATTTTCACTAATATCCAATTCTCCCTGCTTGGTCGTTATAAATATATCCAATCTGTGATGCAGCTAGAGCGGGATGAAGACGCTCGCTTACGACGCCAATACAGTCTTTCCTTATCGTCGATGCTATTCCCATCCCTGGCCGACCTAGCTCGTCCAGACGACATCGAGGCTCTAATCGGTCAACAGACTGGGTTCGAGGAGGGCATTTGGCGGGAAGGTGTGGACGCGGAGACCGAACGCAAGTTCTTAACGCTCAGTTGGTGGATCCTCAACGTAGGCTGGAAGGATGTCGGTGAACGTGTGCGGAGAGGTGTTGAGGAAGTATTCGAGGGGTAAGCTCTCTACTCTCGCTACCGGGACCATGTTCATGGGTGTTACTCAGGGTATCATTGAAGAGCAAAATCGGCGCCATTGAGTTGCATAGGCTGATAAGCGATGTCCGGCGGCGTGTTGAGCACGAGATCACATTCGAGGGTACCGAACGAAGAATCAAGTAGGTGATCGACCCAACCAACGGCTCCATATCGCTGATGTCTCCTTTTTTAGCTTCTGCTCCACTCTTCTTCCACCAACTTCTTCGACACTATCCCACCTCCTTACTCGCGGAGGTTTTCCACCTGCTCACAGCGACACGCACGAACCTGCGTTCACAGCCTTACTCGAGGAGACACGTGACTTGTTAACGTCCTCCAACTTTGCACTCGTCCTCGAGCGTGCACTTGATCGCGCGACAAGTTTGCTCTTCGATGGTCTCTCCCAAAACGTCTTCGTCGGCAAGGAGGGCGAAGAGGGAGAGGTACGACTGCGCACGGCGAGTGTGCTGCCGGGTCTCGCGCGATGGAGCAGCCTCGCCCTCGATGGATTACCAAACGAGCTCGTTGACGTGCGTCCCTTTCCTTCCACATAGAATGCATTCTAGGGTTCACCTTAGGCTGACTATGGATATGCAAGTATTTGGCAGATATGCACGAGATGGAGAGCTTTGCGGCGATCATATACTCGGATTATGGTGACCACTTCTGGTGACAAGCGTATATATTTATATATACCAGTGGTTAACGTGGTTTTGGGACTTATTTGCTGCTGCTACTGTATCCGTATTATCTTCCATTCTCGTTAGATCAAGCTAAGTGTGCTCGGCGAACGGCGTGGGTTGATGGCATTACTCGGGCGATGACTGACTGGCATGATCCGGTTAATGACCCCACCATTCCCGATCCACGTGTCGGATCATCCCGAAGGATCCCGCGAATCCTCGCCCCAGTCAAACTCGGCAGCGGCGACTCATCACGGCGATTCCCAAACGATTGCCCGTATCCCTGCGGAAATGGCAAACGAGATGCGTTCATATACTCGCGGTCACGATATCATGCCGCCCGTTTCCTGACCAACTTCCGGTTCTCCTTCGCCAAGAATGTGGCTTGGTTTGTGATCAGAAAGAAACCGATTTTTCAGAAAGCTTAGAAGGTATTGTCAGCGTGGGCATCCGACCTGGTGTACGAAATCTACCCGGCTTACCGCGGGATAGCAAGCTGTTTCCGAGTCTCGGAGCTGACTGCGGGCGCAATTCTATGAGCATGACCTGTGGAACGACAGCCTAACCACCAATCGGTTTGTTTGACGACAGAACTGGGTATCAGAACACTGCATGAACTGACTATTGCGGTCACACATGACATGAGCATTAGCCAATTGACAAATTTGAGTGGGTGCGTGTTCCTAAAACATCCGACAGCGTGTTGAATCCCCGAATAGTTCCGCAAAGATCTGTATGTACCCGAGAAGCGGAATGCCCCTCTCCTCCAGGCATCCGCCATCACCGTCCAGTTCACCGTCGAAGAACGTCTACGGAACAGCGAGTTCAATAGGAACTACAGATTGCGCACTTCGCAGTGGGCCAGTGGAAGACCCCTGGGTGATTTCGGCACCGCTTTCGCTCGTTTTGTGTATGGTACCATCCTCATTCTACTTCGGGTGAGACTAAATACTTCATCTTTAGTCCCCTGGCGGCGTAGATATGGCCGCACTCCCTGATGCCTCAATGGTATTCCACGGCTGTATCGATGACCCTTGGAACGAAAAATAGAGTTATTGGGCCGCTCAACTAGCGAAACAGTGGCGACGTTTCGAATCTATCGATGAACACCTCGAGAACGGAATCATTTTTTTTTCAGTTTGATCAAGCT
>Ga0307509_10009106_pt1 | contig 12483 bp, 14 predicted proteins | sample 10_EM_MG_FD_202245 | JGI IMG/M metagenome (GOLD analysis project Ga0307509, IMG submission 202245) | Populus trichocarpa ectomycorrhiza microbial communities from riparian zone in the Pacific Northwest, United States - 10_EM | ecosystem: Host-associated > Plants > Roots > Unclassified | place...
GCGCTATGTAGACGAGCTCGCGGCCCGCGCCCCGGGTATTTTCCAGAACATTCTCCAGGATGGAATGTACGTTGCAATATATCCTCCCGCCCATACCCCCCACACTAACTTACCTGCAACTCTTCAGGCAAGTTGTCAAGGCAGTCGCCCACCAGGGAGAGAGAAAGGAAGAGGTCAAAGCCCCAGCACTGGCACCAGCACCAGCACCAGCCGCAGAGGCTGCTCCTGAAGCAGAAGCCCGTGATTTCGACCTTTCGGAACGCGACTTTTTCGATGAAGACCTTGCCGAGCGCGACTTTGACCTCGACCTCGACCTTGTAGAGCGTGACTTTGACGAAGACCTCTACGAGCGCGAATATGTCGACGACCTTTACGAACGTGATTTCGACCTAGATCTCGTTGAGCGCGACCTCTTTGACTTTGTAGAGCGCTCATTCGACGACCTGGACTGAGAGCAACGGAGATGCATTTGGGCAGGGTAAACGTGTATTTACGAGCGTTGTATGCAATTTCTTGCTGCAATTAATTAAATTAATTATGAACAAAGGCACTGAAGGTCGTCAAGATGCTTATTATTAAGTATGTATGGATCCTTTCATGATCAGCGCCATCTGTTTGGTAAAAGGTCCACTTCAGTAATTATTTAGCAGTCATGTTGGCAGCAAGAGTGGCCAGTTCTTCGCAACATGACCAACTGGGAGAGCATCTGGCGCCTTGAAGCTTGGGTGCGTGAGTGCCATGAGGGGCGAGCGGGGGTGGCCGAAATACAAATGACCACGTGACTGGGTCGCCACTCGAAGATGCGTGTTTGAATCTCGATCCACCAATGACCCCTTTGTAACATCGAAAAGGGTGCTACTTTGATGCATAGAACAAGCGAAGGAACTCGTTGCTTTGGCAAGAGGAGCAAAAGAATCGCACCTTTATGCGCCCAGGGATCGCCGTGATGGGCCATGGTTGACAATGGGAATCTGTACTTAAAGTCGGCATTGCTCAAAGCCTCAGTAAAACCCCCTACTTGCAGCCCTACTTCCATGAACACCAATCCAATACGCTTTTCCCCTTCCCCGAGACTGCCACCTGAGGTTATGTCCCATATATTCGCCTGTTTACCCGCCAATAACGACTGGGCCACTTTACACGTCTGTTCTCTTCTCTCGCGCCAGTGCCTGCGTCAATCTCGCAAAATCCTCTTCGATAAAATATCCCTCCGCATTCGAATTGATCCGAAATCGAAGCCAGTTCTCATCACCCATGTTTCTCGTCGAATCCAAGGACTCTGCGATATGTTCCAGCGCGATCCAGAAACCGCCCGATCCGTCAAAGCATTCGAGTTGCTTGACACCTATCCAGTATATAATTCGACTTGGATCATAACCAACCAAAACCTCCCCCGACTTCTTAACATGCTTGTGGGCTTGCGGTCCTTAACATTCGGGTGTGAAGTCGGGTACCTCCAGTGGCTATCCCTGAAACCCGAGCTCCGAGAAGCTATCTTCACGATTTTCCGCAGTCCACACCTCGAAAGCCTGGACATCCGGAACGTTGGAACCATACCACCCTATACACTGGGCCCTACTAGTGTACGACACTTGTCCCTGGATAGTATAACCATGATGCTTCCTTATCCGCACCTTGCTTTATCTGATACAGTCAACAAAACTTTAGACACACTCAACCTGCGCACCATTTCCACGTCTACTTCGGCATCTGCATGGGTGGTCATCGTAATGCATTACAGGTCCGTAGAATCCATTAAATGGCGTTGTTGGGAAGGTGATTCTCTCTCTTTTCCCTGTCCTCCATCCTCTCATAATTTATTGACAGATCCAAGAATGGAAGATGGAATTAGCTTTACTGACACCATTGACCTCGGTTTATTACCTCGCCTCAAAAAACTCTCTATCCGGATGTCGTATGGGAACGCCGGACGAGACCTCATGGGCTTGTGCCAGGCCCTCGAATCGATCTCCCGACGTAGCCCGCTCGAGATCTTGGAACTCCACATTTTATTCCCCCTCCAAGTTGCTCCAGACTATACGTCGGATGTCCACAAACACATATTCTGGTCACACCTCTCATTTTTGCTTCTTCGTGTGGAATATTGTGCTTTGAGTCAGGTCAAGATGGACTTGACGGTCCACAACCAGGTGGCTATGCGTGGGGATAGGAGCTATAATTCAAAGGAAACGGATGAAAGAATCCCTACACAGGATGTTTAGCATTTCTACCTTTAACTTCAGTTTCAAGGTTCGCGCATTTTCTGTGACCAAAAATAATTAGAAGGTTCTACTCGTTGTGATAGTGAGTTCGAATGAAATTGGGTGATTTCAACCCATAGTATTTCGAAGCCAGAAGCAGTACGAGAATTATGTCTTCACAGCGTCGTTTCTACTTTGTCAAGATTAACCGACATCAACGAAAGGATCTTCCAGTACGCCCTGAGGTATATTTGCGGGGGGAGTTGAGTATCCGCGGAGTTCTAACAATTGCCTCATATCTTGTCTCGATCAAGTCTCGACTACTCCAACAACGTCATATCCCGCCCCCCCAACCTTATATAAACGCAAGAAATTTTTCGAATCATCCAACGTCACTCAACCACCACCACTCATATTCTAAAGTTTTCGAAAAAAATGGCACCATCGGACTGTACCTGCCAGAGCGCTTGCTCGTACGTTCAACATTTCCTCTCTGCCAGTTCTCGAAGGTATTGACTCTAGTTTACAGCGCCTGCGGCCCCCAAGGCACCGGATGCTCTTGCCCCAAGGATAAATGCAACTGCCCCGAATGCCCTAACAAGGCGCACACTGCTCAGGTTCGTCTTCGCTTTTCTCTCGTAGCATGTGGCAGCCACTCAAGTAGTTCATCATTCGCAGTGCTCTTGCAAGGCAGGCGCAGACAGCTGCGGATGCACCACCAGCGGCAAAGCTTGCACTTGCTCTTGAACACCTCGGGTGTACCATTAGACCCACCAGCTTAACTTGATTGTATAAATTCTATTATTGTATAATGTTACGTCTCCAAAGTCTTGAAAAGCCGCCAGGGAACTAGTTCAAATTTGAGTACAATCATGAGTACGGCGAGGAAATCCACTCATACTTCTCGTATATCATCTTCTAGGAGAACGAGCGATGTTCCAATAAGCGCCCATCATGGCCACTTTTGTTCTTGTCGCGCCTCTCTTTCGGAGAACAGTAATTAAATATATTTTCGAAAAGAAATTCCTGTACAAAATATATCCACAAAAATACCGATTTCTGCTTTTACTCATCACCACGCACAATGTCCTCCATCAACGAGGATACTAAATAAAAAGTGCCTTAGTCAAACCCAACTACAAAGGAAACACAAAAGACTTACTCGCTCCCATTACAGTAGCTCGACGCGTCGCTGCCGAGGAAGAGCGCCACCCCACGTAGCTCCTCAGGGTTAGCAAGGCGGCCCATAGGGTTCTGCGCACGCCACTTGGCATCGAGCGTCGGGTTCTTGGACAGGAAATCTTGGGTCATCCTGAGGACGAGCAAGGGTTAATGGAATGTAGAGAGGGGCGTCAATAGAATAACGCACTCAGTGTACACATATCCTGGACTGATCGAGTTGACTCGGATGCCCTTGGGGCCCAATTCACAGGCGAGCGAGCGCGTCATCTGGATAACTGCGGCCTTGGATGCGTTATAAGCGCTCCAGTGCATGCCCTGCCCATACAAACTCGTGAATAAATGAATCGCGAATGGAATGAATCAAGGAAAGCCATACCTGGTTAGTACCATGTCCGCTAATGCTAGCTATGGTGATAATGCTGCCCGGGGTGTTCTGCTTGACCATTTGTCGGCCAGCGGCTTGGGCAGTGAAGAGGACGCCGTTGATGTTGACGTCGTGAATCTATTTATAGAGCGAGCAATGAGCATTTACGCCTACACCACGAATCATTTGAACAAACCTTCTTCCACTCTTCCGCCGAATACTCCAACACATCTGAGGCGTGCAACAGCCCCGCATTGCACACACAAACATCAATCCTACCCTCCTTTGCCGCAATACCCTCAACGACCGCCCACATCTCCTTTTGCTGGGTCACATCACACGATGCGTACTCCAACCTGCCTTTCGCGCCTTTCACCGCCCCGATATTGAGAGCCGGTAAACCCGCAACGTGTTTCTGAACTGTGACAAAGTCCGCACCAGCTTGAGTGGGGAGGTCGAGGCAGTAGACGGTGGCTCCCGCCTCGGCGTATGCCAGCGCAATTTCGAGTCCAATCCCGCGCATCCCACCTGTGATGAGTGCGACGCGGCCTGGGAGGGCGAATATGGAGAGGACATTGGACGAATCTGAGGTGGCCTGACCCGAGAGGATGGCGTTGACGGTGGAATTTGAAGACATTTTGGTTGTTTCAAACTTTGAGAAATCGAGGTGGGGGAGAATGAGCGATGAGAAACATAATGTTTGGGGTTTTTATGGGGGTTTCAGCTGAATTGAAACTGCTAAACATGGTTCTTCGGAGTCAATAACAGAAATAAAAAGAGGGTTGAGAAGTGGCTCAAGGCATGACTGGCCTAGGTATGGCTGGTCTAGGCATGACTGGCCTAGGCACGACCAGCTGACAGAAGATAGGGCGACGAGGTGCAACAGAGGAAGGGTCGTGAATTAGATGGTGTACTATACATGTGGTAAAGGAATGATATACTTAGGCCAGACCCGAATTCCAGATCTTAAGGTCATCTGAGCGACGTGCGAGTCTCCTACAAAATCGTTTCAGCAAACCTCTAAGATGCCACAGAAAGACTTAAACACGCACGAATTTTATGACGGACTAGCGGGCGAAACGACCTTTAACTCCTTCACCTTCGCCTTGGGAGGCTGGCCCTTGGTCTCCTCCGCCTTTCTACCAATCCCTAGCCTCTGGCCAAAGTTTTGGAAACGCCCCCCGGACCCCTCCACGATAACAGGCACCTTTCTCGGATCCTCCATAAGACCCAAGCGAATCTGTGCACTAATCCACGCAGGCATCCTGTCCATCCTCGGTGCAGGTGATGCAGGGTTTTGTCTCGCGAATGTGTGTTCGCGCGCAATACGCAGGAAGTGTGTAGGTGTTACACCGCCTGAGCTATGGAATTTTGAGAAGACGGCGCGTTCTTGGTCGATACTGAGCTTTTTGCCAATGGAGACGTAGGGTTTGAGCTGAAGAGGTAGTTTAGAATTGGACACCACAAAACGAACAACCGAATGAGTCACCGGAGAAGCCACGATATCTTCTATAGGTGGTGCGACAAACACACGGACTTTTTCGTCAAGCAGACGGTATTTCGCACGTCCGCGAATAACATGTTTACCAGGGGCGCCTGTGCGATGACCACCAGGAAGAAAGGCCTGCCTTGTGCCTGGCAAAACTGTTAGCACAAAGCAATAGTAAAACGATGTAAAGAAAAAAAGAACCTTTATAATAATCTTTGTTTCCTCTCTTTGGAGTGAGTGGTGCCCTAGAGGCCTTTGAGAGCCGAGCTGCTGTTGGCAACATGAAGAACTTCGGACAACGACAAACGGTAAAATTCTTTGGACAATATATTCCCACGGTGGGTCAATGCCCATTCATTCAATCTAATCAATTCAAACTATGAATCCTTTGGCTCGTTTCCGTCTCGTTTCCCTTGAAGACTCGAATAAATAGCCATCGTAAACCATCAACTCCCACAAGTATACATGGCAAAGAAATCTTCGAATACGGGAGGCACTCCCAACCGTGGCCATCGACACCCAAAGAGTGCTGGTCGGCCACCAGGCAGAGGCTTTACAGGACACAGAGGCCGTGGTAATGGGAGGGACTATATAGGTGCAAGAGACGTGCCTGGTGTTGAAGAACGGCCAGAGAGCGCGGTAGACGATGTCGACGGGGACGAAGAGGGCAGTAGTTCGTCAGAAGGTATCCCACCCATTATATCAGTTACGAAAAACGCTGACGCTTTCACAGCAGATGGAGAGGATGATGTAGTTATCGACGTTCCTGTTGCGATGTGGGTAGGTCTATATCTATTCTTTATCCAAACATAGATTTCATTCCCAATAACAGGACTTTGACCACTGCGACCCGCGTCGATGCTCAGGCAAGAAACTTTCTCGCCTTGGCCTCATCAAAGAGCTGCGAGTAGGCTCACGATTTCGCGGTGTCGTCGTCTCGTGGGTATTCATTCTTCTATCTTGAAATGCTCTTCTTAATCGCACCGTAGACCCAAAGGGAAACAAGTGATCAGCCCCTCTGACCGTGACCTCATCCTCGCAGGCGGTCTGGCAGTCGTCGAGTGTTCCTGGGCGCGAATCGACGACGTCCCATTCAACAAAATCGCCAGCCCCCATGAGCGCCTGTGTGAGTCCTTTTTTTTGTATTTGTTAATTTTATTGATGTCGTTCCGGCAGTGCCCTACCTCCTCGCCACGAACCCGACGAACTATGGAAAACCTTGGCGACTAAACTGTGTTGAAGCCCTCGCCGCAGCATTTGTGATTACAGGCTTCGATGCTTACGCTGAAAAGCTCCTCAGCTCGTTCGGATGGGGGAGTTCGTTCTTCACCGTAAACAAGTGCGTTGGAACGTCTCTAGCTTGTATTTCTTTTATCCTAATCTGACGAACTTAAACCCCTCAGGCCCTTCCTGGACCGTTACAAGGAAGGCTCTACAGCTGCTGATATTGACGTGATCCAAGCTAAAATAATGGAGGAACTCGAGGCGAGCTGGCATGAGTCGAGGAAGAACAAAGGTTCGTTTGTTCGCCCATTCTTTCCGTTATCCAGACTTATTGTGTCATTTCGCCCGCAGCCGACTCACAAGGAATCGACTCTGAAGACCTACTCGTCGCTAACCCTAACCACGGAATCATTCCTGGCGAAGACTCTAGCGACGAAGATGGGAAAGAACTCCTCGATGACGACGACGACATTGATCGGAAAGGACCTCCGCCGTCACCCCCAGAATCGGATGAGGAAGGGCAAAACCAGGCGAAGAACATCGGTAAGGGCAAGTTAGCTGTGAAGGTGTAGTGTTTAAATAGACTTGTAATTCAAATACTGAACTTGAAACTACTGTAGTAAAAATATGTTGTAACATGTATCATCTGGTCAAGGCTGCGAGATGTCATTTTAATTTTGTCATATTCAAAGACAAAGAAAGACCTTGAAATCACAGGTCCAGGGACGTAAGGACAATCTGGGATCAGCTAATCCCATTGATAGTTAGTGGCGATGCACTGACAACGTAAGAAACCTCCATGGTCCGGTGAGCAGTTTATAACTTACAGCGAAAATCTAGAGGATACGTTACACATTTCTTACGTTGATCATAACTGGCATTTTATCCATTTAGTCAAATGACGTTTATCTCCCAAGCCTTTTATTCACTCCGCCAGACTTGAATTTATTTAAACGCCTCAAAGGAACGCGCACTGGCTCTCGCTATTATTGGCAGTTCGTGCCATGAGGAAGCGTCGCTGAGAATGAAACCATTTGTGAGTAAGCAATTATATTTATATATGTTCACGCCTTGACCTCGAGGTTATGTTGATAGACATCTCATTACGCCAACGATGGCGATGATGCGGCGGCAGAGATTGCGCTCTGGCTCGGCCAGAATACGCAAGTTACTGTACCTTCGAAATCCCGAAAAGTTCCTCATGCGTGGAGGGGAGTATGTAACCACCTTCATTCAATCGAAATGGCCATACGAAACTAAGATTGTTGGATTATCCCCAGATACTCCGCTCATACTTTCAGATGACCCCAGAGGCAGTGTTATCGCGATCATACCGTACCAGGCTCGATTGAGGCTCAGAACCTAAAAATTATCCTCATGTTCCCGCGACACACGGCAGACTACTCCAAGGTGACACGAACGTTTATTTTTAAATGCAGTACTTCAAGACATTCGGACTATTTGACAGTCATTACCCCAATCCCAATGGCCGACTTCCAAACTTTTAAGAGCACATTCAAAGGCGACCTCGTCACCCCTACAGACCCCGACTACGCCAAAGCTATCGCTCGTTGGGCAGTCAATGCCGAGCGCCGAGCAGAGGTGGTAGCCTTCGTCAAAGATCCCGCCGATGTCGCTCTCGCTATCAAATACGCAACCACCAACAAGCTGCCCATTGCCATTCGTGGTGGTGGACATAGCGCTGGTGGTGCATCCTCGAGCGAGGGCGGTCTGGTCATCGATCTATCGCGATACCTTACCACTGTAACGGTCGACGCAGAGAAAAAATTGGCATACGCTGGTGGAGGCGCTCTATGGGAGGCTATAGACAAGGCATGCATTGCACATGGCTTGGCGACAGTAGCAGGAACCGTCAACCATGTAAAGCGCTCATTTTTCTCCGTTCTAAAAATCGTCGCTGATTTTCTTCTGCAGACTGGTATCGGAGGGTTTGTCATGAACCACATGAATTCTGCCCCCAAACTAACCTATGCTATGTAGCCTGACCCTTGGAGGAGGCTATGGATGGCTTACCCCTGAGCACGGCATGGTCATCGACAATCTCATTCAAGTACGTCATTTTTGTTGAGATATCCACTCCATTCTGATGTACACATAGGCGACAGTAGTCACCGCTGATGGTTCAGTAATAACTACTAACGAAAAAGAAAACCCGGATCTGTTCTTTGGCATCAGAGGCGCGGGTTCGAATTTCGGCGTCGTTACCGAATTCGTCTACCAACTCCATCCTCAGCGTCCTACCGTGTATTCAGGGATAATGATCTATCCCCCAACTGCCTTAGAGAAAATAGTCTCAGTCACCGCTGACTGGTATCCTACCGCAGGCGAGAAAGAAGCCATGCTCCAGGTCATGTCAGCGGGGCCCGACGGGAATGTAAGTTCCGCAAGCGAAGCAGAAAGCAGTTATTTATCACATTTTTACAGCCTATGGTCGTTCTAATTCCATTCTGTAATGGAACAGAGGCTGAGGGAAGGGCCAAATTCAAGGCTTTCCTTGACATCGGTATGCACACCGTCCAAACGCGAACCGCCTCAGATCCAGTCTTAAGTTTCCATCAGGGCCTATCATGGATATGACGAAAGAGATGCCATACGAGGAGGTGAACGCGCTACAGGTACATACATTTAAATCAGACTCACCAAAATATATCCTAACGCCAGGCTAGAACGCTTCAGCCGTCCACGGATCATGCGTCTACATGAAAGGCATAGCACACCGAAACCCGCACTACGCCTCCATTTCAAAAGCGCACGAAAGGGCAGTCGAACTGACCAAAAGCACAGGACTCAACTGTATCGTCCTCTATGAATACTTCCCACTTGGGAAGGTATGTTCTGTCTCGGCGGGCACCACCTCATTCCGCCGTGATTCCACCCCAGGCGGGTTAATTGGTATTGTCTGGAAGGACAACACGGAGAAGAATGCAGATGTTGCTCGTAGCTGTGCCCACGAGTTGGCGCAGATCGTGACTGATGCCCATCCAGAGCTAACTGATGTGCAAAGCCAGGGATACAGTAATTATGGTGTGTATTACATTCGACAACCAAGACGTGCCCATCGAGTAACGCCACTTCTTTCCAGATGTTGCAAGCGAAAAAGATTCGGTTCTGGATAAAGCTAAGTTGGTGTTCGCAGAGAATTATCCCAGGCTCCAGAAAATCAAGAAGCAGTACGACCCCAACGGTATCTTTAATAAGTGGTTCCCTATAACTCCAGCTTGAAATAACGGTATCCTGGAACATGTTTCTATCATAATAGTAATATTGTCACTGTAAATTTCAATATCATCACTCAAGACTGCCCAGCTGCTCTACATGTCGATCGAAGTTTATTTGGATTCCTCCATTCCTGAATTCCGCCCTTGGATTGATAGATGGGTCAAAATAAACCGTAGATCGTGAAGCACTTCCAATGCTAAAGATTATGTATAATGACTGCATATGCTCTAATTTTCGTTCCCGTCCGGCTTGTTAATTCACTGCTCGCCCATCGCCTCTTCAGGCGGCGCTCCGCCACCACCCGCTTCCTTCTCCTTGCGGACAGCCTGCACGACATCATCGACGCGGAGGAGCATGCGCGAAGCTTCGATCGCAGTTTTCAGGGTTTGGATCTGTGGAACAGGTGTGAAGAGGGTCAGATATAAATACGAGTGTCAAGACAGAAAGGCGCACCTTAACGCTTGCGGACTCGTACAGTCCGTATGTTTTCATGTCCACGATTTTGCCAGTGTCTCCATTCACACCCCATGAGTTTTCGCCATTCGCGTGTTTAGCCTGAAAGGATCAGGGGTCAATGCATGAAAGCAGTAAGGAAAAGGATTACGAGAAAATCATAGAAAGCCAATTCAAGGGTCTCGGGAAAGGGGGAGAAAAAACAGATGCAACGTACCCTCAGCTCCGTCAACACCCTGATCACATTCCCTCCTGAATTCTGTATTAGTGTCCTCGGGATCACCTCCATCGCATCTGCCACTGCGCGGAAAGGCCACCCCTCCACACCCACGATGCTCCTCGCTTTCTGATGCAAACCAACACTGATCGCCATCTCTGTCGCACCACCACCCGGAGCAAGGGTGGGGTTGAAAACCGCGTTACGCGCGACGGACATAGCATCAGCGAGATTTCTGTCGATTTCGTTTAGGATGTCCTTTGATGGCCCGCGCAGGAGGATGGTGCAGGCTTTGGGGGTGGTGCACTCGGTGAGGAATGTGAAATACCTATAAGTAGTATTAGATCAGACTTATAGGAATCACGAGGGCGCGTACTCGTCGCCGATTTTTTCGACGTGGAAGAGCCCGCATTCGGTGCCGACATCTGACTCGCGCATGTCCTCGATCCGGTTCACAATGGTGGCACCGACAGCCAGTGCGATGCGGTTGTTATCCGATTTCCGCACTCTGCGCAGGGCAGTGGCGTTGTGCTGCACGAAAATATGTTGCGCAAGATCTGAAAGCAATGAGTAAGAAAATACGAGAAAAAAGAATCAGACTGACCCGAAACACCCTTCTCCGTGATGATCAAATCCGGCTTGAATTCCAGCAGCTTGTAGCATAGTGCCTTGACCTGCTCCTCTTCAATCTCCTGGGCCCTAGCCCAGTCACCTTCCTTGGAGAACTCCATGTTCGTCTGCGACTCGCCCTTCTTGTACTCCAACGGACAGTCCAATAAGATAATCCTCGGATTCTCAATTCGTCTCCTCATTTGCGGGTGGGTGATGTCCTTATTTACCATCACTCCTTTCAGCACCGTACTCTGCTCGATTTCTCCTCCAGGGATCTTCTCTACTCGTGCGTATCTTTTGATGTCGACGGTCTTCATCCCATTGATGTCTTGTGACACTGTACGCACCGCCTCGAGTGCGAGCTTGCACATCAAATCGGACCAGCGGACGACGAACTTGGTGCCGATGGAGGTTTTGATAAGAGACAACATCTGCGCGTCGTCGTTGACATCGATGGGGATAGAGATGCGTTTGATGATCTCCAACGCCTCTTTGAGGGCTTTATTGTACGCGGAGATGATCACAACCGGATGGATGTCGCGTTCGAGTTGAGAGAGGGATTGGGCAAGGATTTCTCCGGCTAATAAAATTTTAACAAAAACGTGCAAATGAAAAGGAGTGCAGCCGCACCAAGGATGATGACACTCGTCGTCCCATCTCCACATTCCTCATCTTGCGTCCGGCTGAGTTCGATCATGTTCTTCGCAGCCGGATGTGCAACGTCGATTTCTCGTAAAATGGCGTTCCCATCATTTGTGAGCCTAAAGAGAAACAAAATTACCCTGTCTGCGAAAAGCAAAAAGGCCAAGAACATACAAGATGCCTCCCATAGGATCCAAGATCATTTTAAGCATAGCTTTTGGTCCCAAACACGTCCTAATAACATCTGCGACGGTCTACATGTGCATTAGATAATTCTCTGCGCCAACAAAGATCCAAAGTACCTTTGCTGCAGTGATGTTTGAAATCTGCGCCTTGCGACCTGATTGTCGTTCAGGCGCAGTGTCTGAATCAATAGCAGGTTATAAAAGATAAACCAGGATGTAAAAAAGACATACTCATCACGAAGACGGGGGTAGACATTGTTGAGTATGGAGGATCAGAATCAACCGCGGCCAGGAACGACGCGTTTTCAATTTGTTTATGTAAGCAGGCGGGATCTCATCTTATCTTATCATATCGGGAACAACATAAAAGAGCTCCCACGCTCCTTTATGCATTTCATCGCCATCACCTTCTTTTTCTTTTCAGCACGAGAGGAGGACATTCCACAAGGACATCTTCGTTTCTCTGTTACACAAGGTGAGGCATGGTGGCCGTGCATGACGTTGCGTGAGTAGACATATTTTCGCACAAGCACTTTCTGCACCGCTAATAATGTGATAAAGCCGTCTAAGAAGCAAGGGCCTAAACCTGCGACTGCAGGCGCGATATATCGCATCATGACCCAATGTCCTGACTATGCTCGGTTGTTCATATCCGCTCGCCCGTTTATGCTGTT
>Ga0307509_10009109_pt1 | contig 12480 bp, 8 predicted proteins | sample 10_EM_MG_FD_202245 | JGI IMG/M metagenome (GOLD analysis project Ga0307509, IMG submission 202245) | Populus trichocarpa ectomycorrhiza microbial communities from riparian zone in the Pacific Northwest, United States - 10_EM | ecosystem: Host-associated > Plants > Roots > Unclassified | place...
CCAACAGCCGAGGCTGGGCCTGCACCAGTGGAAGCGAGAGGGGTAGACGACATCAGGACAAGGCCAACAGGCCAGGCCGGAGGACAAGGAGGAGGGGGAGAGAGAAAGTAAAATCAAACTACCAGTTGGACCTTTCAAAGTAAAAATCCTCTCAGCAAAGGTGCAATATATATTTCACTTGAAAAATGAAGCCCAAGTGAAAAGCCAAAATAGATGTATCGTGATGAAATAAAGACCAAACCCTGGGGTTTATGTTGGCCGAATGCGGTAAGTATTTTAAGCCAGAGGTAAATAGAGGGCGCGGAGCGTGGCTGTCTTGGTACCTTAAACAAATGCATATGATTTAAATAAAAAAAAAAAAAGAAAAAAAAAAACGGTCACAGTAGTTACATCCTCCGTCCCCACTGCATCCTCCGTCTCCGCTACATCCTCCGCCTCCGCTACACCTCCGGCGATTCAAATCTCAACACCACGGGAAATCATCGTCTCTTACATCCACCCGCCTCTCCTCGCACACGCCACATTGCCTCTGTCTGAGTGAAGCCATCTCCCCTCCCTCTTCCTTTCCCTTCTGATGGTCAGGCCTGGTAACCTTGTTCCTATGGGTTGGTTGAGTTCGCCTTCACCCCCTCTTCTCCGGGCTCGCTTAGGCAGCCTTCCACAGTCGGCAACCCCTCACCTGTCAATGGTCGATTTTTGGTCTCGGTCGATCAGTAAAGTAGCTGTCCCCGGTGGCACTGCTCTCTGGTATTGCACTATCTCCGTTGTGCTCTACTGGTAGGGTCGGACTTTTCGAAACCTCCTGACACCGTTTCCGTCAGCCTTCCTCGCACTTCTCGTGTCGGCTAGCCCTCCTCCCTCCCCCTTCCCGACGTTTAGATCGGCTAGCACCCTACTCCTCATAGCTCTACGCCCACCACCAGACCTCTACTCCCTTCTGATGTCCTCGGACTAGGGGCACACGTTTAAACCTTCTTTCCGGGTCCTGTTTCCTGAAATAGCCGACCGGATCTTCCTCCGGCTGCCACGAGCCTTCCTTCTTTAGGCGGCATCCTCTCGAACTCGGTCGCTGTTCCTGAGCCTCGGCTGGCAGGGCTATATGCCCCCGAGAGTTACCTCCCCTTATGTGTCCCCATGACCCATCATTCAGGAGTCCCTATTCCTTCGGGAGCTGGGCCCGGTGGGGTTTTACTTCGGTTTAGCTTTTAGGTTGTTTGACATGGGGGAGTGGGTTTTTTTTCTTTTGTTGGTTGTGTCTACTGTCGGTTGGGGATGTTTTTCTTTTAGGCTAGGCTTTCGCGGAGGTTTTTGGTTCATGGCTTTCAGGCCCGCTTTCTCATCTCCTTGTAGTTTCTACCCACAGTACCGGGCAGGAGTTTCTCTGTCGGGCAGGGTCAGAGGGTTTTAGCTTGTGGGTAGCGGGATGGACAGTAGTTGGAGGTTTTGGACTCCGTGGCCCATACTTGGGTGAAAGTCTGTTGTACCTAGCACTAGGGGAGTGGGCACTGGTGTGCGTTTCTCCCCCAATAGAAACAATAAATAAGCGAGATTAAAAAAAAAAAGAAAAAAAAAAAAAGAGAAAAAGAAAAACAGTCACAGTAGTTAGAGCTCTTCACGCAACAATCTAAGTACTTTTCTACAATATACCTTTATCTTTACCTTTACCTCTCGCTTGTATGCAAGCAATCTAGCTCTTAGCATCACAGCAACCACATCCTTAACAAGACAAGGATAGTCTCACATCTCTCTCACGTGAGAAGAGATCAAGCCATGAAGAAGTTCCATCAACACCTCTCCCCAATAAGATCTTGGAGTGAGATACGAAGACTATATGATAGGCTAAGAACAAGAAGACATTATAAGTTAATCTCGGAAAGGAGAACAGTCTCACATACCCCCACTAACGAGAACTATCAAGATAGTTCAAGACCTTCACGTAAGCAATTTGTTACCTGTTGCATAACTAACCCCTCCAGGGTAGGATTGTTACAGCCCTCGATACTCGGCAACCCCTCACTCGTCAACAGTCAGTCTTTAGTCTTGCTTGATTGGCAAAGTAGTTGTCCCTGGTGGTAGTACTCTCTGGTATTGCACTACCTCCTTTGTACTCTGCTGGTACGGTCGGCCTTTTCGAAACATCGTGACCCCCCTTCTGTCGGCCTTCCTCGTACTTCTCGCATCGGTTAGCCCTCCGCCCTCCGCCTCCCTGATGTTTGGATCGGCCGGCACCCTACTGCTCGTGGCTCTACGCCCACACCCAGCCCCTGTCTCTCTTCTGATGTCCTCAGACTAAGGGACTTATGTTATCTTTCATTCCCGGCTCCATTTCCTGGAATAGGGGACCGGACCTTCCTCCAACTGCCACGAGCCTTCCTCCGTTTGGTGGCATTCTCTCAAACTCGGCTGCTCTTCCTGAGCCTTGGCTGGCGGCCCAATATGCCTCAAGGAGCTTGTCTCTCCTCGTTGTGTCCCCGAGACCCATCATTCAGGAGTCCCTATTCCCTCGAGAGCTGGGCTCTGTGGGGCTTTACTACTGTTGAGCTTATAGGTTGTTTGGCTAGGGGGTGTGGGTTTCTTTTCCTTTGTTGGTTGTATCGACTGTCAGTTGGGGATGTTTTTCTTTTAGGCTAGGCTTCCGCGGGGTTTTCTGTTCGTGGCTCTCAGGCCCCCATTTTCATCTCCTTGTAGTTTTTACCCATAGTACTGGGCAGGGTTTTTTCTGTCGGGCAGGGTCAGAGGGTTTTAACTTGGGGATGGTGTGATGGACTGTAGTTGGAGGTTTTGGACTACGTGGCCCATGCTTGGTTGAATGTCTGTTGTACCTAGGACCGTGGGATGAGCACAGGTGTGCGTTTCCCCCGATAGAAACAATTAATAATTGAGATTCAAAAAAAAAGTAGAAAAAAAGAAAAAAAAGAAAAGTCACAGTAGTTAGAGCACCAACCATCTCCCCTACACCTCGGGCGATTGAAATCTCAACACCAGGGACATCATGGTGGGATCCACCACCAGCCCCTCTCCTCCTCTTGATGGCTCTTGCCTAGGGGAGTGATGCCACAGCCCCTCCTCTCCCTTAGGGGTCTACCCCCACCTCTACAGGGTTCTTGTTCCTGTTCATCGTTGACTCCCGCTCATGAAGTTCAGTTCTCCCCCCTTACCCCGCACTTCCTTTGCACCTCGCTTAGGTTTTGAACGGTCGGCATTCTGTCCTCTGCGTTCACGGTCGGCGCTGAGCCTTCCAAGTCCTTTGCGAAGTACCTTTCCGTCTTGGTTATGTGGTGCTGTCGGGAAACACTTCGGTTAGTCGCTTCAGAACCTCGTCTTCGTTTCGCATTCAGAAAAGCATCGGCCACGGTTACTCTAGTCGGTCATCTCAAGTGTTTGGAAGTCCTTCCTCCTCCCATCCCCCTTGCCCTACCTTCTTGGTCTTCGTCCTGTTGCCCGGTTACAGCTACACCCAGTCCCCCTCTTCCCACCTCCCCAGCTGGCACCTTAATGCCCCACTTCCACCGTCGACCTTCGGTTGCAATAGAAAAACCAGCCTCAGTTATGCCCATTCTCGTGGCCGTCACTAATGCGGTGTTGGCACACCCCCCGGGGACCCCGCAACAGAGTCTTCTCCACCCACTTTCCCATCGTGACATCGGGCATCGCTTTGTGCCGCAGCACCACTCCGGTGCGCAGGTTCACACTCACACTTCCTAGCTCAGGCTGATACGCGTCACTTATCAGATGTACCTTTCCATTGTCAAGGGCTCATATATTTCCTTTGTTAACCTTATGGTTTTCGTAAATGTCACTAAGAGTTCTCCTCTCCTTCCTGCTTGTTTCTTTCCTTTCTACTTCCTTTGGGTGTATGTGTATGTTCGTAGGATTTGGTTGGGCGATAGGCAAGATGTGCGGTTGGTCTCACAGCAGAGGGAGGTGGGGGTTTGGATGTTTCCTGGGATGAGGAGTATACGGTTTTTGTTGGCCATAGTGTTAAGGCTGAATGCTGTCTTTGTACCTTTAATTTTTTTCTTTTTTTGAATCATATGATTATTGTTTTAAGGTTGAGAATCTTGCATGCAGCTCACGCTATGGTATAAACAAACCTCCAACTTCTCCTGGGAAAAAGGCAATCCCACAAGTCCCTCATGTGTGGAACCAACCGCACATCTCGCCCCCAACAAGAAACCCTTGACTAGCTAAGAAGATAAAGGAAAGGAATCAAATCAAAGAACAAGCAGGAAGAGTGTGGACAACCCATGGCACGATGATCCAAACAAATGAAAAACATAAAGCAAACAAAACAGCAACCACTTGAGAAGTTCCCACATACGCGGCATGTGGTTGGCCAGGCTCGGCATGATTGAAGTCCTGGGGAGGCCGGAAGTGGCCAACTGTGTTGGCAAAGCCCACAAAAAGAAGAAGGAGATAGCACAATAACATCCTCCCAGATGGAACGGAAGCCGTGATAGACCCTGGTCATAGTCCGAAAGGTGAAGCAGTAGTTATGGATACCAGCCAGGTAGTTGTGGGCACCAGCCAAAAAATTGGAGAAGCAGTAGGGTGCTAGCCGATCCGACTGTGTGAGGAGGAGGAGAAAGAGGGGTAGACCCAACTCCGTGCGGTAGAAACTATCGGAAAACGTGGTCGTGTCTTGACTAGGCAGCCTCTTAAAGAGAAAGAGAGTACAGAACTCGTCCGTAGCCTGTTTAAATGTTTTCTCTTACTGCAAAGCGTGTACCCGGCCGTCTGTAACATGGGCATTGAGAAGAGTGTTGCTGACCGTGCGGATGCTCTTAGTGAGGCTGAAAGCAAACGCTGCATGGCAAGAGGAAACATCATCAAAGGAAGACGAAATCCATCAACTTAGGGAGAAGAAAGCCCAAGGGGATAAGCCTAAGGGCGGGAGAAGATGAGGGGAGATGCACTCCACCGCCTAGGGCGAACCCATGTCGGGGGCTGCAGTTGGGAAAAGTGGTGATAATCTCGTGGTGTTGATATTTTAATCGCCGGGTGTGTAGAGGAGACGGAGGATGCTGTCTTTGTACCTTTTTTCTTTTCTTTTTCTTTTTTTTTGAATCATGTGATTATTGATCTAGGTACAAAAGCCTGCATGCAGCTCGCCCTATGGTATATAAACAACCTTAATTCCAAAAAGTAACAAAAAAAAGGAACCTAATTCAAACAAGAAGTGCAAAAACTCTCCAAGCGGGATCATCTGAACCCTGTCGCATTGCCATCGATGACTAACAAAACAAAAGAAATGTAAAATCCTTCACATAACTTATAAGAAAAAAATTCAACAGTAATAAAACCTCCCCGCCCTACCTGTCCACTGCCGTAGCCAGCTAGAAACAAAGGAAACTCATAAACCAAAAAGAAAATACCCTAAAGAAAAAAGTCAATCAGGGGAAATAAAAGTAGCGATACCTAGAAGGCCAGGGCCGAGCTAGGGAGTTTAAGGTGTTAAGCACTATCTGAGTCCGTCCCCGGCTTAGGAGTAGCAGTACTGCCTCAAATATGCAACATGGCTGGAGGAAAACATGTGCGGGTAGCATAAAGATACTCAGCCAGCTCCCTAAGGAGGGGGACAGAGTGCCAGAGAGGAGGGTCAGGGCCAATGTCATTCACACCTGAGAGATGGGTGAGGCGAGGCAGGGCCTTAGCGGGACAGAGGAGAATCGCATGTGAGAAGGACTCATCGTCTTCCTCAGAGAACGGGCAGTGGGTGCTAGAGTCTCTGTTCCTCCAGGAGATATGTGCAGCAAGGTGACTAGCACCTGTGCCTATCTGATGAATGCGGCCACATATAAACCGTGGAAGGCCAGTGAAGGCGTGGGGCGTGAGACAGGCACTGTACGGATAAGAGCGGCACCGGCGGACTTGTGTTCAGCCAGTCCGTGAGCAGCGACTGTATCATAGGGGTTCTGAGGACTTGGTAGGTGGTGGAGGGTTCTCTTGAGAGTGGGAGCGATACGAGATCAGGTGAGGCAAGCGGGAGGATAGGGATTTGGGCAAACAGGCGCGAAACTTCGTGGCACAAGGAGTCTAGAGGCAGGTGCTTGGCAGAATTGACCGCCGGACGGAACCATGAAGTAAGGTGAATGGCTTTGGAGGAGCCTTGGAGGAGAAAACGATGATCATCCGCAGAACGTCCGTGGTCCCAGGTGGGTACCGACTGGGGTATCCGGGCGGTGGCAGGATTGCAATCCGAAGGGGCGCAGACCAAGCGGAGGGCAGCTGACCGACGGCGGTGCTTGCAAATTGAGGAAATTGGTAGTAGTGAGGCTTCCCGGTATAGAGCGCCACGGGTGGTGGTGTAAAAACAATTAGTCATCCACTGGAGTACCCCATCCGAGAAAGAGTCGAGTTTCCTAAGTGTGCCTGCGTCCGGGATAAAGAGGTCGCAGCCATAGGTGAGGATTGGAAGGATGGTGCCAAAAACTAATTTTCTGTTGCACCAGGATGAGAGGCCTTTGCCAGCTGCACTAAGCTGTCGGATTGTAGTGAAAGAGGCCTGGGCAAGTGCCAGCCGTCTTCCCAAGTGGATAGAGGTTGGGATCGCCGGGGTGAGCCGGTAGCCAAGCCACCTTACAGCATGTGATAGAGGAAAAAGCATGCTGTTAATCACTATGGGGGCAAAGTAACATCTGAGCAGTCCTTCGGGGTTCTCGAGTGAATCAGTTCAGTTGCAGGGACGGAAAAGGCCACCCCCAGGTCAGCACCCTTCCTTTGGATGATGCCGAAATAGTATTGAAGAGCACAGATGTTCGAACGTACAGAGTCTGAGCTGACCGTGATGGTGACATCGTCGACATAGCAAATCCCCAGACCTTCAGGAATGGTCGGGTGGAGGCTGGCTATCTAGAGCAAAAAGAGAAGAGGAGAAATAGGAGAGCCCTGAGGGGCGCCAACAGTGACCGGGCAAATGACACTTGGTGCGCCTTGGAAGATGAGTCGCCACTGGCGACTGGAGAGGAAAGACTTAATCCAGGCAAGCAGATAGGCGGAGACCCCTCCTTTGGCGAGGATACTAGACAACCTGTTTGCACAGACATTGTCAAAACCACATTGGACATCCAGGAAGAGAGTTGATACATTGAAGGAAGCAGCTTGAAGGAGGCGTACTTCGTGGGTGAGGGTAGCAACAGCGTCGAAACAGCCCACACCGGCCAGGGACCCACACTGATTGGGGTGTAAGAGGCAAAGGGTGCGGGCAGCTGCGGCGAGACCCAGGGCAGATAGTCTTTTGAGAATCTTGGAGATGGTTTCGAGTAGGACAATGATGCGACAACAAGCTAGAGTACGGTAATCAGGTTTGCCTGGTTTGTCCAGGACAATGCCGTTGGCCTTCTTCATGGCTAGGGGGTGGTATCCGTGTGTAAGGAGGGGAGTGAACAGAGATGGCAGGAGTCGCTCGTTGGCCTTGTGGACCCGGTTCCTGATAGAGTAAGGAATGCCACTTGGGCCAGGAGCTGACCTGTTAGAGGATTTTCAAAGTGCAGACGACACCTCCGATAGTAAAACCGGGGGGAGGTCCTTAAAGGCAGGGAGGATAAGGGGAGGGGGAGGAGAAGGTCTAGGAGGAAAAAAGTGTTGTAGAAGAGTGTTGTTAATTTCGGTGGGGGAGGAGGCGTTCTCGAATGTGGGGAAACGATTAGGAGCTCTGCCAGCTACTCTCTTTCTAGCATCCCAAACTGACCGCGAGTTGACATCGGCCAAAAACTGCGACCAATGGACTCTTTTTGAAGATTGGATAGCTTTGAAATACCTATTTCGAGCCACACGGGCCATGGCGGGCGAGGCCTGGTTCTTTCTCATTAGGCGGGAGGGATGATGATGGATGCGGCGTAGCTGTGTAAGTTCTGGAGTCCACCACGGTTCAGTGTAGGAGGACGGGCGTTTGGTTTGGGTGTTGGAGGTGATGAGGTGCATGATCTTGGCAAGGCTGTCGTTGAACAAGCGGTTGAGTGTGGTGAATTAAAGTAGAGTGCCGGTGCAGTACAAGTATGGCAGGAAGGGTAGACGGTAATAGTGTGGAGTGGGGAGAGCAGGGGGGGCAGTGAGTGACAAATTGGCGAGCAGAGGGGAAATGTGGGTCCAGTCGGTGTACTTCCACTTCAGGCCCCTGGGCGGGGGCTTTAGGAGTCGGGTGGAGAGAATGATTGTAAGGGGGGTGTGATCTGAACACATCGGCTGGAGGGAGGGATTCCAGGAGGAGAAATACGGCAACAGGGCAAAGTTGGCAAAGGACAAGTCAAGAACTGCCGGGTGATGGTTGGTGGTGAAAGGGAACCTGGTGTAGATTCCAGGTGTGTTCAGGAGACAAAACAAGTGAGCTGATGCCCTGTCGAAGTAAGGGGAAATTATAAATTGGTCGTAAACGGAGAGTAGACGAGTCGGGTCACAGGCTGAGTGATGAATGTTGAAGTCCCCAATGACGTGTGTAGGAAAATGATACTAGGGAAATAAATCAACAGGAGAAACTGACCTAATGTTCCCACTAGGGATAGAATAAGCATTGTACAATTGAAACAAATTATGAGAAGTATCAATAAGTGCCTCGGGGGAGTGAAAATTCACTGCCATAAGGTCGCCCCTTTCAAAAAACAATGTAAGAAATGAAATCAGAGTTAGTAACCTTTGGTGAACATAAGTTGCCACTCAGGGTTTATAGCTGTCATTTGCAGGGGGAAAAAAACATTTATAGTTGCGAAAAACAGGAGGACAATTCCTCCAAAGCGGAATGTCCTGAAGAGTGACGATGTGACGAGAATTTTCTACCGAAGTAAAAAAACTAAAAGGCGTCTGAAAAACATTACTGCTACCGAGACAATTGTGCTGATCAATCGAAAGATTTAAACAACCAGGGTATGGGAAGAATTGGGATGGTGAAGGGCTTTGTATTGGAGATGGGCTTGATGACATCTAAAGATCCATATGGACATCAGTCGGGCGGGCTTGCTCCAGTCAGCACCGCTGATAGCTCGAAAGAGTGTGCTGCCAGCACCAAAGAGATTCCTGGGGGGGATGGGAGCGGCAAGGTTAGGCTGGGCGGACGGGCTTCAAACAGGTTTAATGGTCTCGGGATGGGTAGATTCGCTAGAGGGAGGGAAACGAGGGCAGTGCCTGGCTGGATTAGCCGGCATGTTTGGAGGACCAGTTGGACCCTGAGGGGTGGTTTGAGGAAGGCCCGGATCGGGGGCATCGGGCATATCTTGGTCCCAGGGAGGACGGAGAGCAGAGAGGATTTCGCGGCGGACGGGACAGGTGCTGTCACAAATTGTGACTAAGCAAGGCAGATTTCACATGACTAATAGTTATTAGTCATAAGGTATGTTTATGTTTCATGCTATGCAGTCAGTTGACTCATAGTTCTCACATGACTCGCACTTGCGTGTCATCGTTATGTTATGATTGGTTGATGTTTCTATGACTCACGATTGTGTGTCATAATGATGTAATGACTTTCGCGCGTGACTCATATTATGAGTCACGAGTCTCACGCAGGTGACGCGCTTTGCGCACCTGACATGTTTTATGTTTTATGATTGGTTTATGGCATGTCGCGCAGTGACTCATAGGAGTCATCTGATGGATTTCGGGCATGACTCATTATGAGTCATAGGACCGTGTGACTCAAGTTATGAGTCACCAGGGTTAGGGTTGTGGGTGTGAAGAGTTTATAAGTAGGGGACTCAGTCACAGTAGTTAGAGCTCTTCACACTACCATCTAAGTACTTTCTTACAATTTAACTTTACCTTTACCTTTACTTTTGTTTATCGCTTGTATGCAAACAACCTAGCTCTTAAGCGTCAGAGCAATTACGATCTCGATAAGACAAAGACAGTCTCACATCTCTCTCACGAGAGAAGAGATTCCGATACGAAGAAGTTCCCTCACCATCTCTCCCCAATAAGATATTGGAGTGAGATAAGCCGAAGAAGAGATTATAAGTTAATCTTGGAAAAAGACCACTCTCCGATATTTAAGATAACGAGAACTATCAAGATAGTTCATGATATTCACGTGAGCAATTTGTTACGTGTTGCATAACTAACCCCTCCAGGGTAGGATTGTTACATTTGGTAGCGTCAACTAGCAACAACTAACAAACGAAACCCCCGAGAAGGATCACACGCAAGGGGGAATTGACGTTACATCCCTAAGAGAAGCCTTAACAGAGGCTGCCCGATACTCCTCAACAGCAAACCCAGTATCCTCGAACTCCGAACCAGAGCCCAAGACTCAGAAGACGATACTCCAACAAGAACCCGAAGAAACACCATCATGACTTCCAAACAGAAGGAAGGAGAGACATCAAAAGGGGAGGAAGCAACGGGCTTATCTACCGGGACACGAAAACCCAAAATTCGAGAACCAAGCACATTCGAAGGAGACTGAGACCACCTAAGAGGATGGCTAGCACAGCTATCTGTATATTTTGAAATTCTGGGGTGGGAAGGAGACCACGATGATGACAAGATCAAATATACCACATGCCTATTACGAGGAGATGCCATGAAGTGGTATACCCCATACGCAGAAAAAGCACAGGCCAAAAGTTGGACGACATGGGAAGAATACAAAAACGAACTAAGAAGACAGTTCGGACCAGTCAACGCAAGGGACGAATCAAGAGCCAAGATAAGGAACCTAAAACAAGGACAATCGTCAATGACGGACTACTGGAACGATTTCCGACTAATTGCAAGTACGGCCCTGATGGACGGCGCTACTATGTCGGAGTTCCTCATAGCAGGAATGAAAAAAGAATTGCAACAAGCATGGGTACTGGCCGAACTGGACCAAGACGATGTCGAAGCCATAGCACTATGGGCCATCAAGAAAGAAGCAAGAATGGAAACCTGAAATACAACCAGAACAGTCGAGAAGAACCCCCAAAAACAGACAGGGCAGTAAGAAACCAGAATGGAACGTTCAAAAGCAACCCAACGTACGAACCAATGGATATCGATGCCACCAATAGGGGCCCAAGGCTGAACATATCACAAAACGAATACCAAAGAAGGATGGCACAAGGACTGTGCCTACGATGCGGAAAAGCAGGACACAGGAGACAAAATTGCAACGAAGGAAAGAGAGGGATCGCCCAACAACCACGATGGAGTGCTAGACAAAACAACCTAAAGGCTGGAGGAGTCAAAAGCTGGAGAGAGGACACCAGAATCAAAACCATCAATATGGACGAAGAAGGAACAATTCCTCAAACGTCGGGAAACGACGACTGTCCCCAGTAAATAATGGTCTGAGGGACAGACCCGAACGAAAACCCATTATTATCTGAAACCTATACGCAGTACTCAACAACACGGAGACATTAGAAAACGAAAACGATCATACCATGATAAAAATACGATTACATGGTATAAACGACAAGACAACTGTCAATGCGATGATAGATTCGGGGGCCACAGAAGACTTTATCAACCAAGAATTCTGCCACAAATATCAGATACGGACAACAAAAGCTAAAAACCCAAGGGAGATCTACCTAGCGGACGGCAAACCTAGCTCAATGGGGCCTGTTACCCATACAGCAACAGTACCTATGCACATCGGAGCCCATAGGGAAATTACGACCTTCCAAGTAGCTAAACTCCAAAACCACGAAGCCATTTTAGGAATGCCATGGCTAAAGAGCCATAACCCCCGAATTGACTGGTGGCAAGGAAAGATCACTTTTGATAGTGAGAAATGCACAACAATGTGCCTGAACGAATCGCCCACGGTATATGCAATACCAGAAGCGCAAGCCTTGGAAGAAAACCTAGTCAGCAGGTTCTTCACAATCCAAGCCAAGGAGGATAAACGTATCCTAGTCAAGAAGATGCATAAAAATGCAAAGATACCCACGAAGGGTACAAGAGGAGCTGCAGGACATGACCTGTATGCAATCGAGGACAAGACTACCCGCGCCAAAGGACAACAAGTAGTCAAGACAGGAATATCCTTAAGACTACCCAATGGCACCAATGGACGAATTGCGCCACGAAGCGGACTAGCGGTCAAACATGGCATAACAGTCAACGCTGGCATAATCGACAGGGACTACACGGGAGAAATAGGAGTTGTTTTAGTCAACCTCTTCAACCACGACCATCATGTCCAGCAGGGAAAAAAGATAGCACAGCTCATACCCGAAAAGATTCTGGAAACACGATGTCAAGAAGTCACTTATCTTGAAGATACGAAACGAGGAACGAAAGGATTCGGAAGTACCAATAAGAGAAGAATTGAGATAGACGAAATCTCAACCAAGACGTTTGAAAGATCCAAAAAACAAGGAGATGAAGATGGCCTTCTATGGGGAAGGTACAACAATGGAAAACTGGAAATACTCGCAACAAACATTAGTACCGAATTAGCAATCCAGAGCAAGAAAGGACAAAGAAAGAAGGATCTCACCGAGATAGTCCCCGAAGAATATTGGGACTACCAAAGGGTCTTTGAAGAAGAAGAGGCCACCG
>Ga0307509_10009110_pt1 | contig 12480 bp, 14 predicted proteins | sample 10_EM_MG_FD_202245 | JGI IMG/M metagenome (GOLD analysis project Ga0307509, IMG submission 202245) | Populus trichocarpa ectomycorrhiza microbial communities from riparian zone in the Pacific Northwest, United States - 10_EM | ecosystem: Host-associated > Plants > Roots > Unclassified | place...
ATCCAGGTACCCGGATTCAACTCGGCCACGAGGGTGTAGCAGACTACCATTAATGAAATATATAAAATTATATACAGGCTATGCTAGAAATCGAGAGGGTGAAAGCGGACGAAGGTAGGCGTCTGCATAGTGGGACCGGCAGGGTGCGGACGATGGTAAGAGTCCGCGAAGGGCGCCGGCACGGTGTGGACGAGGGTAAGAGTCCGCGAAGGGCGGCGGCAGGGTGCGGACGAGGGTATGAGTCCGGGGAGGGCGCCGGCAGGGTGCGGACGAGGGGAGGAGTCCGCGTAGAGTGTCGGTAGGGTGTTGCAAGCATTATGGGGCGTCCGCGGACGAATCTAGGCCGTCGGGCTCCCAGAATCTGGCAGGTCTACTCGTGAGAACCCCGGGCGAGAAGAGACTGAAGGTGGGTGTTCGGACGGAATCAGGCTGTGACAAGTGCGCCGGGTGGTGAGGACGGGAACAAGGGGGTTGGGAGGCACCAGGCGCAGGAGGTGCAATCCTAGGACGCCCGGACGTTCAGGACGTTCAGGACGGAGAGGACGCAAAGGCGGACGTTTAGGACGTACGGAACGAATGGGGCGGACGCACGCCGTCTGGACGCGGGCCCTATCTGTCTGGAGTAAAGTTTTTTTTTGCTGATGGAAGCTTTAATGTAGTGGGAGGTGATCGGTGGCGTTGGTTCTGCTGGGTGGTTGGCGTCCCCGTATTCCGGTATGAGTTCTAGGGAGTGGTCAAGCTTCTCGATAGGTCCCCAGGAGTCGTCAACCCCTTCATAGCCTTTCCAGTCAACCAGGAATTTGTGCCTGTTGTTCTGGCAGTGGTAGTCGAGTATCTGTTCTGCTTCCCATTCTTCTGCCTTATCGATTAGGATGGGTGCTGGCTTGTCCATTCTGGGGGACTTGAATCTTTCGGGGTCGTTCTCTCTGTATTCCTTAAGGGAGGAAACTGCGAAGTATGGTTTCTGGCGGGACATTCGGCACGGGAGCCGTGGTTTGTTGTTGTCTCTATCAAGTAGATGTTCCAGGACCTTGAAGGGTCTGAACCAGCAGGGTTCTAGCTTCTTGGATTGTCCATGGGAGGAGGTATCTGAGTGGCCTGGAACAAGAACCCTGCTTCCCTTCTTGAAGGGTTCCGTTAGGCGTTTGCGGCGTTTGTCATCTTGGACAGTCTGGCGGAAGGTGGCATGCTTTCTGGCCATGTCTACTTCCATTCTCGTTGTTTCATTGGCATTTGGAATGTCGTCCACAGCAGGTACCTTACTGGCGGATCTCTGAACAGGGGTAAATATCTTCCAGGGGCGTCCATAGAGGGCGTGGCATGGCGAAATGCCTAGGGATCCATGGGGGGCGCTGTTCATGCAAGCTGCAATAGCTGGGAGGGCGCCGGACCAGTTGTTCTGTCTGGGATTAACGAAGTTCCTCATTAGCTGTTTGAGGGTGCAAATCCTTCACTCAACCTGGCCATTCGTTTTGTGGTGGTATTGGGTCACCAGCCAGACCTGGATACCGAGGGACTGCATCATTCGTGACCAAAACTTAAATGTCAAGCGAGAGTCCTGGTCAGGGACAATGCTGAGAGGGAGACCATGCTCATCGAAGATAGTGCAGTTAAGTTTCTTGAAGATCTTCTCAGAGGTGGCGGCCTCCTGTAGGGGGATAAGATGCGTGTAGCAGGTAAAGCGGTCCATGATGACCAGGATAGAGGTAAAACTATCAGATTTATTGAAAGGGCCGGTGAAGTCTATGGCTACAGATTGGTAGGCTCGTCGGGCTCAGGGAGGGTGCGGGATCCTCCATATCGTAGGGTAGTATGCTGATTGTTAATCTGGCACTCACTGTATGAGCGACCGTATAGGACAAAGTCCTGGCGCATTTGTGGCCACCAGAAGAAGCAAGCTGCATAGGAGTAGCATGTGGAGGCTGAGAAATGTCCGTGGCCTTCATGGACAGTCTTGAGGATGAAATCCCGTAGGGATACTCTCTTCTCAAGAGGTGCTACCGGTATATAAAGGTTTTCGTACGCGTTGGTGTTTTGGGCAAGTTGAAGGCCATCGTGGATGTAATTGTGTAATTTGTTGTCAGTTTGCTTGACTCTTGTGTAGAGGGCTTCTTTCTCAAGGGCTTCTCTGACTCGCCGGGCAAGGATTCCCATAAGGTAGGAGTGTACAGTGCTTAGGAATTGGTTGACATTGGTAGCCTCATTGGAGTCATAGCCTGCTTGGCTGTATAGGGGACTAAAGTGCGGCGCGGCCATGGGAGGGGTAGCTAGGATGGTATCGTTTATGCGGAAGGGCGGAAGATTCTCTGAGATGTATGGGATATCCGGGAGCGAGGCCTAGCCTTCCTCAAGGGCGGTATTCGATGTTGAAGTCCTATCCTGCTCTTTTCTCCTAGTTTGCTTGCTCTGCTTCCAGACCTTAGGGTCTTTAGGCAAGTAGTCTGCACCTTCTTTTTCATTCTTATTTTACCTCACACCCATCATCACTACATAACATCCACCTCATTTCTGAGTGCTGTCGTTCCATTTCACTAGAGATTGGGAGAGTTCTGTTATCACCCCATGAGTTTCTAATTGATATTCTGCTATGGTTGCTAGGTGGGCTAGAGATAGCTGGCGACGAGGCAGAGGCCTTGCGCTTCAAGGAACGGGTTACTGCTTTGCTGATAATCTCGTCCATGAGGTATTCAGGGCGGCACCGATTGAGCGAGTCGCTGCTGGTAAGGGTGGGTGAGGTCTGGGCTTCGCCTGAGTGATACATGGCGTCGCCTGATTTAATGCTAAAGTGGGTAGAGGAGGCGTAGCTTGCATGGATATGTAGGGGTTGCGCAGGGTCTGGTAGCTCAAGGCTGTCATAACCGATAGTGGGGTCCTTGAGGCTTATATCTAACGGCCCTGGGGTTCCCACATGGATTCTCAATAGGTAGTCTACTAGGAAATTCTTCGCTCCGGGTTGGTATTCGATTTTAAAATTAATGCGACTAATGTGCGTTAGCTATCTTTGCTGTCGTCCATTGAGGTTCTTTTGTGTCATCAGTTTCGTGAGACTCTATTGGTCTGTAACCACTGTGATTTTCCTGTCTAGTAAATGGGGAGCCAAAGCTTCCATAGCTTCAATGATTGCAATCGTTTCCTGTTCGTGTGTAGGGTAGTTGGTTTGTAATAGTATCAGCTTCCTGCTGTGGAACGCTGCAGGTCTGGCTGCATCTCTGGTTGGTCCTTGGCCTATCCATGCACCCGTACCTGTAGGTGATGAATCGGTAAAAAGCCATATCATATCTAGCTTATTATAGTCGATCGGTCTAGGGCCTTTGTGCTTATCTGCAGCTCGCTTGACCGCTTCCAAGGCTGCTTCCTGCAGATCCGTCCATAGCCATTCAGCCTTCCCACTCAGCTCTGTAAGCGACGCTGTGATGGTGGCAATGTGGGGAATAAACTGGGAGATATAATTAACCATTCCATTGAATCGTTGCAGTTCTTTCTGGCTCTCTGGTCTTGTCCAATCCATTATGGTCCGGATTTTCTCTGGTGCAGGGTGGATGCCATCATCGTCTATCATATGGCCTAGGATATCGAGTTTAGAGGCAAAGAAAGCGCTTTTCGTAGCATTGGCATAATAGCCGGCTTTCTGTAGCTTAGTGCAGGCGCTTGTAAGGTCCTTAATGTTCTCTTCAAAGGTATCACTGAAAACAACAATGTCGTCACTGTAGACCCATATGTTCTTGCTTAATTCGTCATGGAACAGGTCCTCCATTGTTCTCACAAAGGATCCGGGAGCATTCTTGTCTCCTTGCATCATGACCTGGCTGGTAAAGCCGCTGAAGGGTGTTTTTATAGTGTTGTACTTTACGTCATGTGGGTGTACTCTGGTCTGGACATAGGCGTCAATGACATCTATCTTGCTGCGGAATGGTCCTCTGGCCACCGCATTTAAAATAGCATTCTGTTCTGGGATCTGTGTCTGATCGGCCTGGGTCACGGTGTTGTCATTCCTGAAGCGGAGGTCTACCAAAGGGCGGATTCTGCCATTGCTTTTTGATTCCACAAACATGCTGGCTGCTCAGGGCACACTGATCATATGGAGGATACCGGAGTTCATCTGCTTGTTGATCCATGCCTTGGACCTGGTCATCAGGGGTTGTGGCGCTTTGAATGTAGGTGTCTTTAAAAGCTTCGTCGGGTCTATGAGGTTTATTCTGTAGATAATCTTGCGCACTGGGGGTAGTTCCTCAGGTACCTCTTTGACAAATACCTTAGGGAACATCACCAGGAAGTCTGGTACTTCCTGTGGCTTCGTCATGGCTGATCTAGACACACTACACTTTCTGTAACAGGTAACTCTGACCTTGTACTTGGAGAAGTAGATGCTGTTCTTTTGGTAATCGAGGAATGTTCCTACCCTTATGAGATCCTCCATACTGATGAGCATATCATAGTCTGATACTGGGGTGACCAGCATGGGGACCTTGTCGACTCTCATCTTGCCTCGCTGAATCATAACCTCAACAGAGAAGTTACTAGTTGATCGCAATCCTTTAACTGCCATCTTGATGGTGACGGGGTTCTTCCTAGCTGTGTAGGGGATGTTGTGGGTGGTAACGAATGTGTTGGATATCAGGGTACCGCCAATGGTACCTGTATCTGCGAGGGCTCTGGCGGGCTTGCCATTGATGTTGATAGTGAATTCGAGTGCCTGAAATGGCCTATCCTTAGGTGTGCCTACTGTAGTCTTGTAGGTCCTGCCAGAGCAGCTGCCATCTAGCTCCTCAGTGCTGTCTGTATCGGGCTCATATTCGCCTTCGCTGCTATCTGGGCTTTCCTCAGAGAGGGGAACATTGTTGGTCTTTACTTCTTTCTTTGGGCATTCGTTTGCCATGTGACCGCTTTCGCCACTGTAGAAAGAGGCTCCTTCTGCCTTGCGCTGATCCATTTCAGCCTTACAGGGCTTGTTGGATTTGGTATAGGTGCTCTTCTTAGCGGGGGCCATTCCTTTGCCTGTGTTCCTGGGCGTTGATCTGGTAGAGAGCTTGTGGTAGGTATTCTCCTTCTTGGGTGTATGGGGTTTGCTGTTAGAAGCCAGGCTTGTATCGCTGCCTTTGTAGCCACCGGTTCGGTACATAGTGGCATCATAGCGTTCTGCGACAGCTACCTTTTGATCCCTGGTGTCTTCTGGTCTGAGCTGGGGCTCAACATTGCGGCGTAGTCTAGAGTCTATATTATCGAGAAATCGCTCTCTCTGCGCATTTTCCGAGATCGATCCTGCTGGGAGGGATCCTTTGAGGTCTGGTAGCTCTCCGGCTATCTTCGTTATGCGTGCTGGCTGTCCACCAGCTGTCTGGCGGATATTCTGCCACTTGTGGTATGTGTCATCGGTGTTTGTTGAAGCTTCGAATAGCTGCTCAAGGCGTTGTGTTAACTGCGCTAGAGTTAGGTCATCTACCTCTCTGTCTGGCGTCTGATATAGGTTGTTGGCCTTGCCATCTGTGTAGGCGCCATCGTAGTCCCCCACTCCAGTGGGGTTATCGTTCAGTCCTGATCTTGCTAGATGCTTTTTGACGGTTCTACGCCATCGCTTGAGTTTGTCTGGTTTCAGATCTTCCCCTTCACCGCGAAACATAGGTGGTTTGGGCAGCTTGGGAGGGGGCAGCCTGGCTGGGCCTGGATCTGCCATGGTGCCTGTAGGTCTGTCTGGGTCTGGAGGTGGTGGATCTAGTAGTTCAGGGGGCTGTCTGCCTCCCCTGGATCTCGAGGATCTTTCTGGTGTATCTGGGATGACTGATCAGGGTAGCGATTGCTCTCTATACTCTCTGGAGGGTGCTCTAGTAGGTGTCTGACTTCCGAAGACTCCTAGACTGCTAGGTGCTCACCACGTGCTTGTAGTGGGGCGTTCTGTTGCGCGTTCAGTTTCCGAAGTTTGCTGGGCTGCTGCTCTTGGTACTGCTCTTTCCTCAAGCCGCCGGGCTTCTCTTTGAATGAGTTCCTGAGCTGTGAGGTCGTGGTCTTTGTCTGAGTCTGTATCTACATCTCCTGGGAGGAGGTGGCTCGTCCTCGCTGGTGTATCTGCTAAGCCTGGCGTAGGCCCAGGGGTTGGTTCTTGTGTTGTTGGTTCAAGGGTATCGTCTGTGGGTTCTACTGAGGGACGATTGTAGGCCCTACCGGACCTGGTAACGCTTCTGCTCCTGCGTCCTGCAATTGTGAATGTAGCACCTGAGCTGGGACTTCCTTTCCTTGCCGCTGCTGCTTCTAACTAGTTATCAAGATACTGGAAGAGTGATCAATCCAACCAGGCTGTTCCCAATCCTGAGAACAAAGAGGTTTCACCTGCTGTAGGCAAAAAAAGTGTAACAGGGTTATTGCTGGCTAACGAAAATACAATAGGACCAGTGATAGACCTACTAGCGCTGGTACTAAGGGAGGCTTCAGGGGACCCGAAGTATGAGATAATGGTTGAAGGACAAATGTGACTAAGGGATTGCAGTTCAACCAAGTGTATTCTTAGAATAAAGGTCTGTCAAAGTCTGCTGTCTCCTGCTAGTCAGGCGACTGGTTTAAATAGAAAACCCCAGAGCCGTAGCCTTTCTGCAAGCACGATCCTTACCTGTAGCTGTGCACATACCGGAATCCTGTAATCCTGCAAGACCCAAGAAAGACACATTGCTTGGCCTCCACCCGTGCTACATGACCATTCCATGCCCGGAATCCTAAATATAACCATGCAGCAAAGCAAACTAAACATAGCAATACGATAGCATAGCCTATCCGACTTAGAAACAATAGGGGAGCTGAAATCGAATCAAATAAACCAAATATAAATCAACTAAACATAGCAGATCCAGCACTGCCCGCTCCGGTGTACCGTTACCGGAACATGTACACATGTTACATCGACGCAGGTTTAACATAAACATGTCCTCCGTTGCCAGGATGAACCCCCACCACATGTTCTTCTGCCGCATAAAAGGTTCTTGCCTTTTTCACAATTACTGGACTCGGTTATCAAACATCAGGCCATGATTTGGACTCCCCACGTCAAATTACTTCAGGATTGAAGTTGGGGGGTTTCTTCTATCCCCCCGTTTGGAATGCCCGTCGTGAATGGCACAGTATTGCAGATGTCAGACAGACCATCGTACCATTTATGTGCTTCAGAAACTTAGAGTTCAGCATAGCTTGCATTATGATTCCGTCGAAACACTTGCTGAGTATAGCATCCTCAATCTGGAGGGCAAGGAACCTCCTGGTTAAGTCCTACGTTCGTTCTGCAATTAGTCCTGTCCGCCCTAGTCCCTTGGCTGGGACCAACCTCTTATCCCTGGGGTGGGCACCTGAACCTGTCCCATTCTAGCAGCTAATCAACCCTCCGCGCGATGGCGGTAGGATTATCTGGCGGCAGATCATATATCCCTCTGGTATTATGCTTCACATGATACCAGAATTGCGCTCTTACTCCAGTATGTTTTTGACCGAGCTGTGACTGTCAGTGACTGTCTCTACGTCGTATCACATCTGGCTGAGTCAGCTTACCCTGCTTCACACTCTCCTCCGATGGCTCAATATTCCCAGCATCCGATATCTTCTCCCCTGTCTTTCCTCATACCGAATATATCTAAGATGTTAAAGCAACAGGGTTCGGCCCTCGGTTATCAATAAGTGTGTACCGGAGTATCAGCGCCATTTCCTGGTCTAATATTGTCTCCTCAGCTCCCGTAACGCTATTTTGCCGTGAATCTGTAGCTGGCCTGGGCCACACCGGTGGTGGGAGAGCCGGTTCACCTACCGGACTCGAGGATCTAACACCCGATGTAGTACCACTATGGGTGGCTAGTGGAGACGAATATTCTACGCTTGATGACACAAAGGTGAGCGGACTGTGGGCTCTACCACGGATTATGCGTCCACAATTTGCTGGTGTCTGTCTTGCCAGATGTACTTGCTCTGATCCGGAGGTGGTTGAGATTCGCGCCACGGGTTGGTGGGCGGTTCCCTGTCTGCGAGACGCCTGCGACCTATGACCCTATCCGGATGTTGTTCCATCCGAAATGTTGGAGGTGTCAACATCGATCTCAGTCTACGATCCAGTTTCATCTGCATGGCAGGGGTTTTGGTATTCATCACTGCTATGGTCGCTTAAATGAACAGTTTCCAAATGCCCTGGCCGGTCGGGGTCAGTCTCAGGTTCCTTATTCGCCCTGGTTTGTATTGTTGTTCTGTGCAGATGCTTGGGCTGTCTTGCTAGAACCCCGGACTCACCCAGACCGGATGATTGGCTCCGACACGACTGCTGGTTGGTTACGAGCGTTTGGGACCTGCCAGCTTCATCCGCCTGCATTACGGATCTGGATCCAATAAGGGCGGGTACAACGTCGCCCCTACGCCCGTTCATATTCAAGTTGCCAACTCAAGTTATTGAGTGACTGGATCGCCTGGTATCTGGTACGATCTCGCATCTGCGTCCATACAGATTAGCAACTCGAGGTGTTGGAGGACTGGCTCCCATGGTTTGTCGTACAATGTCGCGTCTACCCTCGATCCTATTGCCACCTCCATTGGTCTTGCTGACCACATGAATATGTCTGTAGTTGTCGATGTATCGCGAAATTCTGAATAATCAGATGTTAGCCAAAATACAACTCTGACTTTTGAGAGCGAAGAAAATAGTTCAACCTATATCGAGTCTTATGAAGAGGAGGAGTTTGCATGGTTTTCTCGTTTTCCATAGGACACGCTAGGTCTTATACCCTAGAACTTAGGAGGGGAGGGCATTATTCACCATCACTCGGTATTCAATGCAGATATGATCTTGCGAAAAATCTTTTTAAGAATATTCAACATTGTGTCCATGATCCTGCTACTCTCAGCACTCCTTGAGTTCAAGAATCCAGGCTTAAAGGTTTGGACGAAATGGGGGGGTTTCTAAGAATGGGTACTAGCGACAAAACATATCTGTTAGCGACAATAATTCTAGCGAGACATCGGCCACACCTAAAGCAGGCGATAAATATGGAACCACATCTCCAGCCGACCAATCAACAGACATGAATGTAGAACGCACTCTAGTCGTTCGATGACTGCCCATAGCGGGTGGACAATTCTGGTTTGATAAAGCGATGTAGGCCGAATCTAGTAAAGGTTAAACTTCAGCTAAGGCAAGGGTCGGGGTCTGAAATGCAAGGGAAAAAACGTGATCAGGAACAAGAGATTGAAATCGCTAGTCATACAAGAGGCTAATGCAAGGGCACTCAATGGTATGATTAATATCCTACGCTAGCTAAGAAATCCCAAGGTGAAAATTCAACATCTAAACTACGAAGCTTGCACAATCAGACAGGAAATCAAAAAGTAAAAGAAAATCCACAGAACAAAGAAGCAGTGGCAGGCAACCCTGGTGCTTCGTCGATGGGCCTTTGACGCCGTTTGGGTGTTTTGGCCCGGAGCTCTAGGGGCATAATGAGTGTTAGGAGCCGGGGATGCTAGGGGCCCAGGGGAGGTCATGATATTCTAATACAGCGCAGGGGCCGGGGTTTGCGGTGCCGGTGGAACAGTCTCTGCATTTGGCGTAGTGGGAGACAATGGGATAAACTCAGCATTTAGTATCATGGGAGCCAGCTCAATTGTCGCAGCATCCGGGATTGTGGGATTTGGCACACCTGTGGGGCCGACAGGGGTGGAAGTGCTGACCGGACGCTGATCAAGCCTCCCGGAGAGTTCAGCAGGAAGACTATCCTGGGCGCCATCGTATACATTACAGTCGCTTCCTCTCCGGTTGGGATTTCTCGGCAAACCAGCCATCCAAAGCCTCCCCTAAATTAACTGTAGAACGGTTCTCTGCTGCTGGGAATCTGACGGCCCCGACCGCTTCGAGCGCAACACTAGAATGATGGGATTACAGCACAATGCCTCCTTCTTCAAGTGTAATGGGAGAAACCGCGTGGCATTGGATTGCCGAGAGGGGCCAGGGGCACCCGGATTGGTGTCCTATTCAGCCCGTTTTGTTATTGAGTCGGGTATTCCTCTAGATAGCTAAAACACAATACACCTACATCGTTAACAATTGTCTGCCACTTCTGGGACATCTGAGATTCCCGTTTGTTCCCCGCCATATCTTCCTCAGCGTAGGCCACCCCCCATCCTCCCCCTCGTCGTCCTTGTCGTCGTCCTTATCTGTCATTTCATCCCTGCGCGCTTCCGATCGCTGCCTCATACAGCAATTTCTCACGATGATGTGGCCATCCTCGTCGTCCCATTGGGTGCCCTCCAGTATATCTTCTGCCTGTCCGGAATGATCCAAGATGTTGTGGTCGAAAATAGGTGTCTGCCCCGGACAGACTCCGGCGTTGTTCTGTCATCCCCTGCTTCCTTGAGGCATGACTCCAGAACCATAAGATCCACAGGATGTTTGCCATCGTTAGCAATGCGGCACACGCGAAGGTCATCATCTTTGTTGAGCAAGATGAGGTCTCGGAGGGGGAGTGTAGCTGTATGATCCAGACTTATTGCGTTGCTACCCTTACGAGTTGCGCCGATGTGATATCGAGCGTACCGAATCGCCTCCTCCGCGCATTGCTGGTTTTTAATGCCGAGGAAGTTTTTTATGCTTCGCGGCTCGCGGACTACTCAGGCTATTACCCGATCGGAGTCATTCTACCACCAGGAATGGCCAAGGAATGCATGTTTACCTGGAGGGGCACCCGTTCAGCGCAAAATGTGGATTGTCATTGCCCGTGTGGAATATTTGGAGGTTGAATTCGGCGATGCCACTGAAGATCTCTATTACTACAAAGGGCCGCAGAACTTAGCCTAGATCAATCACTTAATCGGAGATCCAGCACCCTCATGACCAGCGCACTCTGCGTAGTCCTGCTCCATTGCGGTCTGCAGTTTCTAGTGTTCGTTAGAGGGCGGGGCGGGGCGGGTTTTCACTTTGTGACCCCCCATTACTCCGGCCCGGGGTCAACTCTTTGCCGTGCCTCCCCGCCCCGTATGACACGGGGCCCTGGCCGGGCTGTGGGGTGGGGCGGGTATTTTACTTTCCCCTCTGATTGCCTAGACGGCCCCCGTCTTCTCGTCCCCCACTCTTGCCCCTGTGCGGGGCCCCACTTATTCCTACGCGTGATATTCTCTGACTAAACAAATGGCAGGTTGAAATCTAATGGGTGTTTGGCCTCTCAATTCTGATCTGAAAACACAATTTGAGATCAGAATTGGCTGGCCAAACACCCCCTAATTACTTCAGATGTCTAGTATGATGACTCCCCTATTTGGATATTCCATATAGCAATCCGGCAACTATCTCAAAAGACAGGATTTGAATATAGTGCTCACATTATCATTATGATTTGGGCTTCTAGTTTGAGATAAATAGTGTTTGGAAATCGCTCTCAGTATATGATTGTAAGCGTATAATCTAGGTATGTTTCTAAGTACTTCTAAGCATATGATTCCGGGTACATAACTCTAAGCGTATAGTTGTATAGTGGTGCATGCACGATTCCTATCTTCCTGAGGATATGGTCTCCGGCTTATCATTTCGTGATCTGATTCAGGGTGTATGGCTTTGGGCTTATGGCTTTGGGCATTCAGTTTTGGGCTTTTCATTCAAAGACTATTGATTTAGGCGTCACGTCTCACATGCCTTGCAAGCCATCCACCCAAATACTAGCCACTATTTAAATCTGGTCTGAGGTTCAGGCAATCACTTACCCTAAACTTGCAGATAGTTGGTTAAACTGGACGCTCGCTATGGTGTATAAAAAGCTATGGTTTTAGGTGACTCTCTTTGGCGTATGGTTTTGGGCGTATGGTTTTGGGCGTATGGCTTTGGGCGTATGGTATGGCTTTGGGCGTATGGCTTTTGGGCGTATGGTTTTGGGCGCATGGTTTGGGGCGTATGTTTTTGGGCGTATGGTTTTGGGCGTATGGTTTTGGGGGGATGGTTTTGGGTGTATGGCTTTGGGCGTATGGTTTGGCTTTGGGGGAATGGCTTTTGGGCTTATGGTTTTGGGCGTATGGTTTTGGGCGTATGGTTTGTGGCGTATGGGTTTGGGCGTATGGTTTGGCTTTGGGCGTATGGTTTGGGGCGGATGGTTATAGGCATATGGTTTTGGGCGTATGGCTTTTGGCGTATAGTTTGGACGTATGATTTTGGGGGCACAGCCTTCCAAACGAGGGCAGGCCAAGCTCAAAAGTATAGACTAGCACCCCGCTATCCCGGGCGGACAAAATCCTAAGAATCCATCTGGCATAGCCAGTGATCCTGGACAACAGGCTAGGCTTTGGTGTAAAGACATTCAGAACTTACTGAGATTCGCACGACACAGCAAGGTATCCGGATTATCAAGATCCGGGACAGCGGGATGTGAGTGTATACCCATACTAAATAGAAAAATCAATGATTAGGAACATTATTATACATTCAGATGCATGCGCAACTTCTGCCACCATTTAGGCATCTTATTGAACTCCCACAATGGCTTCCCCGTC
>Ga0307509_10009112_pt1 | contig 12477 bp, 11 predicted proteins | sample 10_EM_MG_FD_202245 | JGI IMG/M metagenome (GOLD analysis project Ga0307509, IMG submission 202245) | Populus trichocarpa ectomycorrhiza microbial communities from riparian zone in the Pacific Northwest, United States - 10_EM | ecosystem: Host-associated > Plants > Roots > Unclassified | place...
CTCGAGGTAGCCGCGGCCGATGCGTTTGCCGCTGTCGTCGCGCAGCTCGCTCAGGCCTTCCCAGTAGATCGCGCCGGTGCTGCTGCGGCTGTCGAGCTCTTGGTCGTCGAGTAGCGCCGCGACGCTGAACGTGCCCTCCGGCGTGATCACACGCCACTGCACCGGGTAGCGCGCCTTCGACGCGGCGCTCTGCCACACGCGCCCCGGTGCGAACGTGACCTCGTCGGGCGCGAACTTGCGCACCGCATCGTTGGCAACGCCGCCGCGGAAGCTGCCGCCCGCGTACACGCTGCTGCCGTCGGCGCGCCGCAGCCGGAATGCGGTCAGCGCGCTGCCGTCGTCGAGATTCATGCCGATCCAGTCCCAGCCCACCGCTTGCGGCGGCAGGAAGGCGTCGCTCCATTCGTGATCGAGCCAGGCGCGGCCGCCGACCGCGATCGGGTCGCTGCCCAATCTCAGCGTGCCGGTCACCGCCAGCTGCGGCTCGCTGTAGTAGTGGCTCGTGTGCGCGGGCGACGGGCCTTTGCGCGACAGGCCCGCGTCGCCTTGCAGCAGCACTGGCTGCGTCGGCGCGATCTGCAGCGAGAGCGCGAAGCCCGCGCTCTCGCTGTCGACCACGGCCTGGTACGCGCCGCCGGATCGTTGCAGGCGCCAGTCGCGCAGCACCACGCCGGTGTCGCCGACGCTGGTCTGGGCGATGCCGAAGCCGCTGCGTGCGATGCGCTGGTCATGGCGCAGGCGCTGCGCTGCGAGGTCGGTGAGGGCAGCGTGTGCGAACACCAGTTCGGTGGCGGCAAAGCGGCTCGTGCGATCGGGCGGGATGCCGGTGGTCGAACGAAAGAATGTCACCTGAAACCCCCACAGTCGCGTGCCGGCCTGCAGGCTGCCGGTCACGTACCACCATTCGGTGCGGCTCTGCGGGTGCGCGCCGAAGTCCGCGGGGAACTGCAGACCCTGCGGCAGACCCGGCGTCTCGGCCGCACGCGCGCCGGTCGCCGCGCCGGCCAGCAAAATCATCAGATCGCGTCGATGCATGCCACGAGCATCGCACAGGCCTGACCGACAATGCGCCGATGGCCAAACCCGCTCCCCGACTCGGCGCTGCCGAGATCGCCCGCGTGATCAAAACAGCGTGGGACGACCGCCCGCCCTTCACTGCGGTGCTGCTGAGCCACGGCCTCAGCGAAGGCCAGCTCGTCGCGCTGCTCAAGCGCGAGCTCACGCCAACTGCTTACAAGCTGTGGCTGCAGCGCTCGGGCAAGCGCCGTTGAATGCCCCAGCGGATTGGGGCAGACTCGGACGCGCGAACCCACCGATCCACCCCAGGAGAGACAACATGAAGCTATCGTTTAAATGGGCCGCTGCAACCGTCACGGTCGCTGTGCTCGCGGCTTGCGGCAGCATGGGCGGCGGCGCCAAGACCGGCATGAGCTTCTTCGTCACCAGCGCCGGGCCGGGCCAGGGTGCCGACCTGGGCGGCCTCGCCGGTGCCGACAAGCAATGCCAGACACTCGCCACTGCCGCCGGGGCGGGCAACCGCACCTGGCATGCCTACCTCAGCCAGCAGCCGACGGCCAACGTGCCCGGCGTGAACGCACGCGACCGCATCGGCAAAGGCCCGTGGACCAACGCCAAGGGCGTGGTCATCGCCACCGATGTCGACAACCTGCACACCGCCAACAACATCAGCAAGGCGACCGCGCTGACCGAAACCGGCGCCGCCATCAATGGCCGCGGCGACACGCCGAACACACACGACGCGCTGACCGGCTCGCAGCCCGACGGCCGCTACATCGCCGGCAACGTCAACACCACCTGCGGCAACTGGACGCAGAGCGGCGAAGGCTCGGCGATGGTCGGCCATCACGACAAGACCGGGCTCGACGAGAGCGTGCCGGCCAAGTCGTGGAACTCATCGCACATGACGCGCGGCTGCAGCGCCGATGCGCTGAAGGCCACCGGCGGCGCAGGCTTGTTCTACTGCTTCGCGGCGGACTGAGCTAGCGTGTGTCGATGCGGTCGCTGCCGCGCAGCGGCGACCGCCGATCGATCACGCGGTGAGGCTGATCGACGCGTCGTTGGTGGCGCTGCCGCCGTCTGGCCGTCGGAGGACAGTCGTGCGAACGCGCAGCCGCCACGCTCGCCTGCCGGGTGTGGCTCAAGAAACTTTTGTGTGCCGGCTGACCAGAATCGCTTCGTCATAAACCCGAGCGAAGGGAGTCAACACATCTCGCAAGACTTCATCAACTGTCTCAGGGATTGGTTCATGGTCGCGCCCCATCAGCTCAAGCATTGCGCGAAGCGCGCAATCAATGACGGCCGAATTGGCGACGACCTTTCCGGCTTCGACATGGCGAATGATCGACATCTCGAGTTCTACATGGCTCGTCGGTGATTCGTCGAGACTGAGATTCCCGCAGACGTACCCGACGTAACCGCGCCTCTCGCGCGACAGGAGCGCCAACGCCCGATAGAGCGCCTCGACATCTTGCAATTGGAGGAAGTGATCCGGCTGACCGTTGGCACTGACGAAGAAATACTGCAACTGCTCCACCGCCTGACGCACTGGAAAATGCAAGCCGCCGTCCTGCAGCAAGGGTAGCTGGCGCAGATCACGCAAGATCACGATCTCATCCAGATGTCTTTCGAAGCGGCCTGCTTCCCTGTATCGGATCAGGCGTTTCAACATCGACCCATACTCTCGCCGGAATACCCAGCGCCTGACTTCAGGCAGGAGCTCCTCGTTCAACCACTTGAATGCGTAGTCGCAGGGCCACCACGCGCGCGAAGACATCTCGCCATCGGAAGAAAGCTCATTAGGTTGCCACAGTATGGCCACCTCTCGCTGTTCGAGCGTGACGTCGACGTCGCCTGCGGCGTAGAAGATCCCGTGATAGCCGGCTTCAAACCGCCCACCATGTCGCTCCGCACGCGTCACGTAGGGTTTCAGGACATTCGACGCAGCGTCAAACATGTTCCACGGCCCCTCACCCGCAGCGACGTCGTGCGCGTTCGCAAAATTCATGATTTCGCGCCACACGCCCTCCCGAACCGCGCCGATGGCGACCTTGTTTCCCGCGTACGCGACGAATGGAAATCCAGCCGCACCCCACTTGGCTTCCAACGTCAGGAACGCCTCTTTGACCGCCGTCGTCAGAGCATCCGCGACCGCCGCTAGCTCACTCACTACTTCGTTGCCCAAAGTCAGGCGACAGGCTGACAAGTCAACTACCTGGCCGCGTCGCTTTTCGAAGGGGCCGACGACGAAGCGCCGATACTTGCTTGCCGCAGGCGCGCCCGAGTCGAACAGCATCGAGTCCAGCAACCACCGGCTGCCCAGCGCGATCGTCATTCCCGATAGCTCTGGAATCTTGAAGTTAATTGCCGCTGACGGACCATTGAACTGCACACCGGGCAGGATTGCATTCAGGGAGAACCACGGCCCTTCGTAGGCCCAGTTGTGCCCGTATTGATTGAACTTGCGATTGCCTTCTCCAATCAGTACCGGTTGCATTGCGTCACCGGCATGCGTCTGCGACGCTAGCGCGCGTGCCCTGCTGGACACGTCCTCGCGAGGATCGAAGAATGCCTTGCTCAACGCCTCATGAAACGACACTCGCTCCATCCATTTGTTGCCGAAGTACTCCAGCCTGTGCGTCGGAAAGAACTTGGACAGGATGTCCGGGTGGCCTTCCACTTTGGCTGTCAATGTATGGGCAGTCCAGATTGCCGCGTCGATACCCGCCTCCTTTAGGCGCTCCTTCTCCTCTCTCCACCTCTTGGTTAGCGGCGGATCGAGTTCAGCCTTGGCGAGAATTAGACAGAATTCCCGCGTGGACGATTTCCAGCTCCCCTGCACGAATCTCTCGACTGCGTCTGTCAAGTTGCGAGCAGAGAACTTCTGGCCGCTCTTGCATTCGAAGACAAGCAACCTCTCCGGCGATTCGCGATCGAATGCAAACAGGTCGATGCCGTCTTGCGAATGTCCGTTGCCTCCCAGCCGCTTGCATCCTTCGAGACGATGTTCCTTACGGAGCAACCACCAGCAGAACTGTTCGAAGCCCACTGGTTGTAGTGCGGAAAAATCAAGGACATACCGTCCTGGCGGCGGCACTGTTCTCGCGGGGACGATCTCGGCTTCGTCATTGAGGTATTCGGGCCATTCCTGAGGTAATGAGTTGCTGCTCGATGACATGATTGAGGACTACGGGCGCCCCTTGCGTGGGTGCGGAATGGCTCGGAGGGTGGTCAATGTAGCCGAGCGCGGGCGGATCCCTGATCGCACCCGGTCCTCCGTCACTAGACGCGAACTCGCCAAACCGAAGTCCGTGGGTTGAGGATTCGTGCGTGCGCCGATCGTGATGAAGCACTTCAAGGTGAGCGTGGCGTTTGCACCCGTGACGGGGCTCAGAGCCGCTCGGTGCGCGGCGTCGGCTATCTGTTCGATGCGCATTCGGTCGAGGCGCTGGCCTGATCGACAATGCCGCGGGTGAACACCGCGCCGACTGTTCCCGACTCTGTCTACGTCCGTAGTGCTGGCATCGACGCGCTGCGCGTCGGCACGACGCTGCTCGTCGTGCTGCACCACACCGCGATCACCTACGGCGCCATCGGCGGCTGGTACTACAAAGAGATCGCGACCGACCGCTCGCTGTCGTCGATGCTGCTGGTGTTCTTCTGCACCTTCAACCAGGCTTGGTTCATGGGCCTGTTCTTCCTGCTCGCGGGCTACTACACGCCGGCGGCACTGCGCGCCAAAGGGCCGTGGCGGTATCTGTGCGATCGCTTTCAACGTCTCGGTGTGCCGCTGCTCGCATACGGCTTCGTGCTCGGGCCGATCACGATCGCGCTGGCACAGACGGCGCGCGGCAAGCCTTTCGTCGACACGCTGATGGCGCTGTGGCAGCGCGGCGAGTTCGAAAAAGGGCCGCTGTGGTTCGCGTGGGCGCTGCTGATCTTCGCGGTCGGCGTGGTGCTGTGGCAGATGCTCGTGAAGCCTCGCGGCGAGCCCGCGGCGGCGCGGCCGTTTCCATCCAACGCGATGCTGCTCGCTGCGGCCCTCGCGACCGGCGTTGCCGCGTTCGCGTTGCGGCTGCTCTGGCCGGTCGGGCGCGAGGTGTGGGGTTTGCAACTCGGCTACTTCGCGGGCTATGTCGTGCTGTTCGCCGCCGGTTGCGTCGCCGCGGCACCGCGCTGGCTGGAGGCCTGGCCCGCGGCGCAGGTGCGCACCTGGCGGCGTGTCGCGTGGTTCACCTTGCCGGTGCTGCCGGTGGTGGCGCTGCTGGGCGGCCCATGGCTCGGCCTGCAGGGTCGTCCCGAGGGCGGCTGGAACGTGCCCGCGCTCGTCTACGCGCTGTGGGAGCCGCTGCTGGCGTGGGGCGTGATCCTCGGCTTGCTGCAACGCTGCCAGCACCGGTTCCAGGTGCTCGGCCCGCTCGGTCAGCGCCTCGCGCGCCGCGCGTTCGCGATCTATGTGATCCATCCGCCGGTGGTGGTCGCCGTCACGCTTGCATGGCGGCTCGTTCCCGCGCCGGCGCTGTTGAAGTTCGCACTCAGCGGCAGCGTCGCGTGTCTGCTGTGCTATCTGCTGGCGGGTGCGCTGCTGCGCGTGCCCGTCGTCAAGCGCGTGCTGTGAACGCGCGCGCCGCGAAGGCCCAGATCATCCGCATGGCATCGGGCCCGTTCGGGTCGCTGTAAGGCTGGCCTGCCGCGCCGCCGCTCCAGGCGTGGGCGAGGCCCTCGATCTCGCACAGCGTGACGACGGTGCGCGCGCCGGCGCGAAAGTCGGTGAGGCGCGCCGCGTGGCGCTGGCCGCGCTGCACGACGCGCACCGCGCTGGCCTGTGCCTGCGCGGCATCGGCCCACCATTGCGCGACCGCGCGGCCGTTGCGCGGCGCCACGATGTGGTCGGCGTCGCCCTGGAGCACGAGCAGCGGCGGCAGCGCGGCGTGGCTGGCCAACGCGTGCAACTTGCCGCGCCCCTGCATCGCGCGCAGAGCAGTGGCCGCCGACTGCGCGGCGCCCGGCGCGACGCCCGAATGCATCGCCACCGCCTTGAAGCGCTCCGGGTCATGCAGCCCGAGCAGCGCGGCCATGCTGGCGCCGGCCGAGAGCCCGGCCACGGCGATGCGGGTCGGGTCGGCGCCGTGCAGCGCGCAGGCCTGGTCGATGGCCGCGTTGATCAGCGCCGCTTCGGCGGCGGCGCGGCCCGAGCGCAGCTCGAACCAGTTCCAGCAGCCCTGCGGGTTCGCGAGCCTGTCCTGCTCGGGGCACAGCACGATGAAGCCCTCGCGTGCGGCGAGGCTGTGGACGCGCGTGCTGCGCGCGATCGTGGCGGCGTCTTGTGTGCAGCCATGCAGCAGCACGAGCAGCGGCAAGGGCGATGTCTTGCGCGCGCCGGGCGGCTTGAAGAGCAGGTAGCGCCGCGCGCCGGCGGCGTTCAGCGCGACGCCGCTGATCCAGCGCTGGCCCGGCTTGGCAGCGCGCGGCGCCGGCCGCGCCTTCTTGACGGCAGCCTTGACGCGGGCCTGGGCGACCCGCGTCAGCGTGCGCAACGTGCGCCGGAACGACGCGGCGAACGAGGCGCGTCGAGCCATTTGACTGAGCCTAGATCTTCAGCAGGACCGCGGCCACGGCCAGCGCTGCCGGCACCGCCTGCACGAGCAGGATCTTGATGCCGACGCTCATCGCGCCGTACAAACCGGCGACGATCACGCAGCCGAGGAAGAACAGCTGCACCGGCTGGCCCGCCGCGCCCATGCTCAGGCCCCAGATCAACCCGGCCGCGAGAAAGCCGTTGTACAGGCCCTGGTTCGCGGCCAGCACCTTGGAGGCGGCGGCGAACTCGGCCGTGTTGCCGAACACCTTGCGACCGTAGGGCTTGTCCCACAGGACCATTTCGAGCACGACGATGTAGAGGTGAATCAGCGCGACCAGCCCCACGAGCACGTTGGCAATCATCATCGCTTGGACCTTTCAATGGAGGGAGCGCGATTCTACGGGCCGGGTATGCTCGAACGCCGGCACCTTGGAGACAACCCGATGCAGGAGCCGACCGACACGCACCTGCCCTACCTGGCGGGCTACCCCGACGAGACGCTCGCGCAAGTGCGCCCGCTGCTCGCCAGCGGCGAGCTCGGCGAGCGCTTGCAGCGCCGCTATCCCGATGCCCACGAAGTGCGCACCGACGCCGCGCTGTACGACTACGCGATGGCCTTGAAGACGCGCTTCATGCGCAACGCGGCGCCGCTTGCCAAGGTCCAGTTCGACAACCGATTGCACGTGATCCACAACGCGCTGGGCACGCACACCACGGTCGCGCGGGTGCAGGGCAACAAGCTCAAGGCCAAGCGCGAGATCCGTGTCGCGGGTGTGTTTCGCGACGCGCCGGCCGAGTTCCTGAAGATGATCGTCGTGCACGAACTCGCGCACCTGAAGGAGCGCGCGCACGACAAGGCCTTCTACGCGTTGTGCCAGCACATGGCGCCCGACTACCACCAGCTCGAGTTCGACCTGCGGCTGTACCTGACGGCACAAGAATTCAAGCCAACGCGCTGAGCTCCGCAAGCAGGTTGGCGCGCGCTGCAGACTCCCACGCGGCATGCAGCTCAGGTGTGCGGTAGATCGCCGCGCGCTCGACGAACGAGCGCAGCACCGCGGCGCGGCCTGCCCGAAAACGGGCCTCGTCCACCCAGCCGTACTCGGCGCGCACGGCAGCGCTGTAGGCCGCGTAGTGCGCCGCGCTCTGTGCCAGCACCGACAGGTCGAGGTCGAGGAACAGCCACGCATCCGCGTCGCCCGCATCGGCGTCGTGGTGCTGGGTCGCGAGCACCAGTGCGGCGACGCGTTCGATGTCCGCCGTAGCCCAGCCGAGCGCAGCGAGCTCGCCGCGCGCGAGGGCTGCCGAACGCGCTTCGTTGTCGCTGCGCTGCGGGTCGTAGACGGCGTCGTGAAACCAGATCGCCGCCTCGATCAGCCGCGGCTCGCGGGCCAGCGCACGCCAGTGCCGCCACCAGCGCAGCAAGGCCTCGACGTGCGCGAGCGTGTGGTAGCGGCGATGCGGCTCGCCGTACATCGCGGCGAGTCGGGTTGTCAGCGACGCGGGCAGGGGGCGGGCGGTGTCGCTCGTCATCACCAGTCCTCCTTCACCGCGAGCGCCATCTGCCGGCCGGCCGCACTGCGAGCGGCGAGCCACGCGGTCAGTGTGCCCGCTGCCATCACCGCCGCGCACAGCGCCGCGAGGCGCGCCCACGGCAGCAGCAGATCCATGGTCCAGTGAAAGCTCTGCGGGTTCACGACCTTGACCAGCACCACGCTGACCGCAAGGCCCAGCAGCAACCCGAGCAGCGCACCGGCGCCGGTCCAGACCGCGCCCTCGGCCGCGACGACGCGCAGCACCTGCGCGCGCGTCAGGCCCAGGTGCGAGAGCAGGCCGAACTCCTTGCGGCGCGCGAGCACCTGCGCCGAAAAGCTCGCGGCGATGCCGAACAGGCCGATCGCAATCGCCACCGCCTGCAGCCAGTAGGTGACGGCGAAGCTGCGGTCGAAGATGCGCAGCGAGGTCGTGCGAATCTCGCCGGCCGATGCGAACTCGAGCAGCGCGCCATCGAGCCCGAGCTCGCTCGCGAGTGCGCGCAGGCTTTGCTGGATCGTCGCCGGGTTCGCGCCCGCGCGCAGCCACAGCGCGAGATCGTTGACGCGCGCGTCGCCGGTCAGGCGCCGGTAGTCGGCGGCCGGCATCGCGATCGCGCCGTGCTGGCGCGCGTAGTCGCGCCAGACGCCGCGCACGAACACGCGCGTGCTGCCGCCGCTCGGGATCGGCAGCGCGAGCCAGCTGCCCGGCACGGCGCCGTACAGGCTCGCCATCGCCTCGCTGACGAACACGCCGATCGCCCCAGTGGCCGGCAGCGGTGCGAGCTCACCGACCAGCGGCAGTGATTTCTCCGGGTCGTCGAGCGCGCGCGCGATCAGCACGACGGCGGGCCGCGCGTCGGCCAGCTGCACGCTCGTGACGCGCTGCGCCGCGACGCGCTCGACACCCGCCAGCGCGGCCGCGCGCCGCGGCAGATCGGCCGGCAGCGTGACGACATCGCCCGCGACCAGCGACGCGCCGGCGCGCACATACAGGTCGGCGGGCAGTACTGTGCCCAGCCACTGCGTCACCGAGTCGCGAAAGCTCGCGACCATCACCGTGAGCGCGACCGCCAGGCTCAGGCTCGCGACCACGCCGGCGACCGCGATCGTCGCGGTGTGGCGCTGATGGCGCGCGCGTTCCACCGCGAGCAATGCGAGTGCATTCGACGGCGGCGCGATGCCGGCGAGCAAGGCGCCGACAGCGGTCGGCACGCAGGCGATGCCGCCGAGCATCAGGCAGGCGACCGAGGCATACGCCGCGAGCGGGATCTCGGCGATCGGCGGTGCGAGCGCGAGCAGCACGCCGGCGACGAGCAGCAGCGGCCCGAGCCACGCCGGCATCGCGCCCGCGTGGCCCGCGCTCAGGCCCTTCAAGGCCTGCGCCGGTGCGAGGCGCTGTGCTGCGCGCGCCGGCAGCCAGCCGCCAACCACGGCCGCGAGCACGCCGAGCGCGCCATAGACCAGCGCTGCGCCCGCGTCGAACTGCAAGCGAGGCGCAACGCCGGGAAAGTAGCCGCCGCCGAGATCGCCGGCGAGCACGCGCAGCGCTGCGGCCGCGAGCGCGGTGCCCAGCAGCAGGCCGAGCACACTGCCGACCAGGCCCAGCAGGGCCGACTCCGCGACCACCAGCATCAGGCGCTCGCGCCCGCTCAGGCCGAGCACACCGAGCAGCGCGAGCTGCGGCTGGCGCTTCGCGACCGACAGCGACAAGATCGAGAACACCAGGAACGCGCCGGTGAACAGCGCAACCAGCGCGAGCACCGTGAGGTTGACGCGGTAGGCGCGCGAGACGTTCGAGACGCGCTGCACCGCTTCGCCCGGCGCGGCCGCGCGCACGCCTGCCGGCAGCGCGAGCTCGCGCTGCACCTGCGCGCGGTCGGCGCCGGCGCGCAGGCGCACGTCGATGCGGCCGAGCCTGCCGGACCAGCCGAAGCTCGACTGCACGCCGGCGATGTCCATCACCGCGAGTGCGGCGCCCGGCGCGGCGATGCTGCCCTGCACGCGCAGCGTGATGCTGCCGGTCGGCGTCTGCACGCGCACGCGCTCGGTGGCCGCGGCACCGAGCCGCTGCCGCGCTTGCGCGTTCAGAAAGATCGCATCGGGCGCGAGCACCGCGAGCCGGTCCGCGCCGTCGGCCGGGCGCGGCAGCAGTGCCGGCGACAGCGCCGCGGCGACCAGCGCATCGAGCCCGACGATCTTCAGTGCGACGCGCTCGCCGGTCGCATCGAACGCGAAGCTGTCGAGCTCGATCAGCGGGCTCGCGACCGCCACCTGCGGGTGCGTGGCCACGCGTGCGTAGAGCGTTTCATCGAAGCCGCTGCGCTGCGCGCGCAGCTCGAAGTCCGGCACGCCATTGATGGCCCGCACCGCCGAGCTGAACTCGCTGAGCGCCGACTGGTTGATCAGCTGCACCGAGAGCGCGAGCGCGACACCGAGCATCACCGCAAGCAGCGCCGCACCGTGGCGCCACGGGTGGTGGCGCAGCTCGGGCCACGACAGTTGACGCAGCAACGCGATCATATCGGCTCGAATTCGAACATGCCGCTCGCGGTCAGCGTCAGCACGCGGTCCGCGCGCGCCGCGGCGGCGCGCGAGTGCGTCACGAGCACGCAGGCCGCACCCTCCGCGCGTACCTGCGCCGAGAGCAGGTCCATCACGCGTTCGGCGGTGGCGGGGTCGAGGTTGCCGGTGGGCTCGTCGGCGAGGATCAGCTGCGGCCTGTGCACCAGCGCACGCGCGATCGCGACGCGTTGCAGCTGGCCGCCCGACAGCGTCTCGGGCAATCGGTTGCCGAGCTCGGCGAGGCCGACGGCGTCGAGCACGGCCTGCACGCGCGCCGCATTGGGCCGGCCCTGCAACAGCAGCGGCAGGCCGACGTTGTGCGCCACGCTCAGGTGCGGTAGCACATGAAAGGCCTGGAACACGAAGCCGAGGTGGGCGCGCCGGAACAAGGCCTGCTGCGGCTCGGGCAGCGCGGTGATCTCGGTGCCATCGATTCGCACCCGGCCGGCGGCGACATCGTCGAGGCCGGCGATGCAGTTCAGCAGCGTGGACTTGCCGACGCCCGATTCACCGAGGATCGCGACGAACTCGCCGCGTGCGACCTGCAGCTCGACGCCGCTGAAGATCGTGGTCTCGCCGTAGCGTTTGGCGAGCGACGAGACATCGAGCAGCAGGCTGGTCATGCAGTCGGCGGCAAGGTGTCTGCGAGCGTCGTCGCCAGTGCCACGACCACCTCGGTCGCGCCGGGCGCGTCGCAGGCCACGCGATGCCGTTGCGGCATGCTGCGCAGCCAGGTCAGCTGGCGCTTCGCGAGCTGGCGCGTCGCGGCGACGCCGCGTTCGGGCAGCTCGCTCAGGTCGTCGGCGACCAGTGCCTCGCAGGTCTGGCGGTAGCCGACGCAGCGCATCGAGGGCATGTCGGCATGCAGGTCGCTGCGTTCGCCGAGGCGGCGCACCTCGTCGACCAGGCCGAGGTCGAGCATCTGGTGAAAGCGCACCTCGATGCGCTGGTGCAGCCACGCGCGGTCATCGGGCTCGAGCGAGATCAGCGGCGGCAGCGCCTGCGTGACCGGCTTCTCGCGATGGAACGATGAGAGCGGCTGGCCGCTGACGCGGAACACCTCGAGCGCGCGCTGGATGCGCTGCTGGTCGGCCGGCTTCAAACGCGCGGCCGTGACCGGGTCGACGCGCTGCAGCTCGCGGTACAGCGCGTGCAGGCCTTCGCGCTCGAGCTTGTCGGCCAGCGCCGCGCGCACCGCGCGGTCGGCGGCGGGCATCGCGTCCAGGCCTTCGAACAAGGCCTTGAAATACAGCATCGTGCCGCCGACCAGCAGCGGCAGGTGGCCGCGTGCGTTGATCTCTTGGATGAGCCGCTGCGCATCGCCGACGAAGCGCGCGGCCGAATAGCTCTCGGCCGGGTCGATGATGTCGATCAGGTGGTGCGGCACCAGTGCGCGCTCGGCCGCACTCGGCTTGGCGGTGCCGATGTCCATGCCGGTGTAGACGAGCGCCGAGTCGACGCTGACGATCTCGACCGGCCGGGTGTGCTGCCACGCCGTTGCGATCGCGAGCGCCGCCGCGGTCTTGCCGGAGGCTGTCGGGCCGGCAAGGCACAGGTAGCGCTGTGCGCGCGTCGTCGCCGTCATGCGGTGGCCGCCTGTGCGGCTGCGGGTGCGGCGTGCGGGTCGCCGTGGCGTTGCACCAGCGTCCAGGCCACCAGCGCGAGCACGACGCTGCACGCGCCGACGCCGAGCGTGACCGGGAACACCGTGTGCGCCGGGGCGCGGCCCAGCCAGAGGCCGATCGCGAACGCGGTGGCCATCATCGCGAAGCCCGACACCGA
>Ga0307509_10009114_pt1 | contig 12474 bp, 13 predicted proteins | sample 10_EM_MG_FD_202245 | JGI IMG/M metagenome (GOLD analysis project Ga0307509, IMG submission 202245) | Populus trichocarpa ectomycorrhiza microbial communities from riparian zone in the Pacific Northwest, United States - 10_EM | ecosystem: Host-associated > Plants > Roots > Unclassified | place...
AAGAGAAAGAATGGTCATTGAATAAAAGAGATTTTGACGGTAGATATGCAAGGAACTTTCGGGGGAACAGATGCAAGTAACTTTTAGAGCACAAGATGACGACGTTCTTTTCTTGGATCTGATTCTTCTATCCTTAGTGGGACAGCAAATCGGTGCCTTCTAAAAAGTTCGATAACCATTTTAAAGAGCTCTCTCGCACAAAAATAGAATAAAAACACCTTTTTGTTATGATAAATTCAAGCTATGTCTTTCGAATCCCACCTGCGCCGTGTCAATTCCTCACACTTGTAGTTCTGTTCAACTTCAACTAAGTCTTTTGAAAATGGTAACAACGTTTTTTAGTTCCATTACTTGGTTTAATGCAATATTTTGTGTTTGACTAATTAGCTGACATTACAATGATGCTCCAACAGAGTTCCGAGGACGGCGAGAAGAAACCGGTGGCTGTTGGACCATGGGGTGGTCAAGAAGGATTTCTTTGGGATGACGGAGTACACTCCACAGTAAAACAGCTGGTGATAGCCCATGGAGCAGGTATTGACTCCATCCAGGTAGAGTATGATAGGAAAGGGACTTCAGTATGGTCACAGATCCATGGTGGCAATGGAGGCATGAAAACAACGGTTAGTCAGTATTAATGCTGATAAGAATATTAGTTTCTTCTTCTGAACGGTCATAATAGAGCACTCACAACAGATCTTTGGTTTCCTCGGTTTTAGTTGCTTTATACTAAGACCATCATGTCATGCATGCGAAGCAATTATTCTTGTATGATCAAATTTTGCAGGTCAAGCTTGACTGCCCAGATGAGTTTCTTACTTCAGTCCATGGATATTATGGCAGTTTGGATGGTTGGGGCCCTGTATTTGTTCGCTCACTCACATTTCGAAGCAACAAGAAAACTTATGGACCATTTGGTGTTGAGCAAGGAACTTATTTTTCATTTCCAATGTCCGGGGGAAAGATTGTTGGGTTCCATGGGAAGAGCGGCTGGTACCTTGATGCAATTGGCATATATTTGAAACCTCTACAGAAACAGAAGACCTCGAAAGCTCTGGTCCAATCAAAAAGTTACATTAACAACGGGACTGAGAATATTAGCTATTCGATGATGCAGGGTGCAGGAAATGGTTTTGATATATTTGTTGCAGTAAAGCAGAAGGATGATTTTGGCAAATTCTCAACTCAAAATTCTCTAGAGTACAGCAGTGGGGGAACCAATAGAAAGGATGATTTTGGCAGCCCTCTGCCTAGCAAACTCTCAAGACAAATTTCTCGAGAGTTCAGTGACTCAGAAAGCAACAAAAACGATGATTTTGGCAGCCTTCTGCCAAGGATGCTTTCAACACCAATCTCTCGAGAACTCAGCGATGCAGGAACTAACAAGGTGAGAGATTCTTCCGTCGGCAGGTTACTTTGAGGCTGTAGCATTCCATTCTTCTTCTTCTTCTTCTTTCTTACATTTGACCACTAAAATTTGAGTCATGATTCAGACAATTGCTACCGAAAGGGTGCCCTCAAAAACTGAAGGGGTGATTGTACATGGACCCTGGGGTGGTGTTGGTGGTTCCAAGTTTGACGATGGAACCTACACTGGAATTAGGCAAATCCATTTATCACGCCATGTTGGAATTGCATCCATAAGAGTTCAATATGATCGTGATGGGCAGGCTACATGGGGAAGCAAACATGGAAAAGGTGGAGGATTTAAATCAGACAAGGTGAAAAACTCTAAAGAAATAATTCTTTTCAATGTCAATACCAGTTCCTAGTTGAGAAGAAATATTGGCTCGAGTTCATTGTTTTCTTGCTGCGCCTCCTGCAGATAATCTTTGACTATCCATATGAAATACTCACACGGGTGACAGGAACGTACGGACCCTTAATGTACATGGGGCCTAATATTATCAGGTCTCTTACTTTCTACACAAACAAAGGGAAGCACGGGCCATTTGGAGAAGAACAAGGTCCCACCTTCACGAACAAAATTGATGAAGGGAAAATCATAGGATTCCACGGGAGGGAGGGTTTTCTTCTTGACGCTATTGGGGTACATGTGTTGGAAGGAACAGTAAAACCAGCAAAGCATCACCTTTCTGATGCAATTAAACAAGCTGAAGCAGATGTTGCTGAGATAGATAATTCTCCATGGTCTAATAAACTAGTAGCAGCAAGACCAGGCCAAACCGAGGAGGTAATGCACAATCACCTTACTTTTTACATAATTAACACCGCATTATATGAAGTTAAGTTCATATAAATTTATTAAAGGTTGTTAAATTTCTCAGGTTGTTTGTGGGGTGATAAAAGAGCCAGCTCCATGTGGACCGGGTCCTTGGGGTGGAGATGGAGGTCGGCCATGGGATGATGGAGTATTTTCTGGGATTAAGCAGATATTTATTACCAGAGCAGAAGCTATGTGTTCAATACAGATTGAGTATGATCGAAATGGCCAATCTGTTTGGTCTATAAAACATGGAGGCAATGGAGGAACTGCCACACATAGGGTAATCAACATCCTACCATGTAATGACAGCAGGCTTAGTTGCTTTCCTGTGTATAACTTTTCCACTTACTTTTAAAATGTAATCTGCAGGTGAAATTGCAGTGCCCCCATGAAGTGCTTGTATGTTTATCAGGATATTATGGTCCCATCGGTAGTGATGGGAATAGTCCTAAAGTTATCAAGTCACTTACTTTTCATACTAGTCGAGGAAATTACGGTCCATTCGGTGAAGAAATTGGAACATTTTTCACTTCAACTACGACTGAGGGCAAGGTTGTTGGCTTCCATGGAAGAAGCAGCGCATACATGGATGCCATCGGTGTCCATATGCAACACTGGCTAGGAAATCACAGATCCCCGAAGCCTTCTTCTCTGTTTAAGATCTTCAGTTGATCCATAACAAAAAATGGTTTATCAGCATTCTCGAACTATAAATCCATATTTCATGTGTGATAGATATTGCGTTTTGTAGTTCAAAGGTTGACCTCATCCCGGATTCTGTCATTGACACTATATCCTCTATTGTGTTTCTGTTCTAAAAAATAAAAAACTTTTCTTTCCGGATTCAAGACTTTTTTTTATTATTTTTTTTTAATGGAAAAATCCATACATAAAACTTTACAAATTGACGGTGCAAGTATTATACTGTTGGAGTGCAAAAATATCATATGGGATAATAAAGAAGAGATGGGACAACATACAAGTTAAACATAATTATTAAACTCGATTTAAGGATTAATTTGGATTAGTAGTTAGATTAATTTTAATCTATATAAAAAATTTAAAATAAAAATTCAGAACAAGCTGCGAGATGAGTGATTGTTGTATGCATTAAGGTATATCCACCATTAGTGTTACATTAACCAAGTAATTTGTATAATAAAATGCATTTTTCAACAAATGCTACCATTACACTATTTTATTTCTTTACCATTTTGGAGGATGTATTATGGTTTTCCAAGACTATGTTTAAGAATTATCACATGATTGATTCACTATCAATGCCACCAATGCATTTTTTTTCCCTAAACATATTTTACTATAATAAAATTATATGATTAATGATCTCCATGCTAGAAATTAAAAAAAAAAAAATTGTCGAACAATTGTTTAATCTAATTTTACATGTACAATTAATTTAGGCCTAGGTATCTATAACTTCGGTGCTGCAAAATGAAGGCCCAGTCACCTGGAAAGACATTTTGCATCGACTAAGCAAGACCCTGGACCAGTATAGACTAGCTAACAAGTTTAGAGGCTCAAAATAGTGTGGGCTATCTGACTCAGCTTTAAGGCCCCTGAAAGTTAAAATTGGTCCATCAGTATTCGGACCTGTAAGCGGTATTTATGGGCTTTACAGGCAAGGGCCTGGGAATGAAAACAAGGGCAATTACAGGCCCATGTATAAAAGGCAATGTTAAATCAATAAAATTAATTAGGTCATGCAGGTGGTAAGAAGATTCAAATGAAATAAAGAAAAAATCAAGAATTTTTTTTTTGTGTGTGGACACTCGATTTAATTCAATTTTCTTAAATAATATTTAAAAAGTAAAGGAGAATTCCATATCTAGTTCCCAGAAAAAAAAAGGGTTATTATTCCTTTTTTATATTTTTTTGATGGGATTGATAAAATATTTCTATTATTATTTTTATTATTATTATTTGTTTCAGACAGCTAGCCAACCATTTTATCCTTGGTTATAAACAAGTTGAGGAGATTCTCTAGTTATAGGCAGCCACTACAAGTAGCTTAGGAGACCACAAATAGAAAGCAAATCTCTCTAATAATCCTTCCTCTCAAGTCGTGCATGAAAAGACGACTCTCCATTCACAGGTACCCATTCCAAGAAGCTTAGGAGACCACAACTAGAAGCCAAATCTCTCAAATAATTCTTCCTCTGACATCATACATCCCGTCGACCAAAATCTTGAACAAATCTTGAACGTTACACGCATATCCTACCAAACTTGTATATATTTTCACAAAAATAATTTGAATATTCATGGTTTCTAAGGAATTCCGAGGTTCTTTTTTATTATTATTATTAATATACCTTCATTTAATAACGAAGATTTTTTGATAGATAAATTTACTTCGAAACTGCAAAAGAAATATATTTATTTTATTTATTTAACCACATATATTTTGGTGTTTTTTTTTTATCTATACTTTATATTTTGAAACACCAAGATAAATTAAATAAACAAGAGACATAGAAAGTAGATAATATAATTTTTAAGAGAAATTAAATTAAGAGGAAGGCCATATAGCTAGCTTGATTATGACATGCGTGAGGCTTGAGATTTTTTTTAAAATGTGAAATGAAGAATTACACTAGCTTTTTTTATTGTCCCATTATCGTACATGGAATCATTGGCTGTCTAAATAAGGTCTAAACAGCCTTTCAAATCAACAATTATTGTGCGATACCAGGCTGATGCATCCCGTATATAAGCATTAATGACATGATCGCAGCCAGCTGGTTAATTTTATGAACAAAGGTGGAACCCATTATACAGAATGTGGGAGGCGCCATAAATATATATTTATACATCTATCCATAAATTGATGTTACATACAATATCAATAAATATTTTCAAAAATCAAGGTGGGTGGTGAATGGCAGTAAAGTAGCATATAATGAAAACAAATAAATCAGTGTTTTATAAATTTTAAAATAACAGAAAAATTATAGAGAATTTTTTTTAATTAACGTGAGTGTCTTGACCAGTTTATGCTTATTTCGATTAATCTCATAAGTCCTGAAGTTAACGACAATGTAAGTGTTTAGTAGCTCTGAAGTTTGCGAGATTTGAACTGGTGACCTTTAGAAAATAAACTCAGGACCTGACCAGTTAAGCTATACCCTTCAGGGTTAAGTATAAAAAATTTTAATTTGACGAGTTTTGAATATTGTAAGAAATAAATTGTATACAAAATTACTTAACTGGCAAGTTAAATCAATCTAACTAATACAACCCATATTAAATAAAATTTCAAACTCAACTAGCAGAAAAGGAGTTAAAAAATTAATAAGAAAATAAATTTTAAAATAGTTACTTTCAAGCCTAAGCCTAATATGAGCATAAAAAAAATCATTTAAAACTAGCTAGCAAGATGAGTCTAATAGAACCAAGCTTGTAAAACTCGCTCGAATGTTTCTATTTAATTTAATAATTAAATTAAAAATTATATCAATTTTTATTAGAAAACTTATTTAACTTGTTTATTTTTAAACTTTTCAATAATATCTATAAAAACATTTTTATTAAACATTTTACTGGTGTAAGAAAAAAGATAATTTAGCGAGGAACTCATTTCTCTGTAACTTTTTTTTTTTATGTTCCTTCACTTTCAATAGTTTTATCAGTAAACAAATAACTCGATTATTATATATATAAAAAAAAAACAGGGAACTAGCTTGAGGTAGTGTCATAGTACAAACAAATTATGTGGAATTTTATTGCAATCACAGCATAATTCCAAAATCCAAGCATAGTGTCGTAGTCCATGCATCTGAGTAAGAAGAAAGATCGGTAAACAGGGGAATTTAGGTAGCGTGTTGTCAAAGTATAAACAAATTAGATAGAATTTTAATGCAACCACAGCATAATTTCGAAGCATAGTACCGAGTTCACATGGTCAATACATATAGTGGATCATTAATTAGAAGAACATGACATGGGAGATGGGACCATTTATTTTGCCTTCTATGATGTTGGAAACGATAGATAACACCCGTCTGGTATTGTCATCGATCTCCTTAATAATTGACCAAGATTTGCTGTTCGATTTTATTCCCCTGGCCTACCCATTTGCTAGCTCGAGGGGAGGAACGCTCCACATTCAAATCAAATTTAAGTACTATTCACATATTGTTTGATTATATGTTTGTTTTCTAGATGTAGCATGTTCAATACAAGAAACAAAAATGTACCCGAACGTCACAACAGTGAGTAATGAGTGTCAATCATCCAAATTATTATTGTCTACTCACAATTAGCATGACAATGGCCACTGATTTTTACAGTCCATGCATGCATGCATCAGCATGTCATCAAGCTAAGCCAGTGCAGAGTCTTTTGGACGACATATCTCTCGGCCTCGATCTCTAGGTGGTTTATCGCAGAAGGAAATTCCCAAAATTAAATATCTTTTGCTACCCAAAAATCGCCCTTCTTTGATTATGAAAGCAAACACACTTGATTAAGTAACCTCATTGATTTGTGGATTGAAAAGGGAGCCTCAAAATTATACGATATGATAGGGCTGCACCAAAGAAACTTGATTGCTCCTCCTACACTAATTTCATTTCACTCCATTCAAGTTTCCAGCTGCATGCATATAGTTGCTACTAAACATAGGTGCTCCAAGTCCTTACGTTAACGACTTTGATATCTATGGCAGCGCATGCATGTCGTCTAGGTAGGTAGGCGGCCCACAAATCAAAGTATCAAACCATGGTGGTGAGAAAATGATGTCGTGTGTGTTTACAGTTGTGATTCTGATAAATTCAACAAAGTTGAGTTAGCAGAGGCTGGCCGTGGCCTGTATTCACGATTCTTCATCCATTTTTTGTTCCATTTGCTAGTGTATGCTAGCTAGCTCTCTTTTGAAATTATCGTCCTAATAATTGCTATAATTGTACGAATATCTTCCTGAAGATAATGCCAGATATTTCTACTTCCTTTTGCTATAATTTCTCAACGCTTTTCAATAGAGCATCAAGATATAAAAACTTAACGTTTTGTAGCTAAGAGTTTTGGATGGGCCTTGGCATGGACTTGATTAATTAGAACTTTCTCCTTTTTGTTTTATTTTACTCGTCTCGTTACAAGTGTGAATGAACATGTTTCTTCCTTCCTTCCTCTTTTTTTTTTTTTTTTTCCTTTTGCTAATAAGCATGAAGAAAATTTAACCTAAGGGCTAATAAGATCAAGGTGATTGCTTGGCCAAGCAAGCAAAAACATACAGCAATTGTACTTTTGTAACAATAGTGTTAAAAACTTTGTACTGAGTTGTACGATACGTTAATGAAAAGCAAGGAAATTAGAACGAACTTTCATTCTCATATTTATTGCACAAGCTCCTTTTTCTAAAGCCTATCAAGTCCATTGAGTGACTAGGGTTTTATTAGTAGAAAATTATAGTGATAGAGCCTACCTTATAAACTGGACGAAAGAAGAAGAATCTAATCTTGGGAATAATTGGTATTCATGGAAAAAAGAAGGCCGATTCTCCCTTTCAACACCAAGTCACTAGCACAAAAGTGGGGGTAGATTTGGCTTCTAAACAGCTTTGTCGAGAAAGTGATGGTTTGCGAGGGTCCCTACTTCCTATATTGCCTTGCACATTGAGAAAGAAGGCCGAACTTTTGCTGTAAAAGATGGGTTTTAACTAAAAAGAAAGACAAAATGATGGTATGATAAAGAAAAGAGATGTAGATACCGAAGGGCCGGGAAAACAAAAGAGATACACTAAGATCTTGATGAGAAAGATTGGAACATTGTTCAAATTTCCTTTTGCACGAGGAATCACGCTTTGGAAATTAGGTGTAAAGATATAAACCGACCAAAAGCAAAAAACTACGGTATTTGGTTGGAGTTAAAGAAAAGAAAGGGGGACATATCAGGCCATGATCACTGCTCATTTCGGATTAAAATAACCTTATTTTGGTTTTTCAAAGAATTTATGCAAGCTAGCTATCCATGTAGTTGACTTTGATGTGATTTTTAAGTCTCCATAATTCCCAATTTTTCTTGAAAAAAAAATGCAAGATGACCTCGTGACCGAATTATCAAGCAAATCACCTAATTCATGTATGACAGCTCTTCTTTCGTCGACTCCACACAGGACCTTGAGATACTAAAATATGGATCGAGTGCTATAATTAGAAACAAGGCTATATAAACACATTACATTAAATTATAGTATTTTTTTTCTTTTTAAATTTAAAATGGTTACGTTATTTGTAGACCAATAATAATTTCCAGGATGAAGAGTGTGTACAATCTAAAGATAAATGGAAACAAGGGAAATTAAAGAGAGTGAAGGGGAGAAAAGGGAAAACTATGAAATTAAATTTAATTCATTTGGTTTAAAGAAGATGAGAGAAATGTTTTTAATTGTTTTTATATGTAATAAAAGAAAACAAGCAACATTTTTCTTTTCTTTTTTACTATACTTTCCTCACACAGTAAGAGCTGGGATATATAGTGTTTTTGTTGAGGGATATCCATGGAAATTAGAATAGAATGAGCACTTCGTAAAAAAAAAAAAACAATAAAAATAAAATAAAATTGAAGAGTGCGTTGCCCACTTGCTGTAAATCTATACCGTGATTGCTACAACATTCCAACCACCCCAAAGTTGCTCTTTTTAATTCAATACAAACAAGTTCAATAACAGGCATTGTTCTTGATTCCAGGGTCCAGATGATTATCTCACAATTAAAGAACTGTATATTTCCTGCGGCCCAAAAAGAATGTATGAGCACATTTATCTTGATGTTAGTATATGTCCTACACAGCTTGAGAAACCTATTTAATATGTAAACAGTCACAAATTAGTAGATCGATTGTATCATCAATACTTGGTATAATATTCTGTTTGGTATTATTGTCTAATCATGTTTTTTTGAATTTTTTGAATTTAATTTTTTTTATATTTTAGATTATTTTAATGTACTAATATTAAAAATAAATTTTAAAAAAATAAAAAGTATTATTTGAATATATTTTTAAATAAAAAAACTTTAAAAAATAACTTGTAATACTCTCCCGTTCAACCCTAAAGAGCCAATCTCTTGAAGAACTGTGTAATCTGTTTTTATATTTAAAAATGCGAGTTCAAATTAAAGCAAACATAGTGAGGTGAGAAGTGTCGCAGTCAACCTCGGCAGTTGTAGCCAATAGATTTGAGGCTAAGATATTAAATTCTTCCGATTTAATGCGTTAAAGAAAGTTGACGTATCATTGATATAATTAAAGCAATCTAGCCATCTTCATAAAAAAAAATCATAAACAAGTTTCTTCCGTGCAGGCTGCTGGAGGAGAGGCTGCCGAGCAACATGGATAGATGTGGAGTGAGAACAGTACTTTGCCTCCTCCTCTTTTAAGGAAAGAGTGGCTACAAAAGTTTAATTGAGACTGCAGCCCACTTGATCGAAAAAAAAAAAAAAAAGACTTGACGAAGCTCTTCTCGTCCTTCAAAAAAGATTGAATCTTTTTGGAGATACGCAGCACAGAGTACTGTTCGTGGACTTACATAACGACAAGTTATTAAATTAATTTCAAATAGAAAGAAATAAGGAAAAAGTAATAAAGTAAAGAGAAATATAATGCCTTCCCTCATGTGTAGTAATCTCTATTAGCAAATTAAATATATCTTATAAATTCAAGAAAAATATATAGAATTATCTAAGAGAACTTCAAGGGAATATGTTCTTCCTTGGACTTCCAAAATTTAAATATTGGATCTAGTTTGTAAATTTGTAAATCTTCTATAATATATTATTGTAAATCTAGTTCTACGATACACATCTAAATGGTTAGATTTATGCTTTATCTAAACAAGATATTAGACATGATTTTTGAGGGACAAGACTCCTTTCTAATAGGGATGAACTCAGAAGAGTTTGATAGTGACTCGGATACCTCTATTTTTTTATGATTTTTTTAAATAATTTAAAATTTAAAGCTAAAACTAAGTAAAATTTAAGTTTTGACCCTCCCAGAAAAAAATTTCTTATAAGTTTCATCCCCCGTCCTGCTTCCTGGGGTTACGATAATCTACCTTACTCAAGCCACTAAAAATATTGTTCAGAAAAACCTGGCAAGTATTGTCTCTCACTCTATGCAACTGTGATTTGATTTGATTTGTTTGGTTTCCTGCTGGAACCAGAAATGGCAGATAAAAGTTTAGTTATTTTGTTCGTCATTTTAGTGAGCAAAAAAACATGGAGTTGTGATAAACTGGAAACATTTTTCGCATGCAAGACATGGATTAGACTAATGACCAAAGACTCGGACCCAATTCCGAGGAAGAAGCACACAGGAAATAATACACGACTAGGAAAATCAACCGTTCACACCAACGGAGCAGATGCATATGACAAAAAGAAAATCGTGGGTCGACTGTTTCCTGGAAGTAAATGTGTTTGCATCGATGGAGTCAAATCTCAAACCTTTGGTCTCGTCTTAGGTTTGCCCCCACATGTTTATTGTTAGTTGTTACAGTCTGTCCAGTCATTGTAATATTGCACGCCAAAACACCACACTCAAACCCATTTTCCACTGAGAGTTTTGGTTCGTTAAAGCCAATTCCACGTTTGCCCCACTAATCTGCTTAACATCATTCAAATTTGTCCATTGCCTCTGATGGAGACTTAACTCTTGTACATCGATTGAGTCTTGTAGATTGTGTAATGGAGTAGCTCCTAGGTCCAGATCTTTTGATTTTGGCACATTAGTGCTGATTTTTTATGTGAGTTTTCTTGTTTTTTAGCATGGTTAAAAAAATAGTAAAATAACAAAATTGAAAAAATAACTAAAAATGTAGCATATTTTGAAGTGCAGTTTTAACCCCAGAACCCATTTCTCTTCTTCCCTCCTCTCTCTCTCCCCACAACCACTGCCTTGATCTCTCTCTTCCCGCCGTCAAAAACGCCCATAATAGCTACATCACCCATATCTCTTTCTAGCTTTACTTGTGGCTAACATCTCTTTCTCTCTCGACCCGATGGCTCCTCATTTTTCCGGTCAAAACATTAACTATCCGTTCATACTTTATATTTAGAGATATATCAAACACTTTTCCTTAATTAATTTGATGTAATTTATATTTAATTAATGTTAATTTGATTTTATTTAATGTTAGGATTTTAATTATAAATTATATTAATTAGATATAATTTAAGTTGTTAATTAAGTATAATTAGGTTATTTTGTTAAATAATCAATTATTTTAGATTGTTATTCATTGTGAATTAATAATACACGTATGCAACCCTCATGACAGGCCGTGAAAGGTCAATTAATAGAGATACTTTATGTCATCGTCTGTTAGGATGAGTGCCTCCATCCAATGCTTATAGGGGAGACTGCATCAAGCTGGCATGATTGGATATTAATTTTAAGACCCTTTCAGCAGATGCAACAACATACCAGTTGATTATGTATGCTCAAACATATATATTACATATGTTTGGTGGTCTTATTTTCATGAGTATTGCCGATAATGCAAACTGTTGTGTTTTCTGACATTTACTTGATGATTTTTAGGTCATTTGTAATTACAGTTGGGGGGTGTCATGATTGCATATCTGTATTAGCAACTATGTAAAACATGTCTACAAAATAAAAGATAAATTGTTGGGTGTCTACTATTTCTTTCTTTAGGTATATGCATTTTAAATTATTTGATTATTAGAATTCATGGTATTCTAAATACTAACTTATAATTCTGAATGTTATAGCTCTGGTCACAAGAGAATATTCATATTGGACGTCTAGAGAGGTGAGGTAATAATATGTTTGACACTGTTACTCAAAAATCACTTTTCATTGGTTTTAAATAATAATAAAATACAATTGATTATAATGAACATGTTACTAATTAATGCATTTTACCTAAATTTATGGGATACTAGAGCTAAGACTTGTTCATGCCATAATGGATAATTTGAGGAGGTAAGACGCGGGTTGATGAAGTTTCCTTCACCGAGGGATAAGGTGGACATGTTTTGGTGAGTTTGATTTTGTTGTGTTGAATATTGAAGTATGTGGTTTTATAGGTACTGGACCGTTCACTCTATACCAATAATAATAATTAAAAAAAAAATTTGTAGTTGAGCAACTCTTTTTATTGTTTTTAAAATAAATGGTTATTTTTTAAAAGAGAGACATTCATTAACGCTACAAATTCCAATTATAAATAAACTATCATTTGCCTTGCCTTGATCAACAAT
>Ga0307509_10009115_pt1 | contig 12473 bp, 8 predicted proteins | sample 10_EM_MG_FD_202245 | JGI IMG/M metagenome (GOLD analysis project Ga0307509, IMG submission 202245) | Populus trichocarpa ectomycorrhiza microbial communities from riparian zone in the Pacific Northwest, United States - 10_EM | ecosystem: Host-associated > Plants > Roots > Unclassified | place...
AATCCAAACCGTGGAACTAAGAGACGACGTTGACGGTCTGAGGACAGACCCAGAGAAGAGGGGAGTAGTGTAACGACCCTACGATAGGTAGCTACAATCACTATCACCTTAGCCCAAATGGTATACAAAGAGGTAACCAGAGGTGGTATGGTCTCGTATACTTGATACAAATAGCGGGTAAACCTAGGATAAGGCCTAGGGAATAGTTGAGTAGCCTTGAGGTACTCTACTAGGCAGGGTAACCTTTCGGGAGCAGATTCGCATAAGGTCAAGAGAATTATGGGAATGTTACACGGACCTCCGAGGTGACTTCTGTGGTAACCTGGAGGACTTCCTGAGCGGTTAAAGGCATTAGAGGGCAAAGTTACCCTACCTTGGGAATTTGGTCATTATGCCCATGCGTCCCAGTTACCCTACTGAGGAACCCAAGTTACCCTACCTTCACCAGTAAAGTCATCCTAGAACTTAGAGGTCGATTGCCTCACATTCTATGGGCTCTTAGATGTTCTTGGGCGCACACCCATCTGCGCGGGGAGACCCCACGCCTGCATAAGGGTGGCCCGAACATGCTATTGAACTTAGGCGGGTTTTAGCTATCACCCCCCTCTGGCGCCAGCGTTGGGACGGCGCGTCATAGGCAGACGGCTGTGTAGTTGCTCGTTTGCTAGTTAAAAGAGGTCATTGGAGCAGCTGCCGTAACACCGTATAAGTCGTCACCGTCCGTCGGACTGAATGTCGTTTGCAGGATATATAAGGGAAGTATGGGTAACCGCCAAAATGGGGGTCATCCATATATAGTCTCTCGCGCATCTAGGAGTCTATTCTAGCCTACGGGTTGTAGGGTAGTGTTGCTAGTGGTACTCAGGTAGTCTCAGAAGGCCAGGGTGCTTTCGAGACAAATACCTCTGTAGCCAGCCCGGACCTTCTCCCCTTGATTTGTAGCATTACTATGCGTTGTTATTGGACTCTAGAGGTATGAGTCTTATCACGGTAGAGTATGTCCCGAGAGGATGGCTATGGGTAGCGCCCACTTAGCCAACCATCGGCTACATCTCACCGGGGGAGCTTGCACGTCAATTTATCACCTTGGATAGTCGCGTAGATTAAATGATAGACTGCATAGCTTGTATAGACGAAACTGCCACTGGGCCAGTGAGTCCACCACCTAGGTATTGACTCCGGTTGTTGTCATAACAGCTAGCCACTGGTATGACTTCGATAGCAAGAGTTTTTCCACCTGCGGTTGTATTGGAGATGCATTGCAGAAACTCATATCCCATTGACGGAGTTAAGTGTACCCGAGTTGGTCCCACACTTCCAGCTGGATAATTCCTGATGGAGGGTAGACCTCGGACAAACCCTGAGCAGGACAGGGTGGTCGCACAAGGTCGGAGTAGTGGTGAATGTCAAAGGCTTAAATCTGATATCTACTTAAGTTTAAGCGTTTGGCATTCTACTTCGATAACCAACTTTCCTTGAGAGAACTTATTGAGTGAAGCTTTCAGCCTAACGATATTAAGTTTAACGGTTTTGATTCTTCGTGAATTATTTACTCTATCTTTATCTTCTACATTGAGTTTTGGTGCGGTCGCAACCTTAGAGTTCACCTCTCTATAGGGTGCCCCCGTTACACTTTCTTATGGTTAGGTTTCTCTGTGATACTTCGTTCGTCTTTGCTTTGCTTTGTTGATCTCGTATCGACTTCGTTCGTCTTCGCATCTCAATCGCTTGTCGAACTTGGCTGATGAGAAACCTATATAATTAACTTGATAGGTTCCTCATGTACTTCGCTTGTCTTCGCTGCACTTGTCGGTCTTGTATCGACTTCGTTCATCTTCGCCTATCAATTGCTTGTCGAACTTGTCCAATGAGAAACCTATCTAATTGGCTTGATAGATTCCTCATCGACTTCGCTGGTCTTCGCTAACCATTCGCTTGTCGATCTCGTATCGTGAGGAACTATTGAGACAATTTCTTCGTCCCTTGTTCCTTGTTCCTTGTTCCCTTTGCTCCTCTCTCACATGGGCTGGACCCATAGCCCACGAAAACTACCTTCACCCGGGGTCTTCACCTCTACCGGGTTCGTACATTGGGGAAAAAATATTCCGAATTTTTCTCCTGCTAGGTTGCCCTAATACGAAGGTTGTATGTTCCCATTGTAGGTTGTTCGAGTCGTACCAAGGTGTGTCTTGTTGATTCTTCTTCTTTTATTGGTCTTTCTTCGTTCTTGTTGATCTTCATTCCTCAGGTCTTCGTTCTGCGTGTTGTATCCAGAATGTCTCAACTAAGAGTTCCGGTCGTTGTCTTCTTTGTTTGGGTAGTCGTTTGCCGTTTGGAATAGACAAAACCAAATGTAACAAACCAGCCTTCCTCGAGGTGGTCGTAACGGGAAACGACTATTGTGACTATCATAGACTATCGTCATAGTCTACATAGATTGCTTCGTCTATCGTTATAGACTAACATCTTGCGTTCGTAGTAGGTGTAGTGATCGTAGGAAGTCCTATGGTGCAGGAATAGAGCTCTCATATACAAGGGAGGTAGTATAGAGTTAAGGGCATTAGGTATCTCAAACATATTGCATCCATGGAAGGTCACTGTCAATGGGCTTGGCCCGTGCCCCAGCATCTGAGTAGTGTATTACTTAGATGGTTGTGTGAAGAGCTTTAACTACTGTGACAGTTTTTTTCTTTTTTTCTTTTAATCATATGCATTTGTTTAAGGTACAAAGACAGCCATCCTCCGTCTCCTCTACACACCCAGCGATTGAAATCTCAACACCACGAGATTATCACCAATTTTCCAAACTCCACCCCCGTCATGGATTCGTCCTAGGGGGTGGAGACATACCTCCTCGACTTCTTCCCTTAGGTTCATCCCTTTGGGCTTTCTTTACTCTGGGTAGATGGATCTCGTCTTCTTTTGATGATGTTTCCTCTTCCTACCCCGCTTTTGGTCTGCTTCGCTTAGAGCATTAGCACGGTCGGCAACACTCTCCTCACTGCCCATGTTACAGACGGCCGGGTACATGGTTTGCAGTAAGAGAAAACCTTTCAACAGGCAACGGTCGATTTCTCTACTCTCTTTATCTTTAAGAGGCTGCCTAGTCAAGACACGAACGCGATTACCGATAGTTTCTACGGCACAGAGTTGGGTCTACCCCTCTTTCTCCTCCGCCTCACACGGTCGGATCGGCTGGCACCCTACTGCTTCTCCACCTTTTTGCCTGGTACCCACAACTACCTGGCTGGTATCCACAACTACTTCTATACATTCTGGACTAGAAAGACCACGGTCCATCGGGGCTTGCCTCTGCGAGGATGGTATTGCACTATCTCCTTCTTCTTTTTGGAGTTTGCCAACAAAGCGGGTTCAGTCCTGGTGGCTAAGCGCCCCCTCAGGTTTCTCTTTAGGCGGGCCTGACAAGCCTCGTGCTGATTGTGCGGAAACCTTTTGAGGTGGTCGCTGCGTTGTTTGATTCTTTGCGTTTCCTTCTGTCTGGATGAATGTGCCATGGGTTTTCCTGACTCTTCCTGCTTGATCTTGATTTGATTCCTTTCGTCTATCTTCTTAGCTAGTCAAGGGTTTCTTGTTGGGGGCGAGATGTGTGGTTGGTTCCACACCAGAGGGACTTGGGGGGTTGGCTTTTTCCCAGCTGTATTCGAGGTTTTTTTATGCCATAGCGCGAGCTGCATGCAAGATTTTGTACCTTAAACAATAATCATATGATTCAAAAAAAAAAAAGAAAAAAAGAAAAGGTACAAAGACAGCCATCCTCCGTCTCCTCTACACACGCGGCGATTGAAATCTCAACACCAAGAGATTATCGCCTCTTTTGTTTTCTCCACACCCCGCCATGAGCTCGCTCTAGGGGGTGGAGTCATACCTCCTCTACACTTCCCTCCCCTGAGGCTTATCGCTTTGGACTTTCTTCACTCTGGGTAATGGATTTCGTCTTCTTTGATGATGATGTTTCGTCCCCCTACCCTGCTTTTGCTCTACCTCGCTTAGAGCATTTGCACGGTCGGCAACCCACATACCTCGTCAACGGGTCGGTCACAGTCTCGGGCTATCGGTGAAGTTGTGGCCCCGGTGGCTCTGCTCTCTGGTATTGCCCTATCTCCTGAGAGTGCTGTCAGGTACGGTCGGCATCATCGAAAAGTCGTGATCTCGCTTCGGTCGCCTTCCCTCGCGCTTCTAGGTTTGGGTCTGCCCCTCCTTCTCCTCTTCTCCTCATGGTCGGATCGGCTGGCACCCTACTGCTTCTACACCCTGGGCCTCTGTTCCCTTCTGATCTCTGAACTTGGGTGATTGTCATGGCTGCGTGCGTGGCTTTTACCTGGGTTTGGGGTAGGGGTTTCATGCCTGCCGCCTCTGTTGCCTCCGGGCGATATGCAGTCCCTCCTGGTTCTGTTTCCAGTGGGTCTACAGTCGCTACTTCGCCCTGCCACACACTTTCTGTTTGTGTTGGTTTCGGTTACCAATCTTTCTCTTGGTGGTCTTGTCTGCCCTTTGGTCCTGGACGTAAGCGCCCGAGGTCTATATATATTTACCTCTTGATATTGTGATCTTTGGCCTACGGCATTCTCCTGCTGGCTCCTTGGCCCCTCTGCTGCTGCGGCAGAATGGGGTCAGTTGTTGGGCTATGGGTGGGTTGCTCATGGGTTCGGCTGGGATTTTTCTTCCTTGAGTTTTGTGAGGTTTCTGTACTTTCCTTGGTTGTTCACTGTTGGGGTGGGGAGTTTTCTTATGGGCTGCACGTCTGTGGAGGCTTTTTGGGCTTGTTGTATTCAGGCCTGCATGCTCTTCTGTAGTTTCTACCCATAGTACCGGGCGCCTTGGTGTCGGGCAGGTTCAGAGGGTTGTAGCACAAGGGATGCGGGATCGACTGTAGGTGGAGGTTTTTCCTGTCTTAGAGCGATCTGCATACGGGAGTTTGTACCTTAAACAATACTAAAATGATACTAAAAAAAAAAAGAAAAAAAGAAAAAAGGTACAAAGACAGCATTCAGCTTTAACGCTATGGCCAACAAGAACCGTACCCGCCTCACCCCAGGAAACATCCAAACCCCTAAGTCCGTCTGGTATGAGACCATCCGCACATCTCGCCTATCGCCCAACCAAATCCTACGAACATACTCGTACACCCAAAGGAAGTAGAAAGGAAAGAAGCAAGCAGGAAGGAGAGGAGAACCCTTAGCGACATCTACTACCGAAAGTATAAAAACATAAGGAATGAATGAACCCCTGACAAAGCAACTTTACGTCTGATAAGTGACATGAATCAGCCTGAGCTAGGAAGTGAGAGTATGGACCTGCACACCGGAGCGGTGCCGGCGGACAAAGCAGTACCCGATGGCAGGATAGGATGGTGGATGGAGGCGACTCTGGTGAGGGGTCACCGGAGGGTGTGCCAAAGCGGCATTAGCGATGGCCAGGAGGACCGGCGTAACCGCGGCAGGTTTTTGTAAGGTCACCGAAGATCGACAGTGTGAGGGGAGCAGTAAGGTGCCAGCTGAGGGGGTGGGAAGCTGGGGTGGGTGTAGCTGCAACCGAGCAACGGGACGAAGACCAAGAGGGTGGAGGGAGGGGGATGTGAGGAGGAAGGACAGTCCGAACACTCAAGACGACCGACTAGAGTAACCACGGCCGATGCTTTTCCGAATGGGCAACGAGGATGAGGTACTGAAGTTACTAACCGAAGTGTTCCCAGACAGGACCACACAATCAAGAAGGACAGGTACTTCGCAAAGGGCTTGGAAAGCTCAGCGCCCACGAGCGAAGAGGACAGAATGCCGACCGTGCAAAACCTAAGCGAGGTGCAAAGGAAATACGGGTTAAAAGGGAGAACTGAACTTCATGAGCGGGAGTCAACGATGAACAAGAACAAGAACCCCGTGGAGGAGCGGGTAGACCCCTGAGGGAGAGGATAGGTTGTAGCATCGCTCCCCTAGGCAGAAGCCATCAAGGGGGAGGAGAGGGGGTGGTGGTGGATCCCACCATGATTTCCCTGGTGTTGAGATTTCAATCGCCGGAGGTGTAAGGGAGAAGGTTTGTGCTAACAACTGTGACCGAGTCTTCTCCTTATGTAGACTCTTCACGCCAACAACACTAACCCTGATGACGCATAACTCGAGTAACGAGTCATGCCCGAAATCCATCCAATGACTTCCTATAAGTCACTGCGCACCATGCTGTAAACCAATCATAACACATAAATGAAGTTAGGTGCACAAAGCGCGTCACCTGAGTGAAAATCGTGACTCATAATGAGAGTCACGCGCGAAAGTCATTATATCATTATGACTCACCATCATGAGTCATAGAAACATCAACCAATCATAACATAATGATGACATACAAGTGCGAGTCATTTGAGAACTATGAGTCAACTGACTGCATAGGATGAAAGATAAATATATCTTATCACTGATTCCTATTAGTCATGTGTAATCTGCCTTACTTAGTCATCATTTGTGACAGGGCTTTGGAATAGTGAGAGCACCACTTCAGACTGCCCTTTTCCCAGTTGATATCTGTGCTGTCATTTTTTAACAATGACATTGGCTGGTAACCATTACCTTTGCCTGCCTGCATGTCTGTGACTTCAAAAAACATTTTATTCACATGGTCTACAATTTAGATATCCACCGTAGTGGTATAGTAAAGACGCGAGCCTGGAAAAGGATTCCTACTCATATCTGTAATAGGTGTCGGATCCTTCCAATGAACACAAGGTACTGGGGCACCTTAACACAATCGCTGCTTAGCACGGTCCCGGTAGCGCAACTATCATACACTAAGAGAGCTTCACCGCTCAGCCTCTCTTGGTTGTGGCTCTATTCCACACTCACTCTCACATGAATGGATCTTGTATGTGGCGGTGGGCCCGTAACCCTCAACCACTTTGTGGGTCTCTTGTCCCTAAACATTGTGGTTAGTATTTCTCTCAAGAATTTGGTATTGCTTTACGATAACTAGTTAATATCGCTTGCCTTTTGAAACAAAAGCAGCCACAATGGGTGGTGAATAGTATTATCACTTGATAGATTTACAGGGTTTCAATGGCTAGGGTGTTTACTATCACGCCAGCATGATTTCAGGTATTCAAACCTTGTAGCGGGGGCACCCTGTAGAGAGGTAAACTCTAAGGTGGCGACCGCACCAAACACTCAAAGTTGAAGATAAAGATGTGGTAAAATAATTCAAAAGAATCAACGGTAAAACTTAATATAGTTAAGCTCGAAGCTTCACTCAATTTGGTTATCTGGAGGAAAGGTTGGTTGTCGAAGTAGAATGCCAAAGGCTTAAACTTAAGTAGATATCAGATTTAAGACTTTGACATTCGCCACTACTTCAGACGATGTGCGAGCACCGTGTCCTGCCGGAAGTGTCGGACCAACTCGGGTACACTTAACTCCGTCAATGGGATATGAGTTTCTGCAATGCATCTCCAATACAACTGCAGGTGGAAAAACTCTTCCTATTGAAGGCATACCAGTGGCTAACTGTTATGACAACAACCGTAGTCAATACCTAGGTGGTGGACTCACTGGCCCAGTGGCAGTTTCGTCTATACAAGCTATGCAGTCCATCATTTAATCTACTCGACGTTCCAATGTGATAAATTGACATGCAAGCTACCCTGGTCAGATGTAGCCGATGGTTGACTAAGTGGGTGCTCCCCATAGCCACCCTCGCGGGACATACTCTACCGTGATAAGACTCATACCTCTAGAGTCCAATAACCACCCATAGTAATACTACAAATCAAGGGGAGAAGGTCCGGGCTGGTGACTGCGTTGTTTGTCTCGAAAGCACCCTGGCCTTCTGAGATTACCTGAGTACTACTAGGATGACAACCCTGCTACGCGTAGGTGATAATAGACTCCGAGGTGCCCGAGAGACCATATATAGGCGACCTTCATTTTGCCGGTTACCGATACTCCCCTTATATATCCTGCGAACGACATTCAGGTGGACGGACGGCGACGAGGTATCCGGTTTTACGGCAGCCGTTCCAATGTCCTCTTTTTACGAGCAAATGAGCAACTATGCAGCAGACTGCCTATGATACGCTGTCCCAACGCTGGGGCAAGAGGGGGGTGTCAGCAAAACCGGCTCAAGTTCAATAGTATGTTTGGGCCACCTTTACACAGGCGTGGGGCCTCCCCGCACGGATGCGTGTGTGTAACGGGGGCACCCTATAGAGAGGTGAACTCTAAGGTTGCGACCGCACCAAACTCAAAGTAGAAGATAAAGATAAAGTAAATAATTCATGAAGAATCAAAACGGTTAAACTTAATATCGTTAAGCTGAAAGCTTCACTCAATAAGTTCTCTTGAGGAAAGTTGATTATCGAAGCAGAATGCCCAAACGCTTAAACTTAAGTAGATATCAGATTTAAGCCTTTGACATTCACCACTACTCCAACCTTGTGCGAGCACCCTGTCCTGCTCAGGGTTTGTCCGAGGTCTACCCTCCACCAGGCATTATCGAGCTGGAAGTGTCGGACCAACTCGGGTACACTTAACTCCGTCAATAGGATATGAGTTTCTGCAATGCATCTCCAATCCAACCGCAGGTGGAAAAACTCTTCATATCGAAGTCATACCAGTGCCTAACTGTTATGACAACAACCGGAGTCAATACCTAAGTGGTGGACACACTGGCCCAGTGGTAGTTTCGTCTATACATGCTATGCAGTCCATCATTTAATCTACGCGTCTATCCAATGTGATAAATTGACATGCAAGCTCCCCCAGTGAGATGTAGCCGATGGTTGGCTAAGTGTGCGCTACCCATAGCCAGCCTTTCGGGACATACTGTACCGTGAGACGACCCATACCTCTAGAGTCCAATAACAACCCATAGTAATGCTACAAATCAAGGGGAGAAGGCCCAGGCTGGTTACTGAGCTATTTGTCTCGAAAGCACCCTGGCCTTCTGAGACTACCTGAGTACCACTAGGAAGACTACCCTATAGCCCGTAGGCTAGAATAGACTCCTAGATGCCCGAGAGACCACATATGGATGACCCCCATGTTGGCGGTTACCCATACTCCCCTTATATATCCTGCGAACGACATTCAGTCGGACGGACGGCGACGACTTATACGGTGTTAGGGCAGCTGCTCCAATGACGTCTTTTAACTAGCAAACGAGCAACTACACAGCCGTCTGCGTAAGACGCGCCGTCCCAACGCTGGGGCCAGAGGGGGTGTTAGCAAAGCCTGCCCAAGTTCAATAGTATGTTCGGGCCACTCTTGCACAGGCGTGGGGCCTCCCCGCGCAGATGCGTGTGTGCCCAAGAACATCTAAGAGCCCATAGAATCTGAGGCAATCGTCCTCTAAGTTCTAGGATGACTTTGCCAGTGAAGGCAGGGTAACTTGGACTCCACAGTAGGGTAACTGGGGTCCATTGGCATAAAGGTCAAATTCCCAAGGTAGGGTAACTTTGCCTTCTTATGCCATTAACCGCTCCGGCAGTCCGCCCGTCAACACTAAATGTTGTCTCGGAGGTCTGTGTAACGTTCCCATAAATTCCTTGACTTTATGCCAACTTACTCCCGAAAGGTTACCCTGCCTAGTAGAGTACCTTAAGGCTACTCAACTATTCCCTAGGTCTTATCCTAGGATCACCAGCCATGTGTATAATATATACGAGACCATACCACCTCTGGATACCACTTGGTATACCATTTGGGCTAAGGTGATAGTGATTGTGGCTACCTATCGTAGGGTCGTTACAGTGTGAGCCCAAGAACATCTCTGAGCCCACTGAATGTGAGGCAATTGACCTCTAAGTTCTAGGATGACTTTGCCGGTGAAGGTAGGGTAACTTGGACATCTCAGTAGGGTAACTGGGGTCCATGGGCATAATGACCAAATTCCCAAGGCAGGGTAACTTTGGCCTCTTATGCCATGAACCACTCCGGAAGTCTTCCACTTGACCACAAAAGTCGTCTCGGATGTCCGTGTAACATTCCCATAATTCTCTTGACCTCATGTGAATGTTCTCCCGAAAGGTTACCACGCGGTATACCATTTGGGCTAAGGTGGTAGTTATTGTAGCTACCTATTGTAGGGTCGTTACAACCCTACTCAGGTACACTTGAAAAATAACTTCAATTGCTAAGTCAACCCCAGCCTGCTAAAATCAAAACAAAACCCAACCAAATTCCATCCAAACAATGGAAAACAGTATGAGATAAACAAATAACACATTCCTCACTATCACATAAGAACTAAACAAAAACCTAAATAGCAAGAGCTGTAACTCTCCCAACATGTTGCAACAGAAACCTCCATTCATCGTGCACTTTCTAGTGCGATATATTACCTTCAGTTCGCAGCGCTCAAGGCTGGGGAATATACAACTGACATCCTTCATCTTCACCCAGCATGCCTGTCATAAATCGTGACTAAGCAAGGCAGATTTCACATGACTAATAGTTATTAGTCATAAGGTATGTTTAGGTTTCTAGGACTCACGATCGTGAGTCATATATGTTTATGTTTTACGCTATGCAGTCAGTTGACTCATAGTTCTCACATGACTCGCACTTGCGTGTCATCGTTATGTTATGATTAGTTGATCTTTATATGACTCACGATCGTGAGTCATATATGTTTATGTTTCACGCTATGCAGTCAGTTGACTCATAGTTCTCACATGACTCGCACTTGCGTGTCATCGTTATGTTATGATTGGTTGATGTTTCCATGACTCACGATTGTGAGTCATAATGATGTAATGATTTTCGCGCGTGACTCACATTATGAGTCACGAGTTCCACCCAGGTGACGCGCTTTGCGCACCTGATATGTTTTATGTTTTATGATTGGTTTACGGCATGTTACGCAGTGACTCATAGGAGTCATCTGATGGATTTCGGGCAAGACTCGTTATGAGTCCTAAGTCCGCGTGACTCGAGTTATGAGTCACCAGGGTTAGGGTAGGTGGCGTGAAGGGTCTATAAGTAGGAGACTTGGTCACAGTAGTTAGAGCTCTTCACGCTACCATCTAAGTACTTTCTTACAATATAACTTTACCTTTACCTTTACCTTTACTTCTCGCTTGTATGCAAGCAACCTAGCTCTCTAGCGTAAGAGCAATACAACCTTATTAAGATAAGAACAGTCCCACATCTCTCTCACGTGAGAAGAGATCACGATACAAAGAAGTTCCCTCGCCACCTCTCCCCAATAAGATATTGGAGTGAGATACGAAGGATATAGAATAGTGTAAAACCGAAAGACGAGATTATAAGTTAATCTCGGAAAGAAGAACACTCTCAGATACCTAAACGAACGAGAACTATAACGATAATTTAAGATCCTCACGTAAGTCGTTCGTTACCTGTTGCACCACTAATCTCCACCAGAGTAGGATTGTTACAATGCCCATCATTCGGCCTGGCGTGACGTTTTAGCATCTTGCCATCCCTGATTTCTTATCATAGGATAAAGCTTACCTAATCATCCATGTCGGTATCGACCTCCAAGATATTGAAATCTGGGGGAGGTGATCTACTGAGCTCGGCAACAACCTTTTTCACCGCTGGAGAAGGAGTGGCTTCAATACGTTGCACTTTCGGTAACGCTTTGGCTGTACGGCCAGCATCAGTAGCTGTTCACCTTCGGCTCAACCAAGCAGAAGCGATAAGTTGACTAGTTGTGGTACCCCTTTTCCAATAGTGACCTTCTTGTCCGCAGCATGAGCACTGGTTCAACTGCCTGCATTTATTGCTCAGAATTTGTGGGATACCACAATGCATCTTGATATACTCGGTTTCAACAGGTCGGGAGGACCTGGATTATTGATAATGGGGTTTCTGCTGTCATGTCCCTGGGGCCTTCCGCTCATTCCTCTGCTTTATTACTTCCTAAGGATACCTATCATCGCTCTTTGTAAGCTTTGAAGGGTGAATCTGTCTTTGTACCTGAGTACAGAGGTTGGTGGTATCTTCGAGCTGGTGCCTAGTTTGCTGTAGCAGGTCCAGGTAATCCATATATACCACTGGATAAGGTGTTTCCATGGACCAGGTGGCATTGAGGACATCAGTCATGCCCATGCATGCCCTGTTTTTAACAAACTCCCCACTATACCGTACCACTGTTGCAAGGCAGATAAGTTCTTTGATAAAGCGATCAACCTTTCCATCCTTGATATAGAACTAGCTCTATACCTTCCGAGCACGATTCCTATCCGAGTGACTGCTGAAGCTACCTTCCAAATGCTCGCGAAATCATTCCCACGTCACAACTCATTTTTGGGGTCAAACATGATCCCTTGTAGTTTGGCTGCATTCTTGATAATGTGCGGGTAGATTGCCTTATACCATCATATATGTACTGGAAGGTCGATTACGTAAAAATACGCAGATCTGATCTTATCCAAAACTGACAATCTGATAAGAACTGTGATGACATATCCCAACACACAGAATTTGTGGTCACAACATGTGATG
>Ga0307509_10009116_pt1 | contig 12473 bp, 15 predicted proteins | sample 10_EM_MG_FD_202245 | JGI IMG/M metagenome (GOLD analysis project Ga0307509, IMG submission 202245) | Populus trichocarpa ectomycorrhiza microbial communities from riparian zone in the Pacific Northwest, United States - 10_EM | ecosystem: Host-associated > Plants > Roots > Unclassified | place...
TATAAGCTATCTCACTCCTATCGAGGTGAATTAATTCCTGTACAATCACTTGTTACTTACTGATGTACCTACCAAATGCTGGAAGCTATTAGATTGGACACGTCACTCCTTGCCTTTCATATATCTCACAGTTGACTTGTGGTCAACGGACGGAGCAAGCCATAATCTCCAATTCTACACGGATAATACAGGAGGCGAGTTATCTCATGCCTGTGCTCATATGATTCACTGACGTCCGACCCCCCTTAGAATTTGTTTCTTCAAACTGGCTAAACAAAATAATGTGGAACACCGTTCAAACCAATCAACTAGTTTACCATATGATGAATTAAACCACTCGTCGGCCACTCACGGAAAACTCTGACATGTCAGAGGATGGTTCTCTCTACTTCGCTTACACATCGGCGAGTACTTTTTCTAAGCTGAATTCTCGAATCTAAAATATCTTTTTAGATCCCAGACGTTTCACTTACATGGCAAATTGCCGACCGGATGATTCGCACCAATTTTTTCACCGCAGGTAACTTGACAAACACCACCGATCCCGATTTCCGTGCGATCAACAACAGCTGGCCTGTCTCTGCATTTGCGTTGGATTTCGGTAATATCATACAAACTACGACACCACTGGTTTTTGCAGTAGGATTGGTTAGGGATCCGATCGTCGTCTACCAGACCCCCAACGGGCTTGAAAGCAGGAGTCAATTATGGCAAAAGAAATGGAGTGATGTGGGGAGTGCGGTCAGTGCCTCTCGTGTCGGTGTATCGATGCATGACTGAAACCGTGAAAAAAAGATAGGCGATTTCTTGTCAGGCTACTCTGAATCGCTTTCCCGTGCCACTGCTTTTGACAACAGCATCGTGTCCGCCACATCAGCTATTTCTTCCAAATTCAATATGACGTCTTCCGCAACGACGCAGTTGACAGACCTGGCCATTCTCAGCTTGAGGCAGACAATTGGGTCACTTGAGTTCACGGCATCATAGCTCTCCGATCAGGGCATGGATGACTTGAGAGTATTCATGAAGGATGTAGGAACTTCAAGGTGCATTTGATTTCATTGGATCTTTGACAATATTAACGTTACTTGGCTTTAGATATGTGAATCCCGTAGAAATGATCTATGCGTCTTTCCCTGCTTTCCTCTACCTCAAGGCGACACTTGCAGGTCAATTACTCGTGCCACTATTAGAATTCCAGTCTTCGGTATCGTATAATCTTGACTATGCTGCTCCAGATTTAGGTGCGCCGATTTCATGATTCCAAGGGTATCTGAGTTTAATCATTTCGTGAAGGTAGCAGCTGGCCAAAGGTATTGGGAAAGAACACAGGTTCGGGATCTGTTGACAGTAAGTGTTCTGCGTTTGGGAATATTTTGTTCGGAATAAAAACCGGGATGGAACATGCACGATAGGTTCTGGCTCGATGCTCGTTATGGCACTTGCGCAAGCGAGAAAATCGGGCGATGGGAAATTGTTATTTACTTATTACGATGTCTTCCGCAAGTGGGCAGATTTTTTGATAACATCCACGAAGTCAACTGGATTGTATGTTTTTTTTTTTCCCTCTTTGGCCATTGCTGAAGCTCATAAAAGCCCGACAGCCGATGGGCTCCTGGGCGCCACTTCCAACTTCATGCTCAACGGTATCATGGGCATCTACGCGATGGGCCAGATAAATAAGGTTCTTGAGGCAGTAGGAGCTGATTCATCACTGACTTCGCATTTTTTGGTGAGTCATCCCAGCCCTGGAACCTCAACAGTCTTCTGAGTTGGAATGAACCAGGATACGGCGAGAAGTTTTGCGCAGAAGTGGAAAGAGTCTGTGCTTGATTCGGATTGGCACCCTTATGGAAACAATGCGTCGTGGGGTTTGTTGTATAACCTCTATGCGCCACGGTTGCTTGGTGCAGACATCATACCCGAACAGGTAATTAACATCTATCTAGAGATGATTACTTGACATAACATCTTTGCAGATTTACGAGCTCCAGGCTGGGTGGTGTTCCAGTCAGAGTGCGAAGGGTATCGCTTTACTTTCTATTTAGTCTGCGTCATGGTTGACATTCGGCTTGCATAGTACAATCGACACAACCTTATGGACTTTCGTATGAGGGTAGTCAGTCGGTTACAGTTAAAGCTCGTGTGTTTTTCTTTTTCTTTTTCTTTTCCTCATCCTTACTACATACTGACGAGTGTGGTGGAAGATTGGACCCTCCTTACTGCCGGGAGTATTGTCAATTCCACCATCAGCGACGCACGAGATGCTCTCCTTAGTACGGTTCACGCAAGATCGTTCATGAAAACTGGACAGAACGCGAACCCTTCGACATATAGTGCGATTGACGGATCGCTAATTAATGGAACTGCGAGTCCTGCCATGGGGACAGCCTTTGCTTTCTTGGCCTTGGGGTGAGCTAACTGAACTTTTGACTCTGGAGCATCTGTTTTACGAGTTTCTTGTAGTCTGCCTGATCTAGCAATAAAGTTACCCTCTGGTTCACTCAAGAGTTCGACTACGAGTAGAGCCACCAACCGAGTTCCAGCCATAGTAGGCGGAGTTCTCGGGAGTATAGCCGTGATTCTTTTGGTATTCCTATACCTTCGTCAAAGGCGTGGAAAGGTAGAAGGAGATCAGGACTTTCCTGTCACACCATTCACGTCCGAGTTTAACCAGGAAGAGTCCGAGTCTGATCAACCCGAAGATGCGCCTCGTCTTGTGTCTTCGCCTGTCCGTCGACCGCAGAAATCAATACCACATCGACCGAATTACCTTTCTAGCATTCGAACCAAAAATCATGCCAAGGTTGACCTGGAAAGTAGCAGCAGCGTTGCTGGAAGCAGTACTAGGACGCCAGCGCAGGATGATGATCTCAGGCGGGAGGTGGAGCAGTTGAGGATAGTTGTGGAGGCGCTGAGAGAGGAGCAAGTGGCTCCACCTCAATTTGTTGATCAGGATGTACCTAATGAGCCTCCGCCTGGGTATGGAACTCTGACCCAACAGCCCTAGGCCTTGCTCGGCCATGCTACGGTATTGCTCTTTCTTCTCTTGACGCAAGTCACGCAACACTCAACAACTTTAAAATAAAAGTTCTGGTTCTTCAAAACATCGCCCTGTAATGCCGTACATATATATACATCACCACACTCTTTCAAACCTGAAATTACTTTTGCCCAAAACTCGGAACATATCTCGTAGCCAGTGTGGTCAACTACACATTCAGCTCGCGGACTCGGAAGATTCATCCAGTCTCACCACGCCGTAACCGCAGAATTTAATGATCCAGTCATGCTCGGACTGCCATGTAAAAAAGCCAACGAGGCATTCCCGTATCTGCTGCCGCCCAACTGACGACTCGGCTGATGTTCCATCAATCACAAGCACGTGTAGCTGCGAGGAGAGAAGCAAATTTTGTACTTCCCTAATATCATAGAAATCGGGGTAACATTATCATCATCTTGTAGCATCCATGGATCCAGTGTGGCCTAACCGACGCACTTTTCGTCCTTCTCCGTCGACTTACTACGGCTATCTGTATAAGGAACCCTCCTGCGGACCTGCTCACGCTTCGTTCATTGCGATTGGGCTGCTTCCAAGAATCTCATCTGCATAAGTTACATGGCAGCTTATTTTTACAAAGACCCGTTTCGCCATCACTCTATGTGAGCTGAAATCGGTGAGAGTCGCAATGGCTAATTTGAGTTTTTTTTCCATGGTATGTATAGCTTACCTGCCTACAGCCCGCAGTTTCCACTACTTTCAACAACGCTGCTAGTGGTGTGGAACACCAGTTATGAGACTTCCTTCCCTGGTTCTGTCTTTGTTGGGCCTTTATGCCGTCCGTGCGCAGTATGCCTCAACTTACCCCGCGCCGATCCCTCTATTCCACAAATCCCCTTACCTGAATAGCTTCATTTCCCCTAATGCAAGCGCGAACTGGCCAGCGTTTTTCATGCCACCGGTGTGTACCCAGCATTCAAATGTGTAGAGGTTGTTGATGAGGTTATTCCTTAGAACCAAGGGTGGTTTCTTGGACTCCGCGTGGACGGTAGCCCGTATCTCATCCAAGGCGTCCATACAAGCTACACCGCTGCAACAACCATCGGTGTTTACATTACACCCACACGCACCATTTTTACCGTCGATGCTGGTCCCGTGAGAGCCAATATAAGCTATCTCACTCCTATCGAGGTGAATTATTTCTAATATGCAATCACTTGTTAATGCTGATACACTTACCAAACGCTGGAAGTTATTAGATTGGACACGTCACTCGTTGCCTTTCATCTACCTCGCAATTGACTTGTGGTCAACGGACGGAGCGAGCCATAATCTTCAATTCTACACGGATATTACAGGAGGCGAGTTATCTCACACTTAGTTGTGTTCCTATAACTCACCGTTCCCTTAGAATCTCTTTCTTCGGACGCGACAAATAAAATAATGTGGAACAGCATTAAAATCAATCAACTCGTCTATCATGTGATGAATCAAACTACTCTTTGGTCACTCACGGAAAACTGAGACAGGGCAGAGGATGGTTCTCAATACTTCGCTTACAAATCGGCGAGTACTTTTTCTACGCTTCTTTCTCAAATCTAAGGTTGGATATCTTTTAGATCCCAGACGTTTCACTCACATGGCAAATTGCATCTCAGGACATTCGCGGAGCTTTTATCATCGCAGGTAACTTGACAAACACCATCGATACCAATTTCCGTGCGATCAACGATGATTGGCCTGTGTCCGCGTTTGCACTGGATTTCGGTAACATCACACAAACTACGACACCCCTGGTTTTTGCAATGGGATTGGCCAGGGATCCGGTCGTCACCTACCCGACCGTCAGTCAGCCCAGGAGCCCATTATGGCGAAAGAAGTGGAGCAGCGTAGGGAGTGCGGTGAGCACCCTCACCTACGTATATCAATGCATGCTGATAAAGTGAATGAATAAAGATAGACGATTTCTTGTCAGGTTACTTTGATGCAGTTTCCCGTGCAGTTGCTTTGGACAACAGCATAGTGTCTGCCACGTCTGCGATTTCTTCAAAATTCAGCATGGCATCTTCCTCGGCAATGAATCTGGCAGACCTTATCGTACTCAGCTTGAGGCAAACAGTTGGTTCACTCGAATTCACAGCATCGCAACTCTCCAATCAAGGGTTAGATGACTTAAGGGTATTTATGAAGGATGTAGGGAATTCAAGGTGTGTTCTGTATTCTCTTTTGTTTGCTTGGAAGATCTTGTGGTAACGGGATTCCTTGCCACAGACGTGTGAATCCTGTTGAGATCATATACGCGTCTTTCCCTGCTTTCCTTTACCTCAATGCGACACTTGCAGGCCGATTACTTGAGCCTCTATTGGAGTTTCAGTCTTCGGAATTGTACAGTCAAGTCTATGCCGCTCCAGATTTAGGTAAACCACTGAGCATGATCTGCAATTCGACTGGAATTTAATAGTTTCGTGAAAGGTAGCAGCTGGCCAAACGTATTAGGAAACAACACGGGTTCTTCATTTGCCATCGACAGTGAGTATGCATTATCAATTCCAAAAGAAACTTCATTGATGGTCACTGGTAGGTTGTGGCGCAATGCTCGTTATGGCACTAGCACATGCGAGAAAATCTGGCGACGGGACGTTGTTGATTACTTATTACAACCTCTTCCGGAAGTGGGCGGATTTTTTGGTGGCGAAGTCTCTCCAGCCAACTGGATTGTACGTTGTTTCTTCCCTTTGCCATTGCTGAATATGATATTCATTTTCCTCATAAAAAAGTGTGACTGCAGATCGGCTCGGTAGCGCTACTTCCAACCTTGTGCTGAAGGGTATCATGGGTATCTACGCGATGGGTCAGATAAATAAGATTCTTGAAGCAAGAGGAGCTAATTCGTCATTGACTTCGCATTATTTGGTGAGCTGGTACCAGCCTGGAGCCCTGAGAGCCTTTAGCCCATTCTGAGTTGGACTGAACCAGGATACTGCGGAAAATTTCTCGCAGCAGTGGCAATATTCGGTGCTTACTTCGGACCATGTCCTCTCCTCATATGGAAACAACTCATCGTGGGGGTTGTTGTATAATCTCTATGCGCCACGGTTACTTGGTGCAGATATTATCCCCGAACAGGTGATCAGTCCATATTTATCCAGGTATCATCGCTTATATATAACATTTCCAGATTTATGAGCTTCAGGCTAGCTGGTATTCTATTCAGAGCATGAAAGGTATCGCCTTAATTTCTACATCGCCCGCGTCGTGATCGACATTCTCGTCTTGCATAGCACAACCTTATGGACTTCCGTATGAGAGCAGTCAGTCAGTTACAGTCAAAGCTCGTGTGTTCTCTGTTTTCCTCGTCCTTGCTCCATACTCATGATCACGCCGGAAGATTGGACCCTTCTTACCGCCGCCAGTATTGTAAATTCGACCGTCAGCAACGCACGAGATGCCCTCCTTACCACGGTCCATGCAAGGTCATTCATGAAAACGGGACCGTACGCGAACCCTTCGACATATAATGCGATTGACGGACGGCTAACAACTGGAACTGCGAGTCCTGCCATGGGGGCAGCTTTTGCTTTCCTGGCCTTGGGGTGGGCTGTGTATTTTTTTCGACTCCAAATTGTCTTCTTACGATATTGTTGAAGCTTACCCAATCTGAGGGTAAATCTACCCCCAGGCTCAGTCAGGAGTTCGACCAGAGCCTCCGGAAACCAAGTTCCAGCCATAGTAGGTGGGATTCTCGGGGGCCTAGCTGGGATTGGTTTTGTAATTCTTTTGGCCTTCCTATACGTCCGTCTGGGGCGCAGAAAAGCCTCGGGTATCGTCGTCAGCGGCGGAGACGTTCATGGGGCAATCCCGATTGGGCCGTCACTCATTACACCATTCGAAGTTTCTAGCCTTGCATCTTTGCCTATCCGACATCCAGAGAAATTAATTCCGAATCAACCAGGGGGGTTTTCTGCCCCAACCAGCGTTACAGAGAGTAATAGCAGCGTTGCTGGAAGCAGTAGGAAGGCTAGGGTGTCGATGTCACCGCAGGATAGTGATCTCAGGCGGGAGGTGGAAAAGTTGAGGATGGTTGTTGAGTCGTTGAGGGACCAGCAGGTGCCTCAGCCTCAAGTTGTTTATCAGGACTTGAGGGATGTACATGATGAGTCTCCGCCTGAGTATGGACCTCCGGGACAGGGCTAGGACGTATGTGGCCATGACTTTTTTTTTGATTCTCAACTTACTGGACACGCAGATTCTGATGTCCTTCCACCCACCATTGCCTACGAACTTGCCCATAAATGCAAGTCGTATGCAAACGCCTTGCATGTTACCGACAGATTTGACCCAATCAATCACGACGTCTCCACCAGAAAACCCTTAAAACTGACTAAATAAAAACCCACAGTCATTACTCGATTGAGAACTCTCCGTCACCCAGTAAAAAAATATAGTCATGGTCGAACCACAATTCGAGGATGTTCCGTTACGTCGCAACCGACAGTCACACTTAACTCGTTTCTGATAAAGTGTAGTCATTTATCTGGTATTGAACTTGAGAGAGGGAAAATCCGCAATCGAAAATAACTCAGTGTCATGGGTGAATAGCAAAGATTAAAAGCTAGAGATGGATATATATAGCAGACAAAATGTGGACAAGATAGTAATCGTGACCCACCATTGCCTTTCCTATTTCTTTAGCCATACGGCGGAATTTCCCATGGCTGGTCCTGCACACACGCTGATCGACAGAGATGAGGCTGTGCTAGCAAGTAACTATGGATATGCCTTGCGGCAGCCATCTTCATTGCCCGTCTCTCTCACCTCCATGACCGAACCCTCGTCCACTGCAGTAAAGGGGAAAGGGGAACCCCTTCTGAATCTGTTCAAACGACTCAAATCGGCCGCTAGCCGGTCGACGCACTTTTCATCCCATGGCGCTCACCTAGGAATTGCAGAGCCGACAGCTTCACGTAAGTATATTGGCGCCATCTTATTCTATCTACGACTCCTCAACCGCTTGCACAACCAGCCTCGACGAATCCTCAAACGCAAGTCTCAGTGACTGCAAAAGAGGGTCCTTCAGTTAGGCTAGAATCCACGTTCCATCAGGGGTCCTCCTTCAACAACATCAATAATCTGATGATCAATGGCGGTATATTCACGAATAATAATAACCAGGTAAGTATCTATCTAGGTTCCATGTGACTCCACGCTGATTAATTGAACAGAAACCGGACCTGGAACGTTTGCGTCCCTCCCGTAGGGCTGACCACAAAACCGTTCTCGAAGAGCAAGCCCTGAAGCGTGAAGAGTGCACGGCCGGAACGCGCGTCAAGATATTGGAAGACATCGCAAGATGGGCCAACGATTCTTCGTCAGGGAGCCCGCGTGTCTTCTGGCTGACTGGCCAAGCCGGCTCTGGCAAAACCACCATTGCGTATACAATAACCAAATGGTTCGAGAAGGATGGCAAGGCCGACCTACACACCGTCTTGGGTGCCAACTTTCTCTGCTCGCGGCAATTCGAAGAAACACGGGAACGGACTCGTATCGTTCCCACTATCGCCTACCAGCTTGCTCGTAAATGCAAATCATATGCAGACGCCTTGCATAATGCCGACAAATTCGACGCAGTCTATCAGGACGTCCCCATCCAGTTGAAGGATCTTCTTATTGGACCTTGGCAGCAGTCCACACGCCACCCTGAACCACCCTACCTCATTGTCATCGATGCTCTCGACGAGATCAAGGGCGATGGAGGGTCGGCGTTTTTACGCGACCTGCTCATAGCAATCAACGAATACGACCTGAGAGGTTTCAAGTTTCTCGTATCGAGTCGGTCAGATCCTAAGGTTGCTGCACTGTGCGAGTCCTTCGAGGCTGTCTGTCGTCTCCAAGACGTGCCGATTGAAGAGGCAAAGTCAGACATCGAGACGTACCTGAAAACTCAGCTCCCGGAGCTTGCGAGAAGTCCATCTTTTGCCGAGCTTGGGCGGCGCGCAGGTGGTTTGTTCATCTATGCTGCAACGGCGGTAAAGTACTTGACCCCGCTTGACTCGATCACGATTGGAGAGCAGACCGAGATGCTTAACGACTTCCTTTCCAAATCATACGAACCAGTTTCTTCAAGTGACGCTACATCGTTGGTTGATGAATTATACCGACAGATTATGTGCGACGCCTTTTCGAAGCTCAGCAGAAAAGTTTTGGCTCGCCGATTGCGCATCCTTTACACCTTCCTATGTACGGCTGAACGGACATCTACCTCTATCGTTGCCACGCTCGTCCCTGGTGGTGATGATGAAGCGACAAGGGCAGTTCTGCGTGATCTCCATGCTGTACTTTATACCCAAGACGATCGAGTGTTTTGGTATCATGCTTCCTTCCCTGACTTCATTTTCACTCAAGCACGGTCAAACTTCCGCATCGATAAGAAGGACTTTACATTTTCGTGTAACCAACCAACTCACCACAGTCTCCTCGGCGAATCTTGCTTCCGTATCATGAAGTCTGGTTTGCGATTCAACATGGGCAACATAATGTCATCCTTCCTATTTGACCGCGACAACGCCGTTGAGCTGTCTGAGCAAGTCAACCAAAACATCAGTGCTGTTCTGAGGTACTCATCTCACTACTGGACTCACCATTTGCCCTCGCCCTGGTTGACCAATACCGATAATCTCCGTTGCTGCATTTCGGAGTTCCTCCAAATTCGTGTCCTGTTTTGGATTGAGGCTATGAATCTGCTCGGATTACGCAATCAGTGTACTCCGATGCTTCAATTTGCGAGACAGTGGGTGTTAAAGGTATGAATTGTACGGTTTGAGATGTACTGCAACAACTAATGCTGTCAGTCAGTGCGGGAAGAGTTATTCGGAATTGGGGCGTGACATTGGTGAAGCTGCTAATTTTGCTACCTATTTCACTGGGAGTCCGGCTGCTGAATCGACACCGCACCTGTACATCTCGGCGTTGGCAACATGGTCGCAGGACGCCAGTCTCTCTCGGAACTGGAAAACCCAATTCAGTCGCATCCCTATCTTTACACATACCAAAGGCGGTATTGATTTACCATTGATGACGGTATCAACTAGGGCACCAATTATGGCTGTCGGGTTTTCGAGCGACGGCACGCGGATTGTATCTGGCTCAGGTGACAACTCTGTGCAGGTGTGGGATGCATCGACAGGTGTGGAGCTGAAGGAGCTGAAGGGTCACACCAGCCGGGTCAATTCAGTCGGGTTTTCAAGCGACGGCACGCGGATTGTATCTGGCTCGGACGACAGCTCTGTGCGGGTGTGGGATGCATTGAGTGGTGTGGAGCTGAAGGAGCTGAAGGGCCACACCAGCAGGGTCAATTCGGTTGGGTTTTCAAGTCATGGCATGCGGATTGTATCGGGCTTGCATGACAACTCTGTGCGGGTGTGGGATGCATTGACAGGTGTGGAGCTGAAGAAGCTGGAGGGCCACACCAGCTTGGTCACTTCAGTTGGGTTTTCCAGCGACAGCATGCGAATTGTATCTGGCTCGCATGACAACTCTGTGCGGGTGTGGGATGCATTGACAGGTGTGGAGCTGAAGAAGCTGGAGGGCCACAACAGCTACGTCAACTCAGTTGGGTTTTCAAGCGACGGCATGCGAATTGTGTCTGGCTCGGATGACACATCTGTGTGGGTGTGGGATGCCTTGGAGCTGAAGAAGCTGAAGAAGCTGGAGGGTCACACCAGCTCGGTCATTTCGGTCGGGTTTTCAAGCAACGGCATGCGAATTGTATCCGGCTCGTATGACTCTGTGCGGGTGTGGGATGCATTGACAGGTGTGGAGCTGAAGAGGCTGGATGGCCACACAAGCTGGGTCAATTCGGTTCTGTTTTCAAGTGACGGCCTGCGAATTGTGTCTGGCTCGTCTGACAAATCTGTGCGGGTCTGGGATGCATTGACAGGTGTGGAGCTGAAGAAGCTGAAGGGCCACACAAGCTGGGTCAATTCGGTTGGGTTTTCAAGTGACGGCCTGCGAATTGTGTCTGGCTCGTCTGACAAATCTGTGCGGGTCTGGGATGCATTGACAGGTGTGGAGCTGAAGAAGCTGGAGGGCCACACCAGCTTGGTCACTTCGGTTGGGTTTTCCAGCGACAGCATGCGAATTGTATCTGGCTCGCATGACAACTCTGTGCGGGTGTGGGATGCATTGACAGGTGTGGAGCTGAAGGAGCTGAAGGGCCACACCAGCTGGGTCCATTCGGTCGGGTTTTCGAGGGACGGCACCCGGATTGTGTGCTCATATGACAAATCTGTGTCGGTGTGGGATGCACTGACAGGTGTGGAGCTGAAGAAGCTGAAGGGCCACACTAAGTGGGTCAGTTCAGTCGCGTTTTCGAGTGATGGCATGCGGATTGTATCTGGCTCATCTGACAAATCTGTGCGGGTGTGGGATGCGTTGACAGGTGTGGAGCTGAAGGAGCTGAAGGGCCACACCAAGTTGGTCAACTCGGTTGGGTTTTCAAGCGACGGCCTGCAAATTGTGTCTGGCTCGTCTGACAAATCTGTGCGGGTGTGGGACGCATTGAGAGGTGTGGAGCTGAAGAAGCTGAAGGGCCACACCAGCTGGGTCAATTCGGTTGGGTTTTCAAGTGACGGCACATGGATTGTATCTGGCTCGGATGACTCTGTGAGGGTGTGGGATGCATTGACAGGTGTGGAGCTGAAGAAGCTGGAGGGCCACACCAGCTGGGTCACTTCAGTTGGGTTTTCAAGCGATGGCATGCGGATTGTATCTGGCTCAGTTGACAACTCTGTGCGGGTGTGGGATGTGTCAAAGATTTGTTATGATCACTTTTCTTGGAATGTGGCAGACTCAAATTGGATTATCTCTTCTCAGGGGCAAAACCATCTTATGTGGGTGCCACAAGAGGCTGGATTGCCTTCACCTTTCAATACCCTGATAATTTCTTGCTTTGGATTTGGCACTGTTGACTTTTGTCGGGCTATGATAGGTGTTAATTGGGTTCACTGTTATACACCATAGCTACAGTAGATAATTTCTCAATGATCCTTTGTTGAATATTTGCAGAACATGATATGTATTTTTCAAAAGAAATTCCCTCTACCAATTCCCGAAGGTGAGGGTTATAGGGCCTTTGTTGACATCACTTTTTGGCAGGGATTCACGAAATCAACTTTTTCTCGTGATCTCGCCGTCTGTCCCCTCTGTATAATGTGGAATTGAGTAGATCTTTGTCATTCTCATGTTCTGCATGGTGCGATTGTATTTTCCGCTTTGCAGGACAACTAGGAGGTCGCTTAGATGTCTTGTGGCTTGCAAATGTTACATGTGCAAACAATGTCCGGCACGGTCTGCTTTGGCGGGGATTCCCGAAGTCTACTTTTCCTTGATCTCTTAAACGCTCTTTTCTGTATAATGTAGAATTAGGTATAAACTGGTCATTTTCACACTCTGCACAGTGGTACCACATTTTTTG
>Ga0307509_10009117_pt1 | contig 12473 bp, 9 predicted proteins | sample 10_EM_MG_FD_202245 | JGI IMG/M metagenome (GOLD analysis project Ga0307509, IMG submission 202245) | Populus trichocarpa ectomycorrhiza microbial communities from riparian zone in the Pacific Northwest, United States - 10_EM | ecosystem: Host-associated > Plants > Roots > Unclassified | place...
TTGTGAAGGAGGGCGGTCAACGAGTAGTGTTCCGAGGGGTCTGCGACGAGCGCGTGTGCGAGGTAGAGAGAGGTGGAGACTGCAATCCACTAAGCGGGAGGAGCGGATCAATAATTGCGCGTGACCCGGATATCCTCGCGGAATCCATACCTCTCTGGCATGTTGTGCACCCACGACAACCACGGCGCCCTTGCGCCTCAGGGATGTCCCGTTCGGTTCAGACTTTGGAGTATTTGAGATCTTTAGTACGGTCATTTCCCGTTGTTCGGCGGTACGGCCGATACTGATTAGCTCCATCAAGTCCGAATGGTCCCTAGCCAGGTCCGAAATGAAGACCTGGATCTCCGAAAGCGGGTGGTACGAGGAATGGAAGGCCGAATCTGAGAACGATGTATTCCAAGTTGTTGGACCAACCGCTTGGGGGGGCTGGGAATCGAGCATCGGGAAGTCCTCGAATGGTAGCTTGATGGGTGATCGAGTCGAGTTGGAGGGGAAGTAGATATCGATGTGGTCTGGGGTAGCGCGCCAGACATCGAGGCCATGACTCTAATCCGAGGGTTATCTTGAGTATGTCTGAGACCCCAACACGCGGGGTGCGCACCTGTGCCTTGCCCAACGCCTTTTCGAGTTCAGTAGTGGAAGTGAGATTGAATCGCCTTAGGACGGGAGTCCCCTCGTCCTCGATGACAAACTGGTCCCCCCCGAAGCCGTAGGGATCTTTCAGACAGAGACTTGCGAAGAGGAGACAGCGGAGTTTGTTGCCGAACATGGTGACCTGAAGGAGGAGCGGTTCCTTACCCTTACTGGGAATTGTTTGGCAAAACCCTCGGAACCAAACAATCGCATATCACACGTGACACTACTCACGCTTTCCAAGAAATTGGATGCTCATCGGGAGGTGGTACATAACGGGGGATATCTATCTATAGTCCTTGCTGTGTCTATCTATCACGCTGCGAGCGTTCAGAGCCTGGGAGGTACTGGGGTTTGCGAACGTTCTCCGGGCGCGTACTTGGCCTACGGGAGGATGATGACGTTAGTGACCCCGAAGAATGCGAAGGGAAAGGACCAGACCATCTCATTCTCCTTCTTGACGAACCCACACTTCTCATAGAATGCTGCACGAAAGGGTTAAACGAAAGGGACTCCAATTCCAGAGCGAATCAGACTTACGTATGTTGTTGTCGCTGCAGTTCAAGATAGTCTTGTACGCTCCAAGACCCTCACTGATACCTGTCAAGGCGTGGATGATCCTCAACCCCAGCTTCTTGCCTTGCTGGTTCTTATCCACCGCGATATCCTCGATGTGTCCAACGGTTCCCAGACCCCTCAAGAACTTTTTCTCCATGAACACAGTTCCAGTACCGACCACTCTGTCATTCGTCTTGGAAACGATGACGATGGGGAAGTATACTTGGTTGGATTTGAGTCCTTGGCCTGTGTTTGCTCGAGTGGGTGTAGGGCGGAGTAAGCCGCCTGAAGCCGGTGCCTGCGTAGATGCGGTGAACTTCGTGGTGTTGAAATGGTTCAGCCACGCATCATAGCCCGGATCCGGGGCATGAGAAAGAACCGAGAGGACTTGGATGTGACCTCTGTGGTAGTCTGTGGAAGATAGTGGCCTGATCTGTATGGTCGAGTAGAGACGGTTAGACCACCAGATCGAGGGCAAGAGAGCGCCAGTATCGACGAACATGGAGGTCCTCTGGTAATGCTTCCCTCACTTGAGCTGGGATGTATTCCGTCGGGAAAGCAAGATCCAAGTCCTTATCATTGGTGAAAACGGATGGTGAGGTAACCGCGGTGGTCATGGTGGGAGGTGGTCGTGGAGAGGTGGAGAATACCCAACGGGTTTGACTTCAGTGTGACCTGTCATGTCTGTCATGTTCATCTTCGCCGCACTAAACCAGGTGACCCACGTGGGGGATGCGCGTCTCGGGCTGGGTCATGGCTGATCGTGTCGAGGATTCTATGCGCGAAAAGATACAGGACTCTCATTAGATGTGCTACAAGAACTTCATTCAAATCGGGTCTACTGTGCTCATCACCACATGTCCAACAGGCTTTGAGAGATCTCCTACTCAATGTTTCAGCACGTTTCGACGAGGTCAGCAACGCGAACTTACCCTCAGCCTCCCTAGGTTATGTGCAATGGAGACGTTGACAATCGTCTTCAATCTCCTCCTTGCGTCGGACTTGCTTATTGTGAGCTGGTAGCTCCCAGAACAGTGACAGTGCCTGGAAATATTATCCGATTGCAGCTGTTTGCATTTCGAGCAACGCAGATCCTGGAGCGCAGCTCGTTTTTCCAACTCATGGGCGAGTTGTATCAGTGTCAGCTCTATCCCGGTCCTATCGTATTCACCACCGCACCTCCCACACCTCCACTTCGCATTGATCTCGGTGTTACTTGGAAATAACTCGGGGTCTCGGCAGAAGTCAAAGTCTCGGATCCCATCACAATGGCGGCAGGGGACACTCGAGAGTTTCAAGGGCTCACAGGGGTTTCGGAACGTGGCCTCGGCGGAAAACTCTCTTACCCCGACGAGCTCGAGCATATTGCGCTTGATCAACCCGGCTTCGACGTGGTACTCTTTGGCGAGCCCTATGACCGCGCACACAAACTTGGCATACTCAAGCGAGGGGTTGGACAGGTGAAGATAAGATCCAGGGAGGAGGGGGAAGTTCCACTCGACGAGTTCCTCCTCGTCCATCAGGGCCGCTCTATGGCGTTCGTGGACGCCCCCGACGGCCTTTAGGAGCTTCCGGGTGAGACGCTTCGCGAGAAACTCTCTTGTTGAATCGAGCTCTTGTGTTTTGTTGGCATCGCGTTGCGTGGCGTCCGGCGGACCGCCAATAGGAATCCGTTTGGGGATGCGCTGAGATCCATGGGTCTTCTGTCGTATTCGGTACATCTCAACGATGAAGTACTTGACAGTGCTGGAAAAGTCATCCTGGATGGGACGAGGAAGGAAGGTCTGAATATTCCACCGCATCTCCATGACGATTTCATCTGGCGGGTCGATAGCCAACGGGTCTTCACAAACGATTCCACCGAGGTTGGCTTCATCCATGAACAGAAGGAAATCGTAGAAACGGTCCGTCTGGAGGTATATGTGTTGGAACAACTCGTGGGAGTTGACCGCCGACAGGATGTATGTTGCATATGCGTGCGCCGTCCCAGGTGGTTTAGAGGTGACGAGAAGCAGCCGAGTGAAATCCGCGTAGATGACATTCGCTCCCAGCCTCCTGAACTCAGCCAGCATTTGGATGAAGGTCTTCCGCATCAACCCTTGAATAAACCGGTGCATACCAGGGTCGTACATGTGAGACACATTCGAACTGACCCACCGCCAGAAGTGATCTAGCGTTATGGTGGAAGGGCTGTCGAACTTGCCGCGAACTTTATCCAGCAACCAACTTTTGACAATGCCACGGAGGATGCTGAACGCGTGCGGGGACATGGTTATTTCGCCGAGTGTCATGGGTCGTTGACTGCCATTCGCAAATTCGTCTAGGGTGTGCGACGAATCGAAGGCGGTCACTCCTCCACTACCCTCAAGCTCGTTGACAACCACCGAATGGAGGACGGAATTGACGGCGAGGTTCCTAACACTAACCTCAAGGCAGACGTTGGGGTAGCATCCGGGGGACACAAACTCCGAGCTCTGCATGTCGTCCACAGGTTGCAGGTCTTCTTCGGTGCCACCGAGGTCAGGACGCGATCCAGGAGACCACCAAAGAACGATGTCTTGCTTTACGAGGCGGCGAGCAAACGTCACATCCGCCAGGAATAATGGCTGGTCTCCATCGATATTCCCAACGGGCACATCAAAGTAATCCGCCAAGGAAACCATCCGGTCTAGCCACTGTCCGAGGCCTAAGTAACGAAGGATTATTTTCTGCGCTACTGCGCTCTGCCATGGGAATACGTCGAGGGAGTGTGGTCCTTTTGTCTGCGGTAGAGTGAGGACGGGGAACTTCGCCAGCGTGGGGACATTACGCCGGAAGTGAGACACATCCTTCATCGATGAGATCACCATAGTGTACGATTGGTCCCCTTGTAGCCCAATTTCTCGTGAGACAGCTTTGAGTGCCGTGGCTTCGTTGCTGTGGTAGTTGGTCGCGAATTCCCGCGTGTACGAATATTTGATGGAGGTGCATCTTGCGGTAAGTTCCGTCTGCTTTTTGAGAAGGTTTTCGTAGGTCTCGGAGAGTCGGGGGATGGGTTGACGACGAGTAGCAGGGTCGACTATATGAAGCTTTACCGGCCCGTCGGGGGTGAAGAGAGCGAACACGTGCACGGGTGCGTTGGATGAACATGCGTGGTAGAGGAAGATGTACTTTCCGACCTTTCCCCCGTCCAGGTATGTACCGGAAGGGTCCGTGGCCGAGTCGAGTTGTGTGAGGTCCAACCCAGTGGCCCGGGCGTTATAAAGCGTGACCCCAAACTCCTCGATGCCACACGTCTTCCCAAGCTTCATGACAGCCCGAAGCTCGAGAGGGACCTTGACCTTCTGTTAGTATGTCTACCAAGCTCAGTACTGGAACGTTCGTACTTGTAGTTCATATACCCCATCGACGTTTGGTTCGTTTGTCAGGTTGACGAAGTGCTCCTGGCTTTCGATGTACAACTCCTCGCGCACCGAGAGTTTGTACAAATTGAGGCAAGGCCGGTCGTGGGGTAGGGTACGGCTGACCTTCCGTGCGGAATACTCGTTGGTTTCGAACTGATCTTCTCGGGGGATCCGAAGATGGACATAAAATTCCCGTGGGATGCGGAGAGGAACCAGGTGTAATTCCCCCTTCACCGAGAGCCACAAATCGAATCGTCCTGGACGATCACCTTGGCGAATTTGAACGATATCCCACCGGTGGATCGTCCTGAGATTGCGACTGCCGAACATCCTGGAAGCACCTTCGGCAGGATCAGAAGTTCCGGCAAAGAGCTTGCTGAACTGGAGCGCCCGTGCGGATTCCAACCACTTGCGGTAGTCCTTCTTCCAGACGAGGTTTCCACGGTGCAGCGCGGGCTCTGGTTGCGGTTCGGGAGACTCCTGTCTCACTTCCGCGGACTTCTTCCGTTTGACTACTGCCGTACGAGGAAGAGGACCCTGAGAAGGGTTACCAAAATCTTCGATGTCCATCATATCTGCCTGTGGTTTCTGCTTCGGTGCACCAGGCTTGAAGAAGTCGGTAACCTTATGCTGGCGGAACTTGTCATCCAATGCGGCAACTCGTCGATGTAACCAGTCTGGATGTCGGATACGAGGAACGGGGTTGGGCACTCGCTGCATAGCCGCGGGAATGGTGATGAGTTTCTGGATGACGGAGCCGAGGCGCTCAATGTAGTAACCCCAGTCGAGGATATGACGGAGGTCAAAGTTGACCATACTGTTATCCTTGAGCCACTTACGAAGATACATCCTCTTTACGGCTTCTTCTGCGGAAAATATGGCAATCGGGATAGCACGTTCTGTGACGGGGGCTCCCATGGGCCGGGCGGAGATGATGAATTTGCAAGCCAGGCCCTTGTCCTTCACCATCTGGTCGCCCAAGAACTCCGCAAGACGCTTCGCAGTGCTGATTGAAGTCGACTTCTGGCCACCGTACTCGGCAAGAGTCTTGGACATACTTCGGTTTTCAGCGATGAGGTCCACGAGTTCATCGAGGGGCAGACTCTCCGCCTTACTGAACAGGACATCCAGCCAACGATCCGCCACCTCAGCAACCGCGGCGTAGCACTCCTCGGTCGTCGTACCCAGGAGGTACTTCTCGAAGAGTTGAGATTGGAAAATCTTGATAAGCTGGAGCTCTCCTCGCCGTTTAACCTCGAAGCCCTTCAACTCCGCAAGGCTCCCGTCGTCATTGAATACTGCATAACGTTTCTTCAGCAGTTTATCCTCCTCCTTGGAAGACGGCAAGATCATCGCCTTGTAGGGGCCATCCAACTCGAAGAAGATAGAGTTCTCGCTGTGGACCTTGTAGTCACCAGTGTCGGGATCGTAGTCGTGATACTGGTGGTTCGTGAATTTGGCGTGGACGAGGTGGTTAAGCATGGTGCATGGGTAGGAAAAAGCAATGGATTTTCCGTTGTTCAGTTTGAACTTGAAGTTCTCGGGGAATACAGATGGGAGCATACACCAAATACCGTCGGTATCCAGCTCCAGGGGACGACCGATCTGTTCGACAAGTTGCCTCGCCATCTGGATGATCGTCGCGCCAGTCAAACAGGTGATGCCAGCCATCTCCATCGAATGCCAACGAGCTCCCTTCCTCATGACGTAGCCGTAGAAGGAGTTGAGGATGCACTTGTGGGCCAACTGGAGAGAATCGTAGAGGACGATCATCTTCCTCGCCTCGTCGACGTCCGCGAGAGACTTTCCCTCCTCCACGGCAACATCCAGGTTCTTCTTCCATGTCTTGTGCAAGCCTTTGTACTCGTAACGGCGGTCTCTGAACCTCCGCACGGTGTCGACGTAGAAGGGGTTCTCGCGTTGACAGATGATAGCCTCCCTGTTCTCCACTTTGGTATCCTTGATCTTCTTGTAGACCTTCCGTGAGTAATCGCCGAGGCGCTTGTGAAGGAGGGCCGTCTGTTCGCTGTCCGCCAGGTCGGTAAACTTTCTCTGCGGTCCACCGGGTTTCTTCGGGGGGAAGCTCTCGTGGTTCAGGGCGTGTTTGATCATGTTAAACTCATCCCTCCTAGCAGGGAAGAATTCACCCCTCCACGCCCACGTCATCCGTCGGTCGCAAGTCTTCCCTGGTCGGTTGTAGTCGCAAACAGCGCATACGCCCTCGTCAACCACGGAGTCAGGTTGTAACCGGTTGGACAACATGATGTTCGGATACATGGCGGCGACATCAAGATGGTAAATAAGAGGGGTGTCGGTACGGATTGGGTTGTTGTGCATCTCCATGAGTTTGGCAGTAATCGCGGACTTGACTTCGTCGTAGTTTGTGACGCTTTCCAACGGAGAATTAGATTCTTCAACGATGCAGAAAGTCAGCGCGGAGTCGAGATCATCGATCAGCTGCGGAGGCAGTCAGACCGTATGGTGCACAGGTGAGTATTGTGAACGAACCTGTTGTACCGCGGAAGGCACGATCTTGAAATTGGCAGGGATATCACTGCGGAACACACCCGCCTCCAGGGCCTCTACATGTCCGCCGACATATGTCTCCGAAGCCACGAGATGGCCATCGAACATGGTCCCATGTGTTTCCTCGTGCCTGTTCGGCATGATCACGTTTCCACGGAATGCTTCAACCTGTGGTAGTTTAGTGCCACGTTCCAGGGTGAGGGAGGAGCGTGCAAACCATGAGCAAAGTTTCACAAAGGGTGCCACTGCCCTTCCGCAGAACCTCGTCTGGGCAGAGCGCGATGATGTTACAGAGGGAGAAGATGAACGGGTGGACGTATTTCATGTAAAGGTAGTAGGTTGCGACCGCATCGGATACTGAGTATTGGGCAAGAATTTGTGGTTGCTCCATCGCGTATCTGGAGGAGGGTTCAGAAAAGATGGGGGGGAGAACGCAATTTAAACGTACGGAGTCATCAACTCTGGGTCAAGTTCGAGGGGGTGGTAACCGAGCTTCGCCGTCGTCACAGCCTTCAAACCTTGACTACCTTGTGGAAGGTACGAGTCTCGTTTGACCCAGCGGAAGCAATCCATATGTACGCACCCCCTGCACTTGTACTCATCTTCCGAGTCCTTCTGGAACCCGATTTCCAGGTACATGTCGATCCCGTGAACCTTAGCTCTCGCATTTAGGAAGGGGAAATCGAAGAAGTCTCCGTTGAAAGTAGCCGTGACAGTTGGTTTGACCTCTTGGAAGTGGGAAAAGAACCGGCGAATCACTGCCTCCTCATCTGGCTCGTTGAAGATACTGAAGGGACCCTCGTAACCTTCCCTTGGGGTGTAGTCGAAGTCCTCGATGTCTTCGCTTACGATCTCACGGTTGGTTATGAGATATCCCTGCCCGTCAATCATGTAGGAAATCATCATAACCTGGTCAATCTCCTGATCCGGGAATTTGAGGGGGGCCTTCGTTGTCTCAATATCGAACGCCATAACCACGGGGTCCGCGCGCTTAACACGTTCAGCGAGTAATTTGATCGTGGGTTGTCCAGCATCAAACGCAACCGCATACCAGAGACCGACTCGCATCTCGTTGTCGATTGCGACTCGCAGATAGTAGGGGACGTCGTACTCCCGAATGTCGATGATAGCGTCCCTTGGGTCCCTGTCACGGCCACCAGCTGCAGTACCCTGAGTCTCCGTGTCCTGGTCGTCTCCGAACTCTCCGTCGATTTCGATCCGAGTGCTAGCGTCGGCCGTAGCGTTTACCACCTCAGCATAGGCATCGACAGCATCGCGCTTCGCGCCGTTCGCAATGGCCAAAGGAGCGACATCGCGGCGAACCGTGAGGAGATCCGAGACGTTCCTAAAGCATAGCTGGAGGTAAAGCCGTTGGTGCCCCATAAGGTGGTTTGGTAGCTTCAGGTCTTCCTTGCGGCGGCGAACAATGCGGGAAACGATGCCTTCGTACTTCTTCGTTAACCACTCTTCAACGATGGTCTCCATACCACTCTGGTTGGGTTGCATAAGAGAAGGGCCACCACGAAACAACGAGGCTTACCTTGGTAGCGATGTAGAAGTACGGTTCGCACAGGTATGTGACCTTGAACATGCCGCCGTCATCCTCAATGAAGTAGTAATCGACACCAGCCTTTCCTGAAGGCCATTCGGGATCCTTCACTAAAGTCTATGAAAGGGTGTATGGTAAGCGTTTGCAAGTCGGTTCGTCCCAACACCGCCACACGCACAGGATGCATATTGATCAACCAGCCCTCCCTTCGTGACCCCTCCTGAAGCTTTGGGAATCCGATCTTCTCATCGACCTCATCGCTCAACCGGACCCGTTCAAAGCGTTCCGCAAGCTGATTGCCTTCCTCGTCGCGTGTTGGGATATTCGTAGGCGCGTTTGATCCGCCTCGTCCTCTGCCGCGTCCACGATAGCCACCACCTCTCGAACGGTATGATCCTCCGCCGCGGAAACCGCGACTTCGTGACGAACCAAATCCGCCACGCGCCATGCTGTGTGGAAATCGCCTGCGACGATGTTGACTGCCGCGGTGGCAACAGAATTAACGAAGTGAAATTGATCGTGTCGTGCCTCGCGAATCGCGACGTGACCTGTTTAGGGTAGGTCTTCGGGGATTCCCAGATCACCAAACACAGGAAGGCTGACACCACCAACAACGCCGCTACCCAGACCCCCTCAAGGTGAGTAAGAAACTCCCCAGAAACCCCTCTCAATCGCACTGTCGCCACGCCTACGATTCGAACGAGTGGTCTTATGGGCGGATTGACGGTGTCACGACGATGGATCGCTTGAATCGACTTTGGGTGGGACTGTTGAGATGTATGCTGACTGGTTCCAACTTTTGCTGCTTTCTGGCAACAGATGGTGCGTTCTCACCCCTTTGTCGAGCCCGGTGAGGTTTACACTGTATTTAGAAAGTTGAAATCGACAACTTCTCTCAATACCGTATCTACCCCAGCAAGGGTAGGCTTTTCGTTCGAGGAGACAGCAAGGTCGGCACCCGCCCCCACTCCCCACTAGGTGGCGTTTTGCTGATAGAATTACACAGGTTTTTCGTTTTTCCACCTCCAAGAACGAATCACTATTTCTACAACGCAAGAACCCCCGTAAGATATCATGGACGGTCCCATACAGACGCCTTCACAAGAAGGGTATCACCGAAGAGATTGCAAAGAAGCGGTCCCGAAAGACCGTGAAACACCAGCGTGGAATTGTTGGTGCTGATATGGCTTCCATCATGGCGAAGAGGAACCAGAGTGCACAAGTCCGGACCGCTCAACGAACTGCTGCCATTCAAAAAGCTAAGAGCGAGAAGAAGGAGAAGGAGGCCAAGAAGCCCAAGGTAAAGTTCCGCTGCCCACCCCACCGTGCTGCTCGTGTTAAATCTAGCTGTGAAGGTCTCCCGACCTCAGGGCACTGGGGCATCCAAAATCTCAAAGCAGCAGGCGAAGGGTGGAAAGGGTGGCCGTTAACGTATGTCTCTACCCCCCCGGACTCTTCCCATGCTCTGTCGATATGTACCCCCACGCACCATGCAAACCACATTCACCTGTACAAGAGAAGACTGAACACCACAAGCTTCAGGCAATTTGGTGAGCATTAGCGAGGTATGGCCTCGACAAAATATGGTAAACTACACAATGCCGTATGCAAAAGACAAACGCATCCAAGAGAGGTAACCCAACTGAAACCAAGTCTGTAACGAGCCTTGAAAATATTTACGTGCTACGAAAGGATGGATCCCAGACCACACCCTGAATGCAAAGGTAGAGAGAACCGAATCAAATCTCCCAGGCGATCCGCGATCCACCTGAAGGACTGGGAGGAGTTCCAGTAAGGACGGGGGATGTCGGGGTGGACGAAGACTGGGACCTGTTCCTCATAACTGGCGTGCCAGCTCTGATCAGATCCATCAACCGGTCGTGTTTTTTTGCCTCCATCAAGAAGAGGTGGCTGCCAACGAGCTCCTTATCCGGGGAAAGGCTGATACACCGGATGTTTGGATTTTGCGAGACGGTGAGAAGCGTGTCGTTCCAAACGGCGGGGAGCTGAGCGCGAACAGTCTTGAGGTTCGGCGCTGTTGATAGGGCAGAGACGAACGACGAAGTTGTGGCGTCGGAGGCGAATCTGAACTTGATGTTCACGCACTCCTGGTATAGCATGGTGTTAATCCCGTTGCATGGTTATTCGCATGAAGAGGGGGACTCACGAGCGAGGTCCACGACGCTATCGCGTTAGATAACTGGCCCATTAAGTGTTTTGGCTTTTCCTGGGTAAGGTAGGCGTCCTTTCTGACGACAAGGGATTTGATCTTCCTCATTCCCATCAAAGACTCCCCAAACTTCTCCCTCACGTCCTCCTCCCAGGGCGTATTGTCAAGAGTCATATCAAACTCCTCGAGGTTAACGCAAAGGCGCACGAAATCGTCAAGGCCATCGTACGACCCTCCCGAGATCGCGACCGTTTTGACGAATGATGCGAGCTCTGGATGAGGTCGGAAGACATTGTCGAGGATGGTAGAAAGCTGGTAGGCGGATCGGATGACTACTGTATTATACAGCAGCGGTGTCGCGATCCGGAGGAAAGTCCTGTTTACCAGGAGGATGGATGAGGCTCTCCGAGAGACCTGGCGGGTGTGCCAGGACGGGTTTGCGAATGCGTCGGTTTGTGCGTCTACACACAGGGCCAGGATGCGTTCGAGGACCTCTTCGGGGAAGAGAAGGATGGCAGCCATTGGGAGGGAGGGAACGCGAAGGAGGGGAGGTGTGGGGAGAGTGTGGGGTGGCACTTGCCTGCCAGAGGGGGCGCAGCTATATAGATGGTCCTCCATTGACTTTGACGTGGTCACGACTGCAAGGACGCTTCCGGATTTTACATATTGTTCGCCAGCTAGGCCTGTGTGCTTCGAGGCTAGGTCGCGGATCGTAATTGGTCCAAGCATGGGTTTGAGCACCAGTATGGATGTTACATTGTACCCGGAACGGTCATACGGGACTAAGGGACCGGTTGGGCCAGTGCTCGCTTCATATTCGTTACCGCCAATACGCTGTCGAAGCCCAATACACATGTCCCATAATGGGACATCTCTTTGTTACAAACTTGGAAGGTCCCTTGATACCGCCTGTCGCCCGACGTGGATCGTAATGCTCACCTTATCATCGGCGGACAGAACTGGGAGGGAAACTGATCACTCAATTCCTCCTCCCCAATTGTTCTCTCCCAGTAGTTTTGAGTCCCCTTCGTGCCAATCATCGTTTTTGTCTCCCAGGTTATTGTGTCCCGCCCTCCGTGAAGCGGGCGTCAAGCCGCTCCGGTGACTTAATTCCGACCTCTTTGAACCGGAACTATTTATTTGCCTCCATACTTCTGGAATGAAGCCCGGTCGAACGGTATCCGCCCACCCAAAGTACCCGCAAGACCGCCGGTTAAATCGCCTCCCTCTAGGACGGATACATAACCCCAACCTCGAAGCGTTGAAGTCCGGTGGAACAATCTTCATCACGTTACTACATACGTCTCTGATCAACTTCCCCACCCCCCGGAATTTCCCTTATGCTTCGAGTTGCGCCCGCTTTCTTAGAAACTCCAGTCGGGGAGACGGTCCGAGACAACCCTGGCACCCCTCCCAGCTCATTCCTGCGGTGTCTGACCTTACTGATTGTGATCACATCTTTCTGATTCCTCTCGGAAAAACGAGTGTTGCGGGTTCACTCTCATTCAACACTGGGAACTTCTATACGTCACCGTCGTCCCGCGCTATGGGATTGGGAAGCTTCTGTCGGTGATTCGTGGGCCCATCGTGCGTTGAGACTCCCGGTCCTTGGGGATCTTTGAATTCGAAGCATGGGAACCATCCCGCTTTGTAG
>Ga0307509_10009118_pt1 | contig 12472 bp, 19 predicted proteins | sample 10_EM_MG_FD_202245 | JGI IMG/M metagenome (GOLD analysis project Ga0307509, IMG submission 202245) | Populus trichocarpa ectomycorrhiza microbial communities from riparian zone in the Pacific Northwest, United States - 10_EM | ecosystem: Host-associated > Plants > Roots > Unclassified | place...
ACCTTACCAAACTTTCACAAGCAAGCTGGGAATTCAGAAACCCAAGCTTAAAGGCATCGGCTACGATTACACGCCGACAATTATGCAGCAGGGTCAAACTGTCGATTCAATCGGCCAAGATTTTACCGACAAGTTGGCTGGTCGAAAAGACACTGGCAAATCTCTCTACGACGACATGAGAGGCCAGACCACAAACCGAGTTGCTGCTGACCTGGTCAACAAGTCGGCAGGTCTAAAGTTCGACGAGTTTGGTAAACCTCAACTCAATCTCGGAGACTTTGGGTCTACCGGCAAAACTCAGCTCACCAACATCGGAAACTTTGGCGATCTCGCTACCCAAACCGCTGAAGCGAAGAACGCTTATAAGCAAGCTGTCACTATGCAGAACTTGGGCAGCTACGGCCTGAGTGGAACTTTCAGCGTCAATAACTCTGGGACTGCAATTCCTGGAGCGACGTCGAATAACGCTGGCGCCCAAGTAGCCGCCAAAGCTATTCAAGTCATGAAGAACGGCACCCCGTATGTTTGGGGTGGCAATTCTCTCAGCAAGGGAATTGACTGTTCAGGACTTGTTCAGCAACTTTACAGGCAGATGGGTATCTCACTCCCCCGCACAACTTATGAACAGGCTAAAGCTGGTCAGGTTGTGAACGTCGGTTCAATTCGCCCTGGCGACTTGGTATTTTACGGTTCCAATCATCATCACGTTGGAATCTACATTGGCAACGGCAAAATTATTCACGCAGCAAATCCGAAACTTGGTACAATTGAGTCGAACTTGACTAACTCTAATGGTGCACCTAGCCTGATTGTAAGGCCCTACTAAAGCTAATAGTGAAGGAGGCATGAAGATGAGCGTAAGTTTTGGCGGAGACAGCAATCTAAATTCATTCATTTCCCGACTTGGACAGATCGGGCAAAGTGGGGCATACACTCCCCAAATGAAACTGCCTGCCGTGAAGCCTCAGACGGCCCTACAGCCGTTCGCAGGTCTAGGGTCAGGCACTGGTGCCACCTCGGGAGTTACCGCCGGTACAGGTGCCATTCCTGGTAACCTCGGCCGTCTCATGAGTGCCATCAGGGGGCAGGAGTCGGGTGGCAACTACGGGGCGACAAACCCCTCAGGGGCCTCCGGAGCATACCAAATCCTCAGGAGCAACTTTGTAAATCCTGGGGGTTGGGATAAGGAAGCTTTGGGTCATGACATTACGTATCAGCAATTTATGAGCTCTCCACAAATTCAGGATCAAATTGCTCGGTATAAGTTGGGGCAGTATCTTAATTCCCGAGGAATGGAAGGGGCTGCGGCAACTTGGTACGGTGGGGATTATGGCTATAAGCACATGTACGATAAGAAGCCGCAGAACGGCTATCCGTCGATTTACGCTTACGTCCAATCTGTTTTGAACAGGGCGAAATAGGGGAGATCAATCACCGACGACCCTAGAACATTTCGTGAAGTTGGGATAATGCTCCGCGAAATAAAAGATGACATCACCGAGATTAAAACTGGCCAACAAAAAGTCGTTTGGTGGGTCGCTGGATTGGTTTCTTCGCTCCTTGCGGGTGGAGTTCTCGGCTGGCTGTTCCAGAAATAGAACGGTGCCGCAAGGCAACCCTTATAGACAACCCTTAAGTGGGGCTTATGTCGGGCAAACCCCGGCAAAGCTGGACTCCGAAAGAAAGTGGTCGCAACACGCCCCACAGGGTGGACACAAGGTAAGAACGGGATTAGATTGTACTTGTGCCCGACCAATTCAGGTGGCAAAGGGGCGCAGCGTGCAAAGGTGTTCCATCGTACATATTCTTCCCTGAAGAGCGTGCTTTTGAGGGTTTCAAAGAGAACGCACTTTTTGCTGGGAAGAAAGCGAACGATTACTGCGCAACATGCCCAGTGAAAGCAATATGCCAAGAGTTCTCTGTGTTGCACGACATGGAAGGCATATGGGCGGATACGACGGACGTACAAAGAGGCCGTCGGTATCCAAGGGAAGAAAGGTTCGAAATGCGAAATGACATTGAGGATCTGGGGCAGTACGAGCCCCTTTACGGACATGGTTAAAAGCTGAAGTGGCCTTCGGCTGAAACTCACAGTGGACATAGAAAAACCCCCTCCCCTAGACCCTGGGAGGGGGTTTTGAGTTACCTTCCTAGGAAGCGGAAGACTCGCTCAACTTGTTTTTCTAGAACTTCGTCGAACTCTTCCCATTGAGTAGTAGGAATTTCTGTAACCACTCGTGATTCTTTTTCTTTCTTCATCGCTTCCATTAGGACTTCGAGAATGTAGTGTTGAGCTTTGTCTTTCATGTAAGTTTTGCTAAGTTCTACCACTTACAACTTCTCCTGTCCAAACAAAGTAACCTGGTCGATAGTTCGAATTAGCTTCTTGCTGAGCATCCAGTGGACGCCGTGAATGAAGGCTGACTTCTCGTCTGGAATGTGTTGAGGCAACTTTCCAAACAATGGAAAGACAATCTTTCTTCCAGGGTTGAGAACTTGACTCGGCTCCTGCATATAAACTGGAGCCTCCATCCATTCAGCGCACATCTTCACTCGCCCAATCATCTGAGAAGTGAGCATTTCGTTCCACTGGAAGATGGCGCCCCGGACTAGCGTGTCACTGCGAAAGTTCTCGATGACAAAGAACATGTTGTTAGGATTAGGCTGGTCCGGAAAGTCAGGTTCTTTAGCCTGACCGATCCCCCAAATCACTTTCAGCATGTCGCTGAGCTCTTTGGGACCCATTACCTTCATAATTTTGGTGTCGGCCGTCTTAGTTACTGAGTCGTGTTTGAAGTAGCAGAAACCGTTGTTGACATCTCCGGGGTCGACTGCAAAGACATGGCGGATCGACATGCTAGTTGCTCCTTAATAATGCACGGTACGCACATCAGGTCTACCATTGAAAGTTGATCTAGAAACTTCTCTTTGTGGCATCCTGCACATTCGAAGGTGAGTTCATTTCCCGTTAGCGCCACCGTTGATCTCCTTCACCTTTTCGAGAAGTTTATCGTTGGCCGTTTTGCCGCCAGTCACCTTGAGCTTTTCAACGTAAGGATCATCGCCAACCAGCTTGTTTGCAACTCGGTACATGTTGGCTAGGGCTTTGATTTCCCCCTCGGTGAGAAATATAACGTGCTGCTTCTCAGACATCATCACCAACCTCTGAGCCGAAGTCGATACCACTCATCAAAGTGCCTAGCTTTAGGTCGGGGCTAGCGTTAATCTTTTGACGTTGACTTTCCGTCATTTCAATCGGGATCGCGTTACGTCTGAACATGAGCGGCTGACCTTTATCGACGTCATTTTGTGAAGTCAAAGTTGAAATAAAAGCTCCACCGTTAGCCCCGAAGCGAGCTTTGCAGTTGACGATGTGAACTTTCTTCTCAACACCTTTTGCGTCGGCGCCCTTGGAGATAGTTTCTCTGCGTTGCTTCTCGTCTTCCATCATGATGATGATTGACGAAGCGCTTTGTGAAACACCCGAGTGACCAAACAGTTCATTCAAGGTGATTTCGGCTGGGTTAGAAGCGATTCCTGCTGGAGGCTTTCGGGTGTGGGCAACAATGATCATAGCCCAATTGAACTTTGCCCTAAGCATCCTCAGGAAGTCGATCGACTTGTTAACCTGCGCCTGGTTGTTTAGCTCTTCACCAAAACTTACAGAAGCACTGTCAACCAGAATGATTGTTGCACCACTGGCTCGAATTGTTCGCATGAACTCAAGTTGGTGAGCAGGCTCCCACAACTTGTAAGGTTCAGCTTCTGCATAAGTGATGAAACGTTCCTGGAACTTTTTGTTTTCGTCATCAGAACAGTTTGGGTTCATGTGACGCATTCGCTCACCAAGTTCTAGCTCGTTCATCTCAAGCGAGAACATGATGACTTTCTCGTCACCAATAATTGCGTCACCCAAGCGCCACGTCATGCATGGTCGACCCATGATAATGTCTGTTGCCATTTGAATGGCGAGAATTGTTTTCCCTGAACCGGAGATTCCCCCGATGTAAATCAGGCCACTGTCTGGGAGGATTCCTTCAAGGAGATAGGAAAGCTTGGTGTCATTCTGCATGACGTCATAAGCATTCGAAAGACGTCTTGGACTTGCGATCGCCTGAATAATTGAGTTCTCGGCGGACTCAGCTTGTTTTGGGATGAAAGCCGGTTCTTCATCATCCGGCCCTACAGATCCCAATTGGAAGTTCTCAAACAAACCAGGTCCCTTCTTTCACCGCAGGGCTTTAGGTCTTGGCCACTAAACCTAAAAGAAGGGCCCCAGAACTGAGGACGATAATCCTGGGGCCCAACTTTATGGCTCAGCAGTGAATGACGATGGTGGGTTCAATGTCAGGGTCTTCACTTGACTGAAATGTCACTTGCGTAACGTCCAGAAGGAAACCGTTGACGTAGACTTTCATCGGCACATTTCCTGGTGCGGCACGATCGGCTAGAAGAAATTGCCCACCGAACTCTATCTGGTCCATTTAGCTCAAGTTCCCGACGCCACTAACAACAGTGCCAGTGACACCGTCAGAGTCCTTGAGGCGAATCTTCACCTCGTACTCAACTTCCCCACCCTGCTTGATGAAGTTGGAGATAGCCTCAGTGTCAATGTCCGCATCTGCTGCACGGACAATCTTCACGTCAACGGTGTCAGCGTCAGAATCTCCATCGAGGTCAGTGATCCAGGCGACAAAGTCATCCTGAAGACTTTCAAGCTCGTCAGTGGTGTAAGAAGCGTCGGTGTCGATTTCGAAACGCAGGGTCTTTGCCATTTTGATTTCCTTCTGTGTTTGCGTCTGGTTGTGATTGTTGGGAAGGGGCGGGCAAAGTCTGGGGGAAACTTCACCCGCCCCGGCCTTTGTGAGGACTAAGCGTTCTTCAGCTCGTCCTCAAGTTGCTCGGCAGCAGACTTTGTCGGGTTAGAAGTTCCCTGGGAAGTGAACTCGCTTGCTCCGTTGCCGTCGCCAATAGGCTTCAGTGCATTGAGACGGAAGTCCCAGAAGCCATCATTAGTGCGGCCAACCTTAATCTTGGCCAGCAGTGCACGGCCCAACATCTTCTTGGCATTGACGGAGCCGTATTCATCCTTCGCGAATCCGAGAGCCTTGTAAAGTTCCGTCAGCTGGAACATTGCTCCGATTTCCTTCTCCCCTTCCGGGTCCCAAGGAATCTGACCTCGCAGAGCAAGCGGAACAGGGAGCTGAACCCACATTCCATTTCCGAGACCCTTTGAAACAAAGGAACCCTGGTACTTGGCTTCGTCGACGGCAAACTTCACCATCATGCCAATCTTGTCCTTGTTCTTGGTGACCTTTACGGCACCAACTTCCAGAACAAAGACGCGGTGGAAGTCATTACCAAACCCGAACGGGTCATCGGGAATGTCGTTCGCGTTGATTCCAGCTTCGTCGAGGAAACCACCCTCGAAGTCAATCTCGTCACCATACTCAGACATTAGTTACTGTACCTTTCCACTTTTCGATGTGGGCCACAAATTCGTCATCGGTTACGAATTCACTCGGAAAATGGTACCGAGTTTTCACAGCGACGCCATTTCCATTCGGCATCACTTGAAGTTCACGCTGGTTTGGACCAACAACTTTTAGGTACGCCATGATTGAAACGTACTTGTTGATTACCTTAAATGCTGCCGCGTGGGCATCCATTCGGGTATTCGCACCAGGCGTGAGCTTATCCCCCAGTCGCTGATGCGACAACAGAACAATCATGCACCGTTCGATATTTGCGAGATCGGTCATGAGGGGGATAATTCTTTGTTCCGACACCAGATAGTCGGGACGTCCAGCAACCTCGGCAGAGACTTTGCCCTTTTCGGTTGCTACTCCACTTTTGACGATCTCTTGAACAGTTTCAGTAATCATACCCGAAACTGTATCCAAGACGATCACATCGTAGGGCTCGTCATCATAGTGACGAAACTTGCCGCTTTCGATGAGTGGAATAATCTTGCGCATCCGGTCGTAACTTACCCACGGAATTACGCGAACGTTCTTTTCGATCTCAGGGTGATTCAGAAGGGCTGAAGAACCCTGGATCTCATTGGTAATGAGGGCGACTCGCTTACCCAGACGGCAGGCTAGAACTGTTTTGCCTAGACCGGCTTCAGAGAAGATTGAAATAATCTTCGCCGTAACTTCACTAGGTCGCCTTGACTTTTTGGCGAGCCACTCTAGAAGAAGTTCCTCTTCAGTTCTTCTAGGTTCCGTCATCTTCGCCCCCCTCCGGTTTGGTTAGTTCTTGGATCAAGATTCGATAGATGGTGATGACGTTCAACATGTCACCGGTAAAAAGGTGAATGGCGACATTGCGGGCAGCTTTTTCGTCGATGCCATTTACTGCCCTGAGCCATGGGTTTGTCGCGCCAGGTTCTGAATGGTAGATCTCTACCATCCAAAGCGGCAATAGGCCGCTTGCGTCAAGTTCGCTCACTTTGAATCACCTCAAGTGGCGGATAACCGTACTCGTTCTTCTTGAGCGTGGCTTCAATTACATTCGAAGGATCGTTACCCTCAAAGGTAATGTCGCAGAGATCTTTGAAGTCGCAGTATCCACATGCCATTGAACCGAGAGAAGCTTTCGATTCTTCAAGAAACTCTTCCCATGGGAGGCGCTTGAAGTGGGCGAGGTGGACGGCCTTCTTCATGTGGTTGTTGAACACATTCTGAAGCCGCTTAGAAGTGTAGTCGAAGTTTGTTCGCTTGAAGAGGTCACTTGTCATCGGTGCCTTCAAACGACGTCGGCGAATCTCGTTGACGACGACTCGCTTCACAATTGGAGGCCTCTTGCCTACAAAACGTGCAGAGCGTAGCGCCAGAATGTAAAGCGGAAACTGGGCGTTCAGAACAAACTTAGGCCGATGCCAAAAGTCGTAAGTGAACTTGTGGTCAAAGGGGGAAGTTTCACCCTTGAACTCACCGCGCTTGTGATAGACGCAGACATCGAGTCGAGTGGGAAGGTAGAAGTCAGTTTCTTCTTCCGGCTCAAGGGAAAAGAAGTCTTCGACTCCCAGGAACTCGTAATCGTCGACGTCTGATCGGTAGTGCTCGAAATACTTTTCAAGAGTGGCGTAAAGGAAGTTGAGACTTTCGAGCATGTCGGTGTCAACGAAATCTCCCGCCATCAACTCTTTCACTCGCTGCTCTTGAAGAAAGTTCAGAGCATCCTGGGCGCAATCATCGTAGTCACGACCATTCTTCAAACCACTGTAGTGAAGTTCTAGAGCCGAATGACCTGTGATACCTTCACGTCGCGCGATTCCCATGTCGCGAAGTTGATAGCCCATTTCTGGGTGAAAACCGAAACCCCAAGCCAATTCACATGCGTCGGCGTTCGAAGCTTCGGTGTTAGAAATGCCAACTTGAGTTGCCACTACTTACACCTTTGTTAGTCAACGCTTCAGTTGGCCACAACTTTAGCGCTGTTACGTGAGTTTCGTTACCTCGACCGGCCAGTCTTAGTAACAGGGTGGGCAAAAGAATTCACGCTCATAAACCTTGTCGCCAACCAGAAAGGTTTTAGCCAACCAGGCTGGACCAAAGTTCATGACGAACTCATTTCCGCATTCCGAACAAATTCTCAAAACTAGATCAGGTGCGGGTTTGCCACAGGCAGAGTGTACCATGTGGTCAGTGTTGCTGTCAAGCTCCCATTGTGGACGGTTGTCAACAAAGGGATGGTAACAAGCTACGGCTACCCGGTCTTCAAGACTTAGGTAGGTAACTTTCACCGCTTCTTGCCTCCGTACCGATTGTACGCTGCACCCTTTGAAATCTCCAACGCCTGACCAACTTGAGCCCAAGACATGTGCGCTGGATCGGTGTCACTTGTCGACGTTGCTCGACGAACTTCTTCAGCAACAAAGTTATCGACTATGTCAGACAACTTCTTAGCCGCACGAATTCTGTAAGCGTGAGCTCGATCACCAGACTCGCGAATTCTTGCCACGTACAATGCTGCTTTGAGAATCTTTTCCCCCTGCACGGTGACTCCCTTCCGTCGTAATCTATTATTACGGATACGGAAGTTTAACACTAGGTCTATGGTCACGGTTACAAACCTTTCACTTGATGGTTACAGAAGAATTACAGAAGTTCACTCGTTCGAGTGACTTACACGCACGCCCGATTTTGATTGTCGGGACAGCCCCCAGTGCACTTCATGTCGACCGTGAATGGACACCTGAGTTCATGAACTTTGTCGGGGTTCTCTTCGCGGAACTTCTTTCGCTTCTCTTCAATCTTTTGCCATAGGGCTTCTGCTTCAGGGCTACGTTTCAATCTTTCGCCTTCACAATCTTTCGACCTGCCCAAAACTCTTCGTTGAGCCCAATGTCAATCGGGGTTGCTTCACGAGGCTCGTGAACAATGAAAGGATCGACGTCACGATTGTAGTCAGGATCGTTCAAAGTGTGCCACCTATTGTGACATGAGTGGCAGATCCTGTGAACATTCCCCTTCTCGTTGTTCAATGTGTTCTTGTCACTTCCATGATGGCGGGCCTGCTGCAAGTTAGCCAGACATCCCGTGATCGGGAACTTCCCGCCACCACAATTCTTCTTCGACGCCCATTCGCACAGCATTGTCTCGTCGAGTGGGTACATCTTTGCTGCCCGCTTACGACCCGTACTTTGCTGGTCCCTTAGAGCCGAGTCGTCTTTGTAGGTGGTGAAACCTTCCATAGGGTCACTATCGTCAGAGTCAGCAGAACTAGGAGAATCAACTCCACTGCCGCTGGAAGAAATATCACCCCTATCAGAACTAACGGAGTCAACAATATCATCACTATCAGCAGTAGAATTTTCACAGCTCTCCAAAGTTCTGCACTCGTGGTCTAGGCCTAGTTTGTGGGCGATGCATTTCATGCCCTCAGTTTAGTCTGGCATGCCATCTTCGTGCCACTGCTTGTGATTAGACTTGGAAATTTCAGCTTCTTCCAAATCTGGTGGAGTAACCACATCGATTGGAATAACTCCTTCAGTGCAACTCTGACAAACAACCCAGTAGCAATTTTCACCACGAGAGATTTCAACTTCTGGTACGTCACTCATTGGTTCACTCCGAAATTCCAGCCAAGTTGTCACGGATGACATCCCATACAAACAAGGTAGTAAGTTTCAGTCTCTTCGTGGTACCAAAATATTAGTCGAGTGATGTCAAAATAGTACTGACAAAAAGGACAGTCTCCAGCTTGCCTTTCGTGAAGCACTTTCTTGAAAGCTCTTCTTTTTCTAGAGTTCCAATCCCCTGGCTTACGTCTGGCCACCGAACTTGCCCCCTAAATAAAATTAGCGGCAGTAATTCGGGAGTCTGCGACTACTTGCCCAGTGTCTTACTGGACCCGAGGAAAGTTGGGGTGGCCGCCCAAACTTTCAACTCATACTCGCACTTACCGAACTACTACCGCTAACTTAGGTTTTCCCCTATTCTTCTCCAGAATCCAAAGGTGAAAGAAAAACCCTGAAGAAGATGTAGGGGGAAGCAACTGTTCAGGAACTCACGGACCCGTTCAGCGCTCACCATGAGTATAACCCACTCTGGACCTTGAGTAACCCCTTACAAGCCAGGATGACCGTAAGAAACCAGTCAAACCGTATGTGGAACGGATCACTCTGGCGGGTTGTGTCACCTTGCGCATCGGCCACGGATACGGTAGGTGACTGAATTTAGGTCAGTTAGAAGTTTTGCGCCAAGCTTCCAATGTTTCTGACAGCTTGTCGTGAAGTGCCCATTCTTCTGGGGAAGCGTACATTGTCTTGAAAGTTTGGAGACCAGTCACGTGGAAAGTTTCTTCTGAAGTCTTCCAAGTAACTTTGCCGCGTTCCCAGGTTCGATCCTCCGGCAAGAAGTCGATGATCTCAGCTTTCTTATCCTTACTCCAAGAAGCGTTGCCGAGCCAGACCTCACCAACTTTCGGCTTGACTTCGGCGTGAACCTGCCTCTGTTTGATGACATGATCATCAAAGAACTTTTGCTGTTCGGCTGTGAGTTTTGCCATAACTAGCCCTCCAGGAACTTCCTCATGGCTTCCAGCAAATCTACATCCGCCTGGAACCCCTCAAGCATGTTCTTCTTCTGCTCCTGAATTGCGTCAATCAAGTCAGTGGCTGTACCGGCACAATGGAGAATGTGCACGATAGATTCATACTTCGAATCAATTCGTCGGAGCCGGTCAATTGTCTGCTCTTCCTTGCCAGGATTCCATTCCCGCTCGATACAAAGAAGCTGCTGAGCACCGTTCAAGTTGAGACCAACCTGGGCGGTTTGGTACTGACAAATGAGTACGTCATACTTGTGCTCGCCAACCTTTGTGTGATTGGTGTTGAAGTCGTCGATGAATTCTCGGCGCTTAGAATCCGGAATGTCACCAGTAATCTTTGCGATCCTTAGCCCAGCGCTTTCGCACCGACGCTCAAGTTCTGCGATGACACTCTTGAACATTGAGAAGACAACGATTCGATCGCCGTCTTCTACAGCCTCAAAGACAATTTCTTCAGCCTTGTCCATCATGATGGACTCGCCAATCGGTGGAGTACCCGGCGGAGGAAAGATAACCCTCGGGCTTACGCACGGGCCGGGAAGTCCATCATCGTCAACACATTCTGGATCGTGCCAGCAACCCTTGATCTGAATTCCATCCGGCCAACTTGCAGCCTGACGCATTCGCGTGTACCAAGCCAACACTGCTTGAGTTGTCAGTTTTTCGGTCTCGCTAAAAGCTAGAATGCATTCGTCCTTCAGCTTCTTAATAAAGTCTGCTTGCCGAGGGTAAGCCTCCGGGTCAAGTTCGAGCCAGTGGTGCTTGATTTCCTGAGGGGGCATGACAACTCCAGCACTTTCACGCGTCCGGGCGGTGTACTTCATGTCTAGCTTCTTGAGCAGCCTATCAGAACCGCCACTGCCAAAAGTGTAGACATACTTGTTTGTTACATAATCATAGTCTCGCTCACAGTAATCTTCGAGAAACATCTTCTTCGATGGAAAAGCTTCGCGATCGACCATGTTGAGCGGTGGGAAAATGTCCTCAGGCTTGTTGAGGATTGGAGTACCTGTTGCCAGGTAGAAGTTTTTGACTGAGCAGAAGTCGCCGAAGTTCTCAGCTCGGTACTCACAAGCCAAGCAGATGGTGTCGAACCCACGCTTAGTGAACCTTTCATGACCACAAGCTGGGCAACGGTTCTCAGCGAAAACAAGTTCACGAATCTTCTGGGTGGTCATAGACTTCTCACCCTTGAGAACGTGGCCTTCATCACAGAAGATTGTATCGAAGCCGCATTCTTTCAGCTTCTCATGGATCGAGTTGTCTTTACGCCAGACTTCATAGTTAGTGATGACAATGGCTTCAGGCATGTGCTTAATGACTTCAAGCAGCTCGACCTTGATACCCTTGAGAGTTTGATTCAACACGTGCACAAAAGTTGGGTTGGTCCACTGCTTGAAAGCTCGCTCAAAGTCTGGAAGAACTGACTTCGGCGTGAAGATGAGAACCTTATTGGCGTGACCTTGAGCCCTCAGCAAGTCAATGGTCATAATCATTTCGAGCGTCTTGCCTAGGCCGGGCTTGTCGCCAAGAATTCCTCGCTTAGCTGCAACAAGTCGGTGAGCTCCGTCAAGTTGGTGCGGGAGTGCCTTTTTTCCATCCACGCCAACACGCCAGGGGTAATCTTTAGTGCGTTCGTCGAGAAGCTTTTGCTGCGTGAGATAACGCTCACGTGAAGCTAGTTCAGCCAGCAGCCTTAGACGTTCACGTTCATAAGCTTCTTTGTTACGGAAGTCGATTCGGTTGATTTGAGCGTTGCGGGAAATTGCTGCATCAATTGGTCGACGCTCGTTAAGAAGTTCATCAACCTGACGCCTGAGTTCCGCAATCTTTCCGTTGAGGTCAGCTTGAGAGATTTCGAGAGCGTCATTTTCGTCATCCCTTATTGTGATGACACCTTCAATGTCATCAATGCGGACGTTCAAGAAAGCCAAACGCTCGAAATCTTCGTTCGGCATCAGCTTTGACAGTCGACCCTCATTGTTGAACTGACTTTCGAACTCGGACATGTCGAGTCGCTCGGACATTTTAAACTAAGACCTTTCAGTCTCGACAACAGTTACAGTTCCGAAAAGATAAGCATCCCCTTTAGGGCGTGACTCAAAGTCAAAAAGCCTTTCATCAACATCAATGTTGAGAGTACCGTTCCATTCATAATCGACCGGAACTTCAGGGTGCTCCATTGTTTACCCATTTCAAAATGGACGTAACTTAGCGGGTCCCTCGCTAAAATGTCGCGGGCTTATTTCCCATTTGGTGGGGGGCCCTCACTCCGCAATTACGTCCGGCTTCACCAGGGCCTCCCCTACGCTCCTACGTCGCTCCGTGAAGCCCCTGGCTACACCAGCCTACATTGCTGCGTCCCCCACCAAATGCGCGCCCGCTAGTTCTTGTGCCAGGCTGAACGCATCAT
>Ga0307509_10009119_pt1 | contig 12470 bp, 10 predicted proteins | sample 10_EM_MG_FD_202245 | JGI IMG/M metagenome (GOLD analysis project Ga0307509, IMG submission 202245) | Populus trichocarpa ectomycorrhiza microbial communities from riparian zone in the Pacific Northwest, United States - 10_EM | ecosystem: Host-associated > Plants > Roots > Unclassified | place...
GCAAAACGTCCTCATATTACCGCACATCTATTATGGCTACTTCCCTTTGTGGATCGAGCACAACATCTGTTTCCCAGGTTTTATTTACATCTCATGGCCATGGCACCTTCGAATCCACTCAGGGCTATTCTCGATCGCAGTAACTGGTATCCCAAGTCCAATCACTTTATGCCAATTCACAACCATGACCCGCTGCTATCACAGTTTCTAAACCCCCCGCCTGCATTCACAAAACACCTATCCAACCTTCAACACACACCTATTACTCTTCTCCGTGATACTGTGCTTGAGGAACTCTCAACCACCAAGTTTACTCAAATCCGTAGCACAATTGGTCCTCACTCTTCAAAGCTATTACAAGTTAGCATTGTGACCAATCGAGTACCTGGTCTGGACTGTCATGTTGTCCTCACTGCCCCAGTGATGGATCAAGCACGGTTCCTGGCATGGCGACGTGGCCTGTTTGGCTGGGGACGCAAATGCCTTTGTGGAGAACACTTTGACCGTGGACATACCAAGTGTATGCCATATCCTGATCCTGGCCTTACTCAAGAGCAACAGTTTATATATGAACTTGACCGCTGCCTGATCGATCCCAAAACCAAGTACACTATTGTGGACTACCTTCTCAACAACAGTCTTTGGAACCAGGCACGAAATATTCTCAACGCATGGACACTTACCATGTCCAACCAACTAAGGTCCAATACTACTCACCATTTGTACTGGCACTATTGAAAAATACAAAAAAGTGTTTTTACTTTGATATTGTATAGTGATTATTCCATTTCCGTTCACGATTATGCTTTCATATCTTTTAACTATTCACACTTTACTCTGTTCTGATTATTATTTACCTCCTTCATTTCTAATATTTATTTCTTTCCTTTATTTGATTCTCATTTATCTCATATATTTTACTCACGGATTCAGTATCTTTTTTGTTATCTCTTATTACTTTATTCTAAGTACTTCTACCAGTTTCACTATTTCTTTCAACCACGGTTCCTGATTTATTTGTTAACGCGTCCTCGCACACTATTGCTTTACTGCTATTTCTTTCTATAAAAGTTCTTGTTTTCTTCTCTTACTTAAAAGTACTTCTTTTCTACTTGGCCATCAGGTAGGGCCTTGTACTCCTGATCGCGCATGCCTCTGAGTAGGCCTTGTTTGCTCAGCCTCGTCTCGGCTCTAGCAGTTCTCCTGGTGACTGTCGATTTGTTCCCAAGTACTAATACTCCGGTAGTAGTACTCACCCCTGTGCCTGGTATTGGCCTTATACTTACCCGCTGCCACTGTTCCGTTGTTGTTTCCTTCATCTCAGATGTCTCTGCCTAGGGTGCAGTTGTCTTCTTACTTGCTGTGTTATGCTTCAGGCTTGGTTGTGTTCGTGTCGACTGTGTACCTAGTGAGCGTGCTGCTATGTTCCTGTCTCTAAGATCAATACACTTAACTCCTAAACCCAGGGTGCGGAATTTAGCAGTACGGTGCAAGCGGACAGAACCTGGAGGAGTATAGAGGAAGGATCGTGAGCAAGCTAGACGCAGCTGACAAACGCGCCAGAGCAAGGGCTTTTGGGACGGTGACGAAACCGGGATGAGGCCGTGGTGTTAGTAACCGCAGCTTTCCCCACGGGCGGTACAAGCCCAGCAAGTCCAGGCCTACCTTGACCAAAGGTCCGGACGCCATAACCCCAACTGTGAATGAATCGAGAAGCTTTCCAACGTTGCATAATGCTGAGCGCGGTGCAAAGTAACGGCGGGGTAATGGGGAGAACCGAACTTCATGCGCCGGAGTCAATGAAGAACTTGAACGAGAACCCCAACGAGGGGTGTCAGACAGGCCCCAAAAGGAGGAGGGAGGATGGATTAACGTTAACACCTAGGCAGTAGCCATCGTGGGAGAAGCGTGGTTGGTGGGGGAAGGTGACGATAATTTCTCGTGTTGTTGAGATTTCAATCGCTGGAGGTGTTGTTGCAATGGTTTATGGCAGTAGGTTTGGTCTTGTACTGTACTCGGTCTCTAGATCGATCAACTTAATTCCTAGCCCTAACCGTGACATCGATGGCTGGGGCAGGATCCTCAGGCCTTTACCCTCAAGTTATGTCTCATACCACTCTGTCATCTTGCCTGTTAAACACTTTGCTTTATTCCGCTCCCAAGTGCCCTATCTAATTATTGCTTTATTTTGTGTATTATATTATGAGGCTGACAGAGTATAGATCGCATGTGGCTAGAGCAGGGAGGTTCCTCCTCGAGCGACAAGTGACAGCTCATGCTACGGGGCTTACCCTGGCCGGATTGTTGACATGCACCCTGCAGTAGAGATTTTATCCAATATTGGTATCAATAGTAGGGAATAAACAGCGTGCTGGTATGCCATAAGGGGATATCGCTTGAACCAGGCTTGCATAGGCACAAGTCATCCTGTATACCAACAACCTTTCTCTAGTCGAATAGTTGCCTGGATTCTTGCGGTGCTTATTTTATACCTTACTCACTGTAGTTGTAAAGTATATCTTGGCAGGGATTTTGATCTCGGTCATTAGACTAGGATTATTCTGGCTGTTGTCAAAGATGACTATACAGACCACTATCTCTACTTCAATTATGTTGTTACCTTAGTTCCAGCTGCACAAAATTATATAATATTGGGTTGAATAATATAGTATATTTGAGCGGGATGAATCATAGCTGTGGCTGGAGCAGGAACCTTCCTGCTCCAGCCACCACCTACAGCTCTTACTCCTGTCTGAACTGGTGTTCTCTTGTCATAATAATTCTACCACACAGAGTTGCATAAGGGATGAATTGGAATTGGATTGTTGATGCAAAATGAATACCAGATATCTGTGGCTGGAGCAGGAACCTTCCTGCTCCGGCCACCACACACAGCTCATACTACCCCATTGAGTGTTCCTTTCTTGTTACCTTATTTCTAGCAGTAGTAATTTCATAGAATTTGAAAGAGAATCGGATTGCTGATAGAGAATGAATACCAGGTATGTGTGGCTAGAGCAGGAACCTCTCGGCTCCCGTGACTACGCACAGCTCTCGCCAGTGTCTCGGGCATAGTTGTCTTGTCATAGGAATTCTACCATAGGTAGTTTTATAAGGTATTTATTGGAATTGTATTGTTGATGCAGAATGGGTACCTGATATCCGTGGCTGAAGCAGGAACCTTCCTGCTCCAGCCACCAGAGACAAATCACGCTACTCCCTTGAATGTTGTTGTTTCTTACCTTAATTCGACCCCCAGTAATTGTATAAGATGGGAATTGGAATTGTATATTTTATGTACATTAAACACGAGGTAGTGTTCACAGCTGGCTGAGGCCCCAAAGGGTCCTGAGTGAGGACTGCCAGGAGCCCAGGATGAGATGGGATGGCAGGCCATGGTCCGTCCTAGTCTTTCATTCCTACCAGTGGGTTCACTTTAAAAATTGCGTCAAGAGGACAACAAAATATGTGCAGTTCACCTAGTTGAACTTTCAGAATAGCCATTATTTCCCAGGATGACAAGCCCTATGATGTATGATTTCTTCTTAAATCTGTCGCTAGGTGCATACATAGGACCGCCAGAGTAGCCAGGTGACTGCAGGGCATGGTAGAGCACTGTAAAAATAATCAGAAACCAGTCCAAGATGGCAGGACGGCAGGGATCATAGAGGACAACGGGGGACCGTGGGGCATGGTGGGGCAGAACTCAAAGTTGTCCGATATATTCTGTAGCGCTTGATTGTTGGCCGACCTTTAGAATAGACCGCACGTAATGCAGATATGTGGTCTATCCTGGTCCTGGCCCACGATAGACTACCCGCACTCTTGGAAACACTGACGGCATGTATCTGTGGCTGGAGCAGGAACCTCCCTGCTCCAGCCACATATCAGCTTGCGTACCACTATCTTTAATATCACCATTTTGTTGAATATATTCCAGTTCACTATATATAATATAATATGACCTTGAATTGGATAATCTACACTAGCGGCCATCTGGTCCTCTCTCAATTTAGCACGTACCTCCCTGCTCCTACTACAATAGATCATGCATACCACTACCCTGAATCCTTGTTTATTGTTATCTTTGTGCCCTTAGTACCAATTTTTGATTTAATCTTATATTCCCTCATGTAACATGCACAGCTTGCATGTGTTACAAATATCTCAAATGTATTGTTATGCCCTGAATAAATAACCGAAGGTGGGAGCAACTATCCTTTGTTAGAGTTAGCCAAAGAGGAAAATGCGCACCCCTACTCTAGCGACTAGTGGCTTCGTGTAGTGAACACTTTCCTATGCTGTAATTATTCTCTTGGACTCAGCAAGACATATTGTATAACATCATGCTTTGAATAACACAGCAGAAGCAAGCTGTAGGTATAGTGGCTGTAACCAGAGCACGAAGCATCCTGCTCAAGCCACCAAACAGCGATCATACTAGTACATTTACTCTCCTCATATTGTTTCCTTGATTCCAGCTGTACTGACTTTATATGATCCTTTTTTGAATCATATGATATATGCAGCCTACAGATAGGATATGCGTGGTGGAAATTATATTTGGTAGGCTAGTATAGAGTACTAGTTTGAGAGAGGATCACTAGGTTACTTGTGAGATAGATATATTATGGAGTTTGAGCCCGAATTGAACAACTTGAGATACTAGTTATTGATAGTAAATAGTGGATATTGGCATGCAATTAGCTATTGAAGTGGCACTCAGTTTGACTTATAGCTTGATAATCAGGAAGTGAAACTCTAATGCCAATTATAAGCTATTCAAGCTAGCAGCAGATGCAGGTCTATAGCACACAATGATTTTCCCCTGTTGCCATTGAAGTTGAGTAATCAAGCTGATTCCGTTCCATTCAATCCTTTTCACTGCTGGATACTCTAAGCTCTGTCTTGTCAGTATCAATACTCCTAACCTCTATTGAGACAAGTCCGCATATTGTTGACACCCCTAACCTTTTATAGTTTAGTAGTCAAAAATTACGAAATTCAGTGATATAATGCATTGTATCACAACGTATTGATTCCATCAGATCCCTATCCTCATTATAAATACCCCTTATTCTTTCTTCTCCCTTTCTTTCTTTCTTCCTCCTCCATCCCTCCTTCCTCTAACTCCTCTTTTACACCCTCATTCCCTTTCCTCTTGATGGATTCCTTGAATCGTGCTCAGGAGACATTTCTCCGCAATTTACAAAGTGAGGCCAATCTTGACCTTGTAGCCAATCATCCTCTTGTAACTTGTTCTTTAACTATTCTAATAGGCTTTCACTAACCTGATTAGGGCAGCACCATTGTATGGCAAATTATTGACAGGTGGTCAGTTCAGCGACGCAATGGATTCATGCATAATTTGGGATATATCCCTGTGGCCGACAATCTCCGTGCTGGAGCGAGATCCGCTGCATCCCCTATCCCTGTAATTTCCAGTAGGTTTTGTCATTATAACTAATAGTGATTCCTGAGCTTACATCTGCGTCTAGACCATGAGAATCTGCAGGATCCAAGCTCTGGCTATCAGTATCCGGGGTATTCTCGAGCGAGGAACCCCCAGCAACAACCGGCCGGTATATCCCTGTGCTTAATAACCTATACGCCTTGCATAGTACTGATATACACTAGATTTACAGCCTCCGTTCAATGCCACTGATGGGTCAGATGCTGAGTCAGGTCTATCAACTTGCTCAACCCCATCGGCTGCTACACAATCGGAGATCCGCCCTGGACCCATTGCTATGGACTCTGCACCTGATGCTCTGCTTTCTTTGACTCACTCTCACAGAGGTATAGTTACTATTACATGACGTCCCTGCATTGAATATTGTTCGCAAGCATTTTTCTAACTGTATAATTAATTTACAAGCTCGTGGCACTGGTAGTGGTACCTTGATCGAGGGTGGTCGACCCACCCCCCATGCTCACGGCAGCCACAGAGACAATACACTGCAGGCTCAGGCCAGCAATGTCGTAAGTCGTAAACCCTACATGCTCAGCATCTGACATGCACTAACCTACTATTGACTAATTGCAGGAGGCTCGCAATGCAGCCGGCATCGGATACCGACCAGCCCAGTCTCCCTTCCGTCAGACTCTGCTGCACCATTACGATACGGGACACTACAATGATATCGAACTACTCCCGTGTAGGTTCAGCAGTTTTGACAACCCTGCTCTCGACAATGTCAAAGTCAATAATCCTACCATGGTTGAAGACCTTTTGCGCAAGCTTATCTCTGGCGAAAGTACAAAACGGCTCGTTACTCTTCTGGCGGTTATGGCCAAGGCAGCCGGTGGTGCAAACAATACTAATCCACCGCTTGCCGATTTGGCTTTCAAGCCAGTTTCAAACAATCCGCAAACCGCCGTCGCACCCAGTTTGCGCTTGGAGAAGATGCTGCAAGTCTCCAGTCGGATTCATCAATTCTTGGAGACCAATCCCCTGGGCGAGGAAGTCGTAAAGTTCAAGCTAATCATCTCCTATACCATGCTCTATCTCACTCTTGAGAAGGGTATAGTCCCCTCCATGCAAGCCAGCGATCCAAGTCTCGGTCCTCAGTACATTGATCGTAACAAGATGAGGGTCTTTCAAGAACACCTCAAAGAGTATCACGGGATTGAACTCAAGCAGGCATCGCTTAAGGAGAAGATCAGGTATGGCAAGGTATTCTGGGAGATGGTGAAGCTGACCGGGGTTTTAATCCTGCCTATGCTTGCTGTGGCTGGACCTGGAATAAGCTTATTCACGCATCAGTTTGGGGTTCTTTCTAATAACATACCCGTATTGGCAACGCGACTGGCTGAGTGCACAGTCTGGATGTCACTATGTCAAGCCTTGAGTACAGTTGCTGTTGAACTAATATTTACCAGTTCCTGCCCAACTTATTCTGTCTCAGATTTGCTTGGTTATCTGGCTCTAGAACCTCTTTCTGGTCGATCAACTCAACTCCTTTATACCTACATTCTGCAAGACCCCGACTTTAAGTATGTGGTACCTGCCATTCGCCGTTATCGGATGCCTGCAGGTCTTACACACCAGTCCGCCTCCAAGATTCTGTCAGAATTTGGCCTATCTTTGACCTTGTTTCCTCAAAACAAGTTCCCCCATCCGCAGAGCCAGCAGGTTAAGCTTGTTGAATGGCTAATTTTGCAGGATGAGCAAGAGTCTGTCGAACTTGCCGGTGATCCAACTGTCCTGTTGAAAAAAAAGCTCACTATTAAACTGGCCGCGTTTACCTCTTTCCTTGAGCCAGGGCTGATAGCCGATGATGTAATCGACTTCTTGAGCGCATTGTGGAACCAACGTGGACTGCCGGGTTGGGCAATGATTTCTCCCTCAAATACCATGAAGGTATTGGCGGGTGAATGGGAGAATGACCCAAAGTGGGCCTTTACTTTGGCTGCGGGAGGGCGCCGGTTTAACATTCCCTTCCAATTCTTTGTGCTCCCAATGGCGACCGACCGCTCCATCTTCCCATTAGTAGTATCAATCAAGGAGAAAACTGCAACCTTGTTTGTCCTTGCTGGCTTAGACCAGTGTCTTGAATATGCCGACCAATTGCTACAGGTAAGTCACCTTGTACATTGAGTATTAATGTAGAACTATTAACCAACAGGGTTTTAGATTCTCAAAGGGAAGTCATTATTTGAGCAATGGACATTACTGGTAGAGGATGTTCGCGGAATGCAGGATATCCAAAATATCAGTAGGAGTCAGTCCTATTTGGCATACATGAACTTCGCTCATGTGCAGGTTACTGGTGCCCGCCTCTGTACCGTTTCTCCCGATTTTGACGGGATTCCCACCGATGCCGCAATTATCGCTGCATGCCTACGTGAGGCCTATGAGTTAGGCTCTGAGGAGGATACTGTTTGTGAGATGAGCACTTTCAACTATGTTCAAATTTAATGTACATAGTTAAATAAAACTTGCCCACTTCTGGCATATATCTCAATATTATCTTCGTAAAAGTTGTCTTAGTCATTTCTTGTTAATTTACACCAATTACAAGTTTATTCAACACATATGATATACATTACTTAAGTAATAGGCACTTTATTTTCCTTTTATAACTGATTCTATAGGCCCGTTTGGAGCTTATCTCTCATGTTTTTAGGAGGAATGCGTAGTCATTGCAATAGATACTCTTACAGGAAGCAGATTTCATTAGGATACTTAATATCAGTAGAGTGGCATAAAGTAGTCTGTTCCCACTATAGTCTCCCCTATTGTTACTACATCGTTTTATTATACCAGAAGAATTTGGTCAACAGTAAGACAAGTATATTAGTCAATAATTAACTATTACAAACTGTATTGTAATGAGAGAAGAGCTGACTGGTACTTAAAGGTACAATAATAGTCAAACTGTACCTGGCGTTTCCAACCATGGTATCAATGCAGAAATATAGGATCAAGTCGTTTCTCATCTATCTCCCCTTGTTATCTCTTATTTGCGGTCATCTATCTTTTCTACCTAAGATGTGAAAGAAAACCAAGCTTTGCTGGGTACAAGTCTCAGACAGCTCACACCTGCTGGTCAAGATAGAAGGCTGAATATAAGATCGCCTAACTTGTCAAATGGATTATACTATTGGTTCTCTCATAAATACAGTGAGTTACAAGGGAAGGATATACAGAGTTTTGACAGGCTAACCCCCTTCTAGCAAGAAAGCTAAGAGCGCGGGGGGATGCCTGTTGGACAATCCTGACGCGGCCAGCATCCGGGGCTGGATGCCATCCGCCCATTGAAAATTACTGACGCTTTCCCACATACCTTTATGGACTACGCTCTGGGCAAGAGGCCAGTGTGTACAGGTACCTGTAATTGTCTTAAAACATGCCTAGCCACATTGTTTATCTTATTGAGAGAGTTGATGCGGGGAAGATAGTCGCGGGCATATGGCTTTAATGTCCCAAAAGGCCTCATAATAAACTCCACTGATGAACCAATCATATATGGCCTATATACTTGGCAATACTTTTTAAGTAGCATTATATGAATATGGCTTGAGTAGGAAACAAACTACTTCAGCTGCTGTGCTAACCATGAACGAGAATTCTTACCGGGCAGACTGGGCTCTAACAATACAGGCACCTGACTCTTTTGCCTGCTCTGTCCGGAACAGCACACTAGGTCAGGGTACCTTTTTCGGCATTCCCTGACCCGGTCCCCACTCAAACACCCCCCACTATGTATTTATCAGACGGGTTTCTGTTAAAGATTGCTTGTAATAATTGGGGTCCCATCCATAGAATAAGAGTGGGTGGGCCCCATGTAAGAATGTAACCTGGCCAGTGAACACACGTCCCGCCCTGCATCATAACGAACACGACCCTGAACCGATATAACGAGGAATTGATAAATGTTAAAATATGGTAAGATGGGTGTTCAGGGCGTAAAGATATCAGAAGGGGAAAGCTTAATACTTGGACTATTCTCATAGCTATAACTCTCAACTCATATCAGAAAGTAAATGTCAGTACTTCTCCCTCCGAATTTAACAATAAGGGGCTAATAAGGTCTAGTAGAGGCAGGAGGATGATTGGGCAATTCATATTAAGGGACTAGTTATCCATGAATCTCAGTTCAAAAGACTGAAGGGATTAGGAGTGTTAATGGAAACTTGACAGTGTCACGCCTGTGGCTAGAGCAGGAACCTTCCTGCCCCAGCCACACGTTATGGTACTCGTCATTGCTTATAGTAATATCTTTACACTTATGATATTGTTGTTTTTGCTAGGGCTCGAATTAGTTGTTACCCTATCTAAGAAAGCTTAGGATCGTACTATATAGTATGGCAAGTACATCTATAATGTTTGTGGATGGAGCAGGAACCTGCCTGCTCTAGCCAGTACTAGGACTCGAACATGTATCTTAGATTAGTAGCATGACTATATGACTGTATCGTTTTGAACATACTATCACTTACTGTTTGATCCTCATATTATCTTTTACTCTTAGAGTTGTTGCCAGTATTCACAATTCTTTCGTGAAACAAGTAGTTAATAGTTTACTCTCTATCTGCAACCTTACATATTTGATTTTGTTCTAAGATAGGCTCTTAACCGTGCTACAGAATTAACTCTAAATATAGTGTTTTGGTTTCAGATATCATGTTGAAGCCTGCACCTCAAATGCACCATGCGATTACTTATATTATTACCAATGGATAAATCAGAGAAAGGTTTACAACAGACCGGCATTTCAACTTATGTTGACTTGAGTAACAGATTTGATTTCATGTGACAAAAAGCTAACTTGCTGAAAGTAAAGCTGTCGAAAGCCTTGCCCCAGTTACACAGTCACTTTGTTCTTTTAAATAATAATTCTTTATTTGTACTGGTTCTAGGTATTTCAAGTTATATTCGCAAAGAACCCCTATATATCTCTCTTAAAAACCTTTCGCAAGCTTGTGCTATTATATTACCCCTGTTTGATTAAACCTTTTGAATCAATGAATATAATAACCAACTGTGGCTGAAGCAGGAAGGTTCCTGCTCCAGCCACAATTCAATCCTGCATCTACATTCAACTGAATTCCCTGCGAATATTTTAAGCATCAAGTAACTTGAAACCTATGAAAGTAAGCAACCGCATTAGGACTAGAGACAATTAACTCATGAATATATTATCTCCCCCTGAGGCACACCAAGCTACATGTTGCCTGTGTATTGCCATCCATCATCTTTCTGATTAAAGTACGAAAAAGGGATATCATATATTGGTATATCAATTGATTGCAACTCGAACCTTAAGCGGGGTATGGGATATTAATATCACAGAATTTATTTCATGATATAATATCTTGTCAGTGCTTATAATTAGATGTTCCTAAATGGATTCAGCTAATTCACCCGAATATTCTTTCATCATAATTCCAGAATCCTTACATAGCGATTATTCCACCTGTAAACTATAAATACCCCGTACTGCCACCTGTCCTCTCTCCCCCAAGGTTTCGCTTGCCACAACCCTGACTTGCCTTTTTTTCTTGCCCCCCCATACTCAGTTACAATTACCATTCCTCAATAGTCCTCTTGCAGTCCCATCCTTCCCGGGTAAATCTACACAGAATTTGCTATTCAATCACAGTAAGTTCGTTGCCTATTACCTATTAATCTACTCAAACTGAGAATTTCTGCTTATACTCTACGGTAGAAGTACACTATTAGTTGCTTCAACTCTTTTACCTTCTCTTTTATTACCGTGCATATAATATGATATAAGTCAAAGTAGGTTTAATATTCTATTATTATTATATTGATTACATTTTTCCTTTATATTAGAATTACTAGTACGAACAATAAACATCACCCAGATTGTTTGTTGAATCAGGTACATTGTCCATCTAGTACTTTATCATCTAAGACTCAATATTACATTTGTCTTGTATATGGATCCTATTAATAAGAGAGACACAATCACCTCCCTTATATAAGGATTACAAAACTCATCCACTTGCTCTTAACTCTTGTATTCTGGTAAAAGTTTAATACTCAGTTTTGCCGCCATCATTTCACATTTGCAAAGGGAATAGTAATGAATTTCTAGTGTTTGTTATATTTTATATGCATTTAATTTTGAATTATTTTGAAATGATTGCTAATCAAATATGTACCTTCCGGGTTTCAACTATTAAACAGTATGGGTAAAACAATCAAGGGTTCATTACGGTCCGAGAATGGAAAGCGTGAAGCGGCCGATGCTTTGCATATCAAATTCAACAAAGTTCTCCATTGCCCAAATTGCAACTTTCACAGTCCTTTCACTGGGGCATTCAATAAGGATTCTGGAGGAACACCCGACGCACAGGGCCGGGGATACCGTCGTTTTAGATGTCGTTCCAAGCCCCGATGTGGCAAGTCATTAGGAGTTACTGAATTTCTTGAACTATGTTCTAAGATTTCTACCTCTCGGTTACCGGATAATACACAGAAAGTTCCTGCTACCAGTACGTCTTTCATTTTGATAAATCTACTCCCGTGATCATGTTTTGCGTACTTGTTAGATATATTAATTGATTGATTACAGATGAACCAAGTATAGCTCCAAGCGTACAGGCAAGAAGAAAAGATGTACCACACATCCATGAATCGGAGAATGGCCCGGCCAAGAACCAATCTCGCAATACAGTAAGTATTTCTCCCATGTCATCGGTTTCTTCTTCTGTATATATTGTTTTTCTTATTGGCTCCATTTTACATCCTTTTTCATGCTCAACTAATTGTATCTTGCACCAAATAAGCCAGCAGCAGATATTATTACGCTTGTGTCGGGTTCTGAATACGCCTCATCACCAATTGCAGCTACAGTTTTGCCACCAGAACGTATGTGATTCGCCTGTTACATGTTTTAAGCTATGTTGATATTTGTTATATATGGGAAAGGCAAGTACAATTAATACACATAATTTTTCTAACTTGAACATATCTATTATACAGAGATCAAACCAAC
>Ga0307509_10009120_pt1 | contig 12470 bp, 5 predicted proteins | sample 10_EM_MG_FD_202245 | JGI IMG/M metagenome (GOLD analysis project Ga0307509, IMG submission 202245) | Populus trichocarpa ectomycorrhiza microbial communities from riparian zone in the Pacific Northwest, United States - 10_EM | ecosystem: Host-associated > Plants > Roots > Unclassified | place...
ATGTCTTTGGGTGCTCGTCATCAGAGTGCGGTTTAACTTTTCAAATCATGAGTGTCAGTGAAAATTCGGAATACAATTGGAAAGGACATGTATGTGTGTGTGAGCAATGATAAGTGTTGAAAGAACAAACTATTTCTTTACCAAGTAGGGCCTTTTGTCTTTCTTGTTTATTCCACAAGCTAGACTGATCAGTAGGGCCTTTTTTTTTTCAGTGTCAACTTTCAAGGTATTTTTACAAGATGGCTGGATTCAGTAGCCATGCAGCTAAGACCAAGAATCTGTTAGTTGCTGGAAGCCTGTCTGCATTTGTTTTTGGGGTTTATTTCAACACCATGAGAGCTGTTGGAGGGACATACGAACTTCAGACCGCGATTGACAAGTTTGAATAGCAGAAAAGCAAGCAAGAGTCTGAGGCAACCATCTTATCTAAGCCTTGACCATGTGTAATAATGTGATCAGAAACAAGAGAATGGTTAATTTGTGAATGTGCTGTTTCTACTTTTGATTTTGCACTTTTACTGTACTTGATCAGCATGATAATGAAAACATGGGAGAGTAACAATAATCTGAATTCGCATGTTAGCGGTAATTTTCTTGGAAAATATTTGAGTACATGATACAAATAAGAATAAGGTCGTCAGAATGGTGATTGCTTTTGTTGCTTAACTCTTTAATTTTGCAGTCTTTTGTTGTAAAATATTGTATATTTTTCCCTTAAACATAATTCATGACAAATTGGTTGTATCAGAGAAAGCGGTTCTCTACCAATTGGGAGCGGGTAGCAGGTTTAACTCTAGCCTATTCTACCTTCCCTTCATTTGACAGAAAACAAATTTGTACACATTTTTTCCTGGAGTCCATGTCTATTGAATAAATTGTATATGATACTGCTGTATAGAACTGCAAGTCCATTTACATGATTTGCTGATGTTTCTACTTTTATCTCGGTTCTTATTTTGCTTAGCAAGCATGGTTATGTGAAGCTGAGTAACTATAAAGTGTTAATCTTCAATGAGAATGTTCCTACATTCAATCTCAAATGTGTTCTTTGCGGCTTACTTGTTTCAGCTGTTCCATAATGCCACGAAGTTTCACTAGTAGAACTCTACTGGTCTCGCTCCTCTCCAGTGTCAGTTGAGCCGTAGGTAGGCTATGCACAGTGGGAAATGCCAAAATCTCTGTAACTAATCCCCTTTCCTTCCAAATTGGATGCCCCATGAGACATTGCTTGATGAATTCAGCGTTAGAGTGTAGACTAATCCAATAACAATAAAGCTAACACATTTTGACTGGTCTCTTGAGACCATGGAGATGGTGCGAGCCGCAAAGTCATGCCAGACATGGATCCTTACTCTTCTTCCCAGCCCCATAACCACTGCATTCCTCCCTCAACAATATCCTGGTGCCAATTTTCCTGGCTCTAATACCACAAAAGAACGGGTTTAATACAAAGGAAAGTCAAAGGAAATCCATCGAAGACATCCTCTTGCTTTCCTCATACAACACCCTGACTCTTCATTTCATTACTTAATCTGCTAAACAATACCACTAAGCTAAATTCTCTACCTTCTCTAACCCTGTATTAATCACATTCCTCAAGTGGAAATGTATTCTCCGGAAAAAAAAAGTTAAGGGCACCACCACACGAGCAATACAATAAAGATAACTTTGATGAGGATGTCCAACATAGAAGATCAGTACAGCATGGGATAGCAGAGTAGGAAAAACAAATAGTGATCCCAAGCTTAATAGAATTAGTATGAAGGGATTCAATTAATAATTATTCAATATAAATGGAAGTTGTGAATCAATTACAGTTAAACAATGAAAATTAAAAAGAAAAACTACTTTTTGGCTAATTAAAAACAGTGTAGATCAAATATTTTCCATCAGAACCTCCTCCACTAGTAGCGCACCTTGACCAGCTGCAGACAAGTTTCTCTTTTACTTAATCGTATGTTCCAATGCAGCATTACGCATCCAAAATCTAAACCTCTATTGCAGCCACTGCAGTGACAGTGGATATGTTCTTGTCCACGGTATTTGACATCGAACGCTTAGTTATGGGCAGGCACCATCTTGTGCATATTTCCAATAGTAGTGTGACCAGTAGCAAAGTTAGTATTATACCACTGTAGGTAAGCCTCCAAAATCTTGCGGCGTGCAATATGTCAAATCCTTTGTATATGTTGAATATGCTTAGGATAAGTGTTGAGCAACCCGCCAGGAAGTGGAACCAGTTGAAGAAGGGACGATACTTGCTATCTTTGTCAGGTCTGACCAGACCACCAAACACCTGCGCTGTGGCAAGACAGAAGAGGACAATGCCGATGATTTTGTGACAGCTATGTTCAATTCCATGAGACCTTACGCCAAGAAATATTCCAGTCCCAAATCCAGACAGACCACCAAGAATATAGGCCAGCAGTTGACAACTGACATGCAAGTAGAACCATAAAGGGCCTGCAGATTCGAACCTTTTCAAGTATCTTGCAATGACGGCCCCAACAGGCATTAGAATACCCCAGCTTACTGTGTTCAATATTTCATGGACATTTTTCAGTGTTGTTGAAGAACTTCTTGTCGCTTTAATCCTTCCTGAAAGGAAGTCCAAACTCCCCATGGATTTGACGTTGGGACTGGATGGAGCAACACTATGCATCATTGGAGTGTTTTCAGACATTGGGCCTACTTGCCAGAGATGATTGACTGTGCTGATGTTTCCATGGAGCTCTAAGCTTGCATAGATTATCATCTCATTGTTCTGATTAGTAGCGGACAAGTCCAAGACAGGAAAGCTAAGATTTCCTTGTTCCAATCGCGTTCCATAACTTGTTATAGGCGAAGTATAGACTGCAAGACTTCCATCCGTTCTCTGAAAAGAAACGATTGCTTGGGAACCAATCATCCATCCTGAAGTTGGATTGATAGCCCAAGCAATCCATCTGCGATCGGTCACGCCAGTATGCCTGAAGGCAACCTCAACTCTGCTGGATAATGGATGGTAGTTCCAGTGAAGAGAGGAGCTCAAAACAGGCAAGTCGCTGCAAGAAGAGAACTGTTTGTTGTTTGAAAATTTATAGGTCGTGCATGGTTGTTGTTGTGCTATGCATGATAATGTGGACAAAGAAAGAAAGATGGCGGCCAGAAAAATCACAAAACGGGCCATGTTTATGCAACAAAAGGACTTGAAAGAAGAAAGATCGGTGATGACTAGAGACCACGGAGCACGGGGAAGGAATTGTTTTTGGATAGACAATTGCAAGGTTGGTTGAGAGAATATATAGGGATCTTGTCTTCCGTTTGGGACTCGAAAAAATATTTTGATTGCTTTGGTTTCTTGAAGTAATTGATGTCCGTCTTATAGTTTGAAAAGCAATAGAGATATATTTCAGTAGTCGGTCTTTCTTTTTCTTTTTTTCCAATCGGATTAGCAATTTATTATTCTAAATATTTTTTTTTCTTTTTTTTTTACTTTGCCTCAATAAAGGAAAAGTATAAAAAGCTCTCGTGATAGTTTTTTTTCTTTCAAGTCCCTGGAAAGTATCGAAATAATTTTACTATATAATTAATATTGAAAAGACAACGATATCCTGGACAAAAGATATATATATATATTTCTTTTAAAGACAACAAACTCATTTTATTGAGAAAAAAAAATGTTGACTAATTTATCCCAATCAATTTTGTAACGGCTAATGGATCCTCTGAAAAAAATGGTTTTACCTCCCATTATAAGCTTTGTTAGTTTTTATAGAAAGGCTAAAGCATCATTTCAATTTACAAATTAACAGTGAAATATCTCTTCGGTCACTTAGTTTTATTGATGCCTTTTAATTTTTTTTCTTGTAATTGTTAGGTTTTTTGAAACACATAAACGTAGGAAAACAATAATTTTAAAATTTTGTAGTTGTCTCAATGATCTCTTTAAACAATTTAGGATCCTTTAGAATTTATGCGAAGATTTCTTGAATATCAGTTTTTTTTTCTAAGGTTTGATTAACCCTTCAAAAATCTGAATAATTTTTTCAACAAAAAAATTATAATTGATTTATAGTGGCTAATTAAAGATTAATTATGGTAAAAATTAATTCTTATTATGATCATAATAAATTCTTTAACCTTTTAAATTTTAAAATTCACTATAAAAAAGGGGTTGAAAAAAAGTTCTTGTAGTATTTTTTTTTTTTAAAATTTACATACTTTTTCTCACCTCATTTTTAGTATTTTCCTTCTCATTTTATGCTTTTGTTTTCCTATCAAATTTGATAATTTTTTTTTTATTACTATTGTTTTTACTTTGTAAATTTTTTTAAATTGATATGTTTTCCAGTTTTATCCTTCAACATTAAATTTATTGGGAATTGAGCTTCTTTATTAAGCTCGAATCTAGGATTTCACAAGTTGCAATTTTAAGAGATTAACCCAGATTTAAGATATTTATCTAGGTTTGCTTGTTTTTTTCTTCTTCCTTTTTTAAGTATTTTTTTCAGTTTCATCTTTCATCACTTATTTTATTCAAGATTGGGAACCGTTATTTATTTTTTATTTTCTATTGAGTTTCTCACATATTTTGAAAATAAATAGTGTTATCTCACTCTTCAACATTAATTGGATTGTTTGATATTTAAATTTCATAGATTTATTTAATTTACATTCGATGAAGTTAACTCAATATCATAACTACGTCATAAATTTTGCATGCTTACCTGGGTGGACTCGGGTCGGGTTTTTTTTCCTGTTTTGGATTATATTTTTTCTTTAATTTCTTCCTTCAATATTTTATTTAGAAATTGTGTTTTGGAATTATTTTTCCATTGTACTTTATACAGGGTTATCGTGTTCTCAATTGGTTTTTTTTTCATTATCAAAGAAGATCCTTCAACATTTAATTTGTTTTTTTAAAAAAAATTAATTTAATTTTTCAATATTTGATTGATTGAGAATTGGTCTTTGTATTTTTCTTTTTCGCTTTTTTTATATGAAGTTATCTCAATCTTATACCCATTATCATAGGATTAACGGGTTAACTTAGTTTAACTTCATGATTTTATTCAATCTACTTCTGACATGTTTATACCTTAGTATCACGATTAAGTTGCATATTTGACATGCTAACTTGGATGAGCTCGAGTTAAGTTTTTTAACTTGTTTTTCATTGTTAGTTTTTTTTAATTTTTTTTTACCTTATTTTTAGCTAAGTTTATAAAATTTAATCGAATCAATGATCCAAATCTTTTTTTTTACTTTATGAGAATATTTGCGTCGATTTAATAATTTTTTATATAAAAAAATAGATCAGCTCATGGGTTGTGTGGATCGCAGTCTGCCTCTAACAAGTGCTTGGAGTATTGTAACAATTGTTTTTCAAGTACTTTTTGCATAAAAATGCATCAAAATAATATTTTTTTAATTTTATTTTTAATATCAACATAATAAAATAATCTAAAAAATAAATAAATAATTAAAAAAATAAATCTTAGCTGCTATTATCTAGGCCACAATGCCATACAAAGAATATGAACAACTTAAAGGTCGCCTAATATATCTACCACACTACGTGTTGAACATAAAGATAGGTTTTGATATTTTTTTTATTAATATGGGTATCCATGCCAGCTTGCACGCACCTCAAATAATCACACGAGACCTGAAGTTAACGACCATGTAAGTCTTTAATGGCCCTGAGAGTACTCGAACTTGTGATCATTAGAAAGCAAACTCAAGACCTGACTAGTTGAACAACCCCTCATGTTTAGGTTTTGATATTGTTGTTTGCTAATCTAATAGCCTTTATAATGATTAACAAATTGATTAATAGATTCTGAACATTAATAGGATCGAGAGAAGACAAATGGGAGTCTTGATTATGATTTTAGGTTAAAACTACAACTTAATATGAACAAATTCTTGTAAATATATCAATTTATATGTAGATAGTTAATTTAAAATTTAATTTAAATACAGAGCTAATAAAAAAAAATCGCAATTACTAAGAAAAAAATAAACAAATTTGCTTATAAATTATTTCACCAGGTACTAGCTCTAATTTGTTATTGCATAAATGTTAGGTTAAAGTCTCCCCAACCATGAACCCTTCACGTCAAACATATATCATGGATCCGAGTTAAGCAATCTTGAACTCATCTCCCCCAAATTGAGTCTAGGTTATTATAATCAGGAATCCTACCACTCCATGTCTTCTATATTTATCATCTTCATTTATTATATCTGAAATGAACAACACACATCTTCATTTATTATATCTTAAACATCGAAAGATTTCCCTAAATCATACAAAGAACTTTTGTTTTTTTAGGAGTTCTTGGACTATAAGCTAATCTCTTCTTTTTCAACCTTCAAAGCCCAATAACCCATTACATCATATCCTTGAAACCAGTTTCCATTATTAAGCCCATAATGAAACCTGGGCCCTTTCCCTTTTCAGCTCTTTCGAAAATTCGGAAAACAATTTGAAAGGACATGTATGTGTGTGTGAGCAATGATACGTGTTGAAAGAACAAACTATTTCTTTACCAAGTAGGGTCTTTGTCTTTCTTGTTTATTCCACAAGCTAGACTGATCAGTAGGGCCTCTTTTTTTTCAGTGTCGACTTTCAAGGTATTTTTACATGTTGCTAGCAGGTGCATTGTTGAAGAAAAACATACGTTTCATGTTGAATATCAAGGTCCTTTCTTTTTCTTCAATGTACTGATGGTTGATGAAGGAGATTAAGAGAGAGGAGAGCTAGATTAGTGAAAGAGAAAAATAACAGTGCAGGTGTAGAGCTGATGATAGTAGTGTACTTGTGAGGGAGAGAAACTATTGAAAACATTTCTGAGTTTAATTGCATGAAGTTTCAGGATTAGTGAGATCTGTTTCGCCCATGGGTAAAATTCAATCGGGTAATATCTTCATTGGCATTAGAGAATACCTCCTGTAATATTTTCCATTTTTGCCAATGAAAGAATTTGAATCTGGTGCTATAATTCGCTTCCATGGAAGCATGTTTTGTACTTCTGCAATTTTGGCAGTATAACACATTTTCTGCTACAAGTTTCGGTTACAAGATGGCTGGATTCAGTAGCCTTGCACCTAAGACCAAGAATCTGGTAGTAGCTGGAAGCTTGTCAGCATTTGTTTTTGGGGATTATTTCAACACCATGAGAGCTGTTGGAGGGACAAACGAACTTTCAGACCGCGATTCATAAGTTTGAACAGCAGAAAAGCAAGCAAGAGTCCGAGGCAACCATCCCATCTAAGCCTTGACCATATGATCCTTGGTGTAAGAATGTGATCAGAAACAAGAAAATGGTTAATTTGTGAATGTGCTGTTTCTACTTTTGATTTTGCACTTTTAGTGTACGTGATCGGCATGATAATAAACATGGGAGAGTAACTATAATCTGAATTCGCATGTCATTGGTCCTTTTCTTGGAAAATATTTGAGTACATGATACAAATAAGGTCGTCAGAATGGGGAGTGCTTTTGTTGCTTAACTCTTCAATTTTGCAGTCTTTTGTTGATAAATTGGTTATATCAGGAAAGGCGGTTCTATACCAATTGGGAGTGGTTCGCAGGTTTAACTCTAGCCTCTTCTACTGCTCTCGCTCCTCTCCAGTGTCAGTTGAGTCGTTGGTAGGCTAGCACAGTGGGAAATGCCAAAAGCTCTGTAACTAATCCCTTTTCCTTTCAAAATGGATGCCCCATGAGACATTGCTTGATGAATTCACCGTTAGAGTGTAGACTAATCCAATAACAATAAAGCTAACACATTTTGACTGGTTTCTTGAGACCATGGAGATGGTGCGAGCCACAAATTCATGCCAGACATGGGTCCTTACTTATTATCACTGAGGAAAAACCCAGAGTAAAATATTAGTACAAACATAATCTAAACCCGAAATAGATACATAAATTATAATGAAGAAACAGAATCCCAAGTACTGTTTTGCAACATATATACTTTGAGTTGATCGATGGCTTTTGGAAAATAGAATTTTGTATTTCTAGAAATTTATACTAGTTAAGAGAATATGCAAGGGATACAATAACCTTACCTCATTAAGTATGGTTACAGAGCCTCAGGTTTAAGCTCCTTGACTTGGATACCTTGTTTTACCCAAGACTGGAAACCACCTTGGACCAAGTATGGTCTCTGTCACATAAAAATGCAAACAAACAATTAGCAATATGATACAATAGGTTGTGGTTCCGGATTTATAATAGACTCACCTGGCAGTGCAAATTTTCTTATAATGCAGGTCACAAGGTTTAATTCTGCAACATTCTACTATCTTCTCTATCTAAATTATATGATTAGGGAATGAACCATGGTAGCATCTAGTATTCGTGCATTTAACTTGTTTCTCTGCAAGCCATTTACACAACAATACAGCCCAGCAATCTATGGAGTGAAATAAAAGAATATTGAAATTGATCAATACATTGCAACTTCCCATTCAGGCAAGCAAGAGAGAGAGAGATATTCGAAGGACATAAGTTAGATGTAATACTAATGCGCTTTCTGAATTATACCACTTGAGAACAACAAGAATGAAAATTGGGTTCTATCTATAGCATCTATACGACAGAAAAACATGCATAAGGAGTAACGGTTTTTGACTTAACAACATTGTAAATGCACAAAAGACATTAACGTACTCTTCCCAGATCTGGTTAATATGGATATTGTTATTTGTTTCTAAGGGTTACTGATACGGAAAAACTCTCAGAAATGTTTTTTATCCCAAAGAAACTTGACTAAGGGAGAGTGGATAAATTCATTTTGCCCTTCTAGTTCCATGATGAATTAGATGTTTAGGCTTTTGTGTAATAAAAAAAATATTAGAGATTCCAAATACTTGCCTTAACCCCAAGCTTTCTCAAGGATCTAGCGATGCCTTTAGAACGAGAACCATCAGCATCCATAACTATTACCTGGTACCTGTCCTACAAGTATAAGAACAAAAAAATCTCTGAGACAATGTTCCTGCTTCAGAATTTAAACATGGAACTCTCAGGAGATTGTGATGTACAACTGTACTGCATATGGTAATACCAAAACAATTTATTGTGTCCTCGGAGGCCAGTGATGCTAAAACACACAACATTGATTAAACCAAGCCCAAATCCCTCCCCCCAAGAATTTCCTTTCTTTCTTGCACTACTCAGAATTCTCATTTTTCTGAATGTCTCGAAACAATGACGGCATGCATAAACAATAGTTATATCGAAGCTCTTAAAACATAAAGCTATACCTGTACAGCTTTCAAGTTTCGAATGACTGCAGCAGTTAAGATGTCATTAAGATCTCGTCCACCCTTTAAAAGCTTCCTTACTGGGCCATCAACCTGAATAAAGTTGAAGAATATAAGACAGAGTTATGAAAAAGGGATACAACCAAACTCCAATTCTTGTTTTATTTTTTTTATTGTTGGTTCAAAGAGTTATTTGACATTTAGAAACAAAGTAATTGTTCTAAACTATCATCCTCAAACCAAATAGCAATACCTCTCCACTTATAGCTTTTGAATAGTATTATCAGATAAAACCAACCTCTGGTAGAGTTACACTTGCATAGCGAAACTGAGCAACTCGCCTAAGATCAGGAATGCCATCTCTTTCTCTGAGAACCCTCATATAAACAATGTCCACCAAGTTCAATGCCAAGTTAAGGAGGAAAAAAGGAAATTAATGAGGGTGCCAGATTTGAGATTTTTTTACTATGATGTAAAAGAAATGGGGTTGCAAGGTGGATGGTAAATAATATTTCCTAGTGAAAAGAAATTAAATATTGAAAATATGAAACGGGGTAGCTAAAAGATAGAAGGTATTAATGAACAGAGTTGAAAAAACAGTACTGACCCTTCAGTAAATGTCTGAGCAGTCAGCTTTAGTGTCTCTCATTCAGGTACTAGAATTTCTAACAAAAGAAACTTAAGAACAAAAAAGGCCAGAAAAATTTACTGTCTTGCCTCAGGCCAGACATCAATAAGTATGGCGTCTTCCTTCCCTGCCAAGAGCTCCAAAGTTAATTGCGGAGACAAATCTCCAGAGTAACCACCATATACCCACACCCTATAAAAACCCCTGCACAATCTGATCCAAGCCAAGACTTTTCTCCAGCCCCTCAATAGCAATGTAAACCTGCTTGAGGTGTAAAAGCAGGTTTAGGAAATTCAGCTTTGGTTTTGGAACATAAATTAGTTAGATCAGCACATAATTAAGCAGTGTAACAGAGATGGACGCAATTGAGTTTTCAACTAGAAGTCCTGTAAGCTGAAAGCAGTGACTGATGTCTCCAACAAAAAGATTTCTAAAATAATCCAAATATATCTTTGCAGGAGATTTTTTTTTTTCAAGTCCACACAATTAAACGAGAGTACAACAGCCATCAAAGTAAAACGTGCCAAGTATAATGTACCAGTTGAAAAGTTACACCAATTGGCCTCAAAATCTCTGTTACCCTTTCTTCAGACAGATTCAGTGCACCCCTAATCTCTGGAGGAAGCAAATCCTTGGCAGACCCATAAGAATAAACAACAAAAGAAGCCCCTTTTGCTATAGATTCCTCCACTGCAACGATTGCAACTCTGAGAACATCAACAGAAGTGCCAGTAGCTTTTTGTGTAGCTTCCCTCAAACCAGATGAAAAGCTAGTCAATCTATCGCCAGCTAATTCTCCTGTTTCATCAAAAGTTGAGAATACTTTACTCAAGGCACCATCTACTGCTTCTGAAGTAATTGTGTCTAGTGAGCTTTGCACAACATTTCCTCCCTTATTTATTGAAGTGTTGATGGAGTCCCTAACCTCGCCCAAAAAATCATCAAAACCAGCCTTTGCACTAGATAATGAATCGTTACCCATTTCCAGGGAATCAGATCCCAAACTGGGATTCTCTGGTGTAATATCAATAGTTGATGTTATTTCAGGTTCCACAAGTCGTATTAAACTATCTGTATTATCAGCAAACTGGTCTGCAGAGTTCAAAGGTCCTTCTTCAACATCAGATATGTTATAACTTTCTAAGAATTTCAGTTTACCCCCCTCCCATAGGGTGTGGGTGCAGTTCATCTATTGCTCCAACTGAAGAATCCCAATCCTTATAAAAGTTGCAATTAATGTTGCCTAGTTCATTTGGGCAATAATGATCATTAATGAAAGCAAAGCTTTCAATAATATTGGAGTAGAAAGACTTTATAGCTTGTGTTTTGAAGGAAATTCTTTGGTGATGTGTTATATTTGACATTCCCAAAAGTACCATGTCTTCTACATAACATCTGGACTCGAAATCCTTCCAGACTGAGCAAAATGGTCGCAGACCTCCATGGAATGTTATCTGCAGTAGTTGTGGTTTCAAATACATGAAAGAAATTTTTGACAATAGAAATACTATTCCAGAGGTATATGAAGAAAGATGTGACAAGATAACACAAAACTTGATGAATTGATAACCGATGTGCATGGAAGTTACTGCCTGCAAGGCTTCACTGAAAATTGTCAAATTCTGTTCTTTAAAGGTGGACAAGGACTTCGTATATTGAAGAGTCTCATAGACCTCATATCTTAATTTTCTATTCTGATGTAAGTAATCAAATTAAGAGCGTGTTTGACATTGTGATAGCGGTTGCTTTTCAAAGTGTTTTTCGTTCGAAAACACTTTAAAATAATTTTTTTTCATTTTTTAAAATATATTTTTGACATTAGCACATCAAAACGATCCAAAAATAGCAAAAAAATAATAATTTTAAGCAAAAAAAATTATATTTTTGGCAAACGGTGTTTTGACATCAATGCTAAACACACTCTAAGTGGAGAGAAAATGCCATCATAATCCACTGCACATGAGAAGGAAGTTGGTTCTAGGGAATCACACCCAGATGCTTAAACTACTAAATGGAGATGTACAAGCAGATTATTAGGCCATGCAAAACTTTCTGCTAGATTGTTAAGGGATTTACTCAGCATACCTCTGATGTGTAGGCCTAGAAGGAAGGAGAAAGCTGCACTGGACTATGATACCATGCTAGAGCATGAGAATCAATTCAAAACCTTCACTTAGGCACATAAGCTCTACATGATGTCATACTGACCTTTATGCTTAAACAGTTTAAGCTTAATTTATACCTTCATTCAAAACTTCACTGAGGCACCCCAGATTTTTTAACTCAAATACATCAAACATATTTTATAAAGAGGCAGACATGTCTAGTTACACCAATATTTTTTCTTTTATTTTTTGACACCAGAATTTATCTCTTTAGCGAAAGTTCAATTATAGTCCCGGCTTGTTCTCCACCTAATTAGAGGTCATGCATCTCCAAAACTAAGGGCATAGATGAAATCCGAGGTACAGGGATGATAGAAACTTGGCAACAACACGAATTAAATTACAGTCTAGGAAGTGAAACTCACCTGAGAATGAGAGGAACAACACTGAGTGGCAGAGCAAACAGGCAACATCTT
>Ga0307509_10009121_pt1 | contig 12470 bp, 11 predicted proteins | sample 10_EM_MG_FD_202245 | JGI IMG/M metagenome (GOLD analysis project Ga0307509, IMG submission 202245) | Populus trichocarpa ectomycorrhiza microbial communities from riparian zone in the Pacific Northwest, United States - 10_EM | ecosystem: Host-associated > Plants > Roots > Unclassified | place...
GTCTTCAGGACTGCCAACGACCCCGAGGAACGCTTGAAGGCTCGACACGAATTACTTGCCTCTTTGCCTTTGCCCGAAAGCGTCCCTGACGAGGAATTGAAGCCACTTGTTCTCCCTGGCAACATGACCATCAAGGAGTTCATCTTGAGCGCCAGTAACGTTCGTCCTTCGTTCGCCCGTGGTATCGAAACTAATCTCCCACGTCTAGCTCCAGTTTCTCCGAAACGGGTACAATTCTTTGTTATCATTCTGTCGATGGGCCTAACCCCCCACCGCAGGTTGTCAAATTACCGCATCCTCCAAGAGCTCACGACTGCCTGGTGTCCCGACCGCGAAGAACACGGCTTCATGTTGACACCCATTTTCAAGTGCGCGACGAACCCACGGACTGTGACCGCTCACAATTGGAACGCTGTGGACGTCACCGGGTCTCTTGCTGACCCGACAGAATGCTTTTACAGCAAGGATGGAAAGTGGTACTACGCTGGGGCGTACCAGTCGGTCAGGTTACAAGACCTGATCCCGGAAGAGTGGAGTAATCTTTCCAACGAGGTAGGGTATCAGTTTCTTCCTCAATCTTGGGTAACCGATGTCCCCCCTAGGCTATGCAAGCGATTATCAAGGATACCCTCGCAGGGCGCAAGAACCTCTCAGCTCAGAACAACTACGAGACCAATCAACTTTACACTGTGGGTGCACTGAAGGTGGCATGCGTTGGGCTACAGTGTGTGGGATTTAACGAAGGGCTGTATCGCGGGTTGTTGGATCACGCTGCCGCGTGCGTCCAGGGAACGGTCAAGCGGCGAGCGGGACTTGGTCCAGGTACAGCGTGGAACGTGCAGGCGAACGCCTCCCCGTCTCCGACCTCCTCTCCGGGTTTGGAGGTGTTCAACAAGCAAGGCATTCAGAACTATTCAGGCGGCATTCGAGGAAGCGAGAACTATACAGGCGTTGTTACTTTCTAATATTTGTTTGGACTCGTTAGCGGATGTATTTTCCATAGGACGTGTGGCATTCGCCGGACGCGATCACTCCCTCCAGAATCTTCTTCACCGATCTCCGGCCTTGATAATTCGACATGGCTGATGACCCTGAGCTCGCAGCTATCCGTGCTGCCAGAATCAACCAACTACAACAGAACGCTGGGGGCCGCACGAGCGGGCCAGACGATGAAGAGCAGAAACAACGTGCGGCAAACGAGGAGCAGATGAGGCGAGATCTGTTGGCCACTGTACTGGACCCTGGCGCCAGAGAACGACGTGAGCCGTAATAAAGTCATAGGTGACTAGCTGACTACTTGCTGAGTCGTCCATGTCAGTCGCTCGCATCTCTCTCGTCAGTCCCGAACGATCCAAGCAGATCGAAGCAATACTCCTGAGAATGGCCCAAACAGGGCAGCTCAGGGGCAAGGTTACTGAGCCCCAACTCATTGACCTTCTGGAACAGGTACGCTGGTCTTGTTCTCTGCTGCTGCGCAAAGGCTCATCCTCGCTCAGGCTGAGGAGGCCCACAACAAATCCAACGCCAAAGGATCTATTGTGGTCGGTGTCGTCCCGGATAATTCTCCACCCTCCCCCCGCTGACATTCGTTCTTCAGTTCCAGCGCAGAAAGGATCTGGACGATGACTTCGACTTGGATCTCTAACTCTGTAAAATAAGTCGTAAAATCTCTACAATCGTGTCGTCATGGCGAGGTCCGTGAGACTTGGACCGTGGGAACCTTTCGGTTGGCAGGTGGTCCATGCTGAGTCTCCTTGCTGGGAGCTCTTTTGAGTTTGTTCGTCGCGTTTCCGCACCCCTCTTCCCAATCGCCTGCCCGTCAGCGTGTCGTCGTTCAGATTAGTTTTCGATTCGAGAGCGCGTCGTCCGTTCTGTCAAACAAATAGATAAGCAATGTCATCCAGATCCAATACCCACCCATCCCTGCCCGCCCCCGTTTTTCAACCCGGTGCCACATCGATCCAATCCAAGTCTCGCGTCCTCGCGGGCGTGCAAGACGCGTACTGGAGCGACGATGAAGCAGTACGTGTTTGCCCGTCGCGCCCGTTGATGACCCATCCTCGTCATTCCGCTGATTTTTCCCGTTTGATCGGTACCAGGAAGACCAAGAATGCCCCCTTTGTCTCGAGGAGATGGATATCTCTGACCTGAACTTTCGGCCCTGCCCTTGTGGCTATCAGGTTCAGCTCTTCCTTCGTCAATCCTTGCAGATGACCAACTCGGAGTCTGCGCGTAGATCTGTCGTTTCTGTTGGCATCACATCAAAGAAAACCTGAACGGTAGATGCCCCGCATGCAGGAGAGAGTACACAGACGATACTGTCCAGTTCAAGCCCATCAACAAGGAGGAGTACGTGTACCTCGTTCTCCATCACCGGGAGTCACTCACGGATCTCGTAGTCACAAGCGTCTGACGCAACAGAAGAAACAGAGGGAACGAGAACGCAAGGATCTGGACATGTTAGGGAGACGACAGCTTGTCAACGTTCGCGTTGTGCAGCGTAATGTTGTGTACATCGTCAACATGAATCCCCGGTTTGCGAAGGAGGAGGTTAGTCCCACTGTCACTCCAGGATGACGTTATTCCGTTCCTGACCAAGTCGCTCCAGCTGATCCCAACGTTACGCTCCAACGAATACTTTGGCCAGTACGGGAAGATATCCAAGATCGTGATCGTCAAACGGACATCCACCAGCCGCAAGAGTCCGGTCATCGGGCTCTATGTCACCTACCATAGGAAGGAGGACGCCGCGCGGTGCATTGGGGCCGTTGACGGCGCTCCCCCGCCTGGGGGCGGAGGGGACGTTATGCGAGCAAGTTACGGAACGACGAAATACTGTATGGGATTCCTTCGCGGCCAGACATGCTCAGACCATGGTTGTATGAACCTTCACGAGTGGGGTGACGAGAAAGATTGTTTCACGAAGGAAGACCTCACAACGTTGTACGTCTTGCTGTGGTGTTTCCCTTCCGTCGCTTAATCGCCCTCCAGAAAACATACTCTCAAAGATACTGAGGACAGACCACGAGTGGTCGCTGTTAAGAAGACCGACGAGGCGGATGGTATGGGGTTCTTTCTACGCCCTGCCGTCTGTTGCTAATCCCACTTGTCAAGGACTCCCCCGCTCCGCTGGCTGGGCGAAGAACGCGACTTCAACGTCCAGTCGGCCGGGTCCATCGAAGAGGACTCCCACGACCAGACCACAACGTACCACCACTCCAAGTTCGGCTGATGTCCGCATTACGGCTCGTGCAGAGCGAAAGGCTGCTGCTGTGAAACCCCCCTCACAACCTTCCTCACGACCTCAGACCCCTAGTTTACCCACATTTACTGCGAGGCCCACTACCCCTTCGACCAAGGGGAAGTCTAAAGATGTCGTTCCTCCTCTCCCCCTTACTGTTCAGTCCGTAGGATCACCTGCACTCTCATCCCCTGTTGTCGGTTCAGACGCTGGCTCTGTTCCCCGGGAAGCTTCCACCGAGTCTCCAGCTTTGCGGCCTCAGTCTGCTCAATCAGAACAACCCGTACTACCCCCGGCACCTCCTGGTATACCTCCACCACCTGGTCTCTTGGCTCCTCCTGGCCTTTCTCCTCCAACATGGACACAAGCAACAGACCCCGCACTCCCGCAAGTTTCTTACCAGATGTCATCACAAGCACAAGCTCTAATTGATGATTTACGCGCAAGGAGGGAAGCACCGGTTTCCACCTCTGTGATCAGCCCTTTCCCAGACATCGACCGCACTTTGCAAGTACTGACAGGTGGCGGCGATGAATATGGAGGGTTCAGCTTCAACTTGGATCCGAAGTTGGCAGAGGACTGCGCCAACACTCAGATGGAGTTCCCTGGTTTGGAGGCGGAAGCTGGTATGCCCTTCCAGGGGAGTTTCTTGGAGGCTTTCCCTGGGCTTGCGAACCCTGCGTCTCCTACTGTTAGCTTCGCCCCGCCTCCCGGTTTGAGCTATACCCACAACTCTGCACGCTCCATTTACGACGCCGATGCCACTCTCCCCCCTCCGCAGCCGGACGTTTCCTCTGGATATACAGGATCATTCAACCCATTCGACGGCAGTGAAGAACAACTACAACGACAGTATTCTCCATTGGACGACGACTCGACACGAAAGGTCTCTCGGTTTGGTTTTGCACGTGGGAAACAGAATTCCGCTGCAACCTCTCCTCTACCCCCAGCCGCGTCGTTGCAGAACGACATAAGCGCACACCCTTCCTACTACGACTCTCCAGATCCGTCGACAACGAACTCAGTCTCGAGCCAGTGGAACCTATCGAGGCGTCAAACTGGCGGTTATCTCTCCCCCCAGTCTCGTTCTGTGTCTAATTCTCCTGCGATCCGCCACGCACAAGCTATTTCTCCTTTCCCTCAGCAACAATTGACTCAATTTCAGCCCTTTGACAACGATATAAGCGAGGCACAACTCCGTGATTTTATCAGCTCCAGCCGTGATCGCACTGGTGCCCCCCAAATACACTCTGGTAAGAGATCCACGCTTGTAAGCAGAGGGTTTGGCTCATTATTCCCGGACTTCAGGGCAAGGGTCCCAATGGGACTCCAGTTTCCCTAATACTTCTTTCACTGATCCTGCGATCATGTCCGCGAGTATGTCTTCCAATCACGTAGACCCATCCACTCAGATGAGCATGCAACAACTGGGCTCATACGGCTCCAACCCCGGTTTTGGTCCTCCCCCCGGTCTGACGCCACCCACGCCACTCCGGCCTGGTCCCAATCTCCCACACTCCCACGCCAACGTCTCGATGTTCCAGAATGACACGGTTCAGGCAAGTGGGTCAGCGTATGGTGAGTATCTTTTCGCTTTACAAGGGGAGGGAGCCCCGAGGACACCGTACCGAGCGCCGTACCTTCCCCAGCGCGGAAAATCTATCAACGATCGTGAACCGTACTACCGCGCGAAGGCGTTTTGATGTTTATGCCATTCCAATCATATGCCAACTTTCCCCGCCCAATGAACACCACTTCCACTCGACTCGATCTCGCCACCGCATCCCTGGAGAGGGAAAGGAACACATCTTGGCGGCGATTGCACTTTCACCTATCCGATCCCTCACATTCCATTTTCCCCGCCTCACGAACTTCCCATTCTCCCTCCCCCTGTGTCCCTTTGGTCCGATTACCAATCATCTAACTGATATCCCCTTGTTTTTCGCTTTGATTCACATTCAATCTTTCCTTCCGGACCTGGTTATTCTCCCCAGTGTCGCCATCCGGAGCATCTTCCGTTGCGTTATCTCTATCGGACTTTCCCACGCTCCAGTCTTTGTCGGCAGAGACCAACCCACCCACTCGTTCGGACCAGCCCTCACCCGACGGCCAGGAGACTTCTGGTGACCCAGCCTTGGAAGGCTCCCAACCAACACTTGACGCCAAGGCGTTGAAAAAGGTCACCCAGAAGGTCCTGGCGGCGGAACGGGCTGCGGAGAGGCAACGTGTCTCACAGAAGAAGGCTGTTTTACGAGCTGCGGAGAAGCAGAAGGCTACCGCAGAGAAGGAGAGGCTGAAGAAGGAGAAGGAGGATCGAGAAAAGGGAGAGAGAGAGAGGGTGGCTCGCCTCGCCGAAGAGAAGGCTGAGAAGGAGAAGGAAAGGGCAAAGAGAGAAAAGGCCGCCAAGGAGCAAGCTGCCCTGGCCTCTGCTGAGAAGGAGAAACAACAACAGGCCAAAAGGGCGGCGAAACTAGCCAAGCAACAAGCCACCACTCCTGTGAGGACTACTGATACCGATCGTTCCCCCGCTCCCGCCAGTGCAAATCCCGTCGAAACCATCCCCATGCTCTCCAAGATGCCGAAAAAGTACAAGCCTGTGACAAAACCCATAAGAATCCCGAAGGATGACATCAACCAAGACGGTAGTTCTGCTCACCCCTCCGCTGTCACTACCGGAACCCCCGACACCCCAGAGGCGCGCCTGTATACCGGTGCTGAGACCAGCTCAACCCCTTCACGCCCGATCTCCCCGGACCTAGTGTTATCCACCGAAGCGACATCGGTCGAGGAGTTGCTTATGCAGATCGATATGCAGGCGCCTCACATGAACGTTTCCAGCCACCCAATTTTCGACATGTCCAAAATTAACCCAGCAGCGAAGATGCCTCTGGAATATGGGCCCCTTGTCCACGCTCTCTCAGCTCTCTCAGTTGGCGGTGGATCATTCGCCAATGCTATGCCCTCAGGGTCGATCGATAACGCAGTCTCATCGTTTCAACAGCTATTGGAAACCCTCACCCAGACAATATCCGACCTTCTGCGCCTCCTCCCTCGGACCACTTGGGACGATAGCTCCTCTTTCGATGGTGTCCTCCGCGATATGCTCAAGGGAGATGATTTCCTAGATGATGGGAACGAGGAAGACGCGAACAAGGAAGATGAAGTTGCCGCGTTGACGATGGCGCTAGAGCGAAGGGCACGGTGGATGGAGGTTCAGTTATCAAAGTTGGAGGAGTTACATCGAGACATCAACATGGCCGCCGTGCGAGCAGTCCTCTCTTTCAACGATAATGGCTGGGACGTTCACGGGTTCATGCCGAGGACAGGGAACACCCTGGAGAAGTTTAGTAACCTAGGTGTAACGGGAGAAGGGGACGGGCTGAGACTTATGACAGCGGAAGAGTTGGAAGAGAAGCTAGCTGTCGCGAGAGAAGCGGCCGCGTTCGCAGAGACGGAGGTGAAGGAGATGATGGCGAAGCTCCAGGAGCTACGGCCAGAAGGTCATGACGAGTACTGTTAGCTTTGAGAATGGCATCAATGTGGTGTCTGGGATACAGTTTTACTTCACAACCGGATGCGTGCCCATCGGGAGGGGGCTTCGTTTCAGCCACCCTTACCCCACGTTTGATGGGATGCCGCTTGGCTACGAGCAACGATGGACCGTATTCGGGACCTTTTGTCGGTCAATTGTTCCACCAGACGCCAGTCAGTGTGTGTAGAATGTTCTGTTTTCAAGACCGGATCTCGTCGGTGCTTTATCGGCACCGGCTTCTAACGTCCAACACTGACAAGATGGAGGTCGGATACATCAGTGAGCCTTGCTGATGGGGTGACCGAGTGCACAACGGCTCGCATGCGTCCCTGACCCTACAATGGCTTACACGCGGGGTGCTTCACGCTGAACACTCGAGGAAGGCGCTGTGTGGTGGCACACAAAAGCAACCGCTCCCACGAACAGGTTGGCTCTAAGGCGGACGTTCGGCCTTGTCGCGTTTGACGATCAGAGCAAGTTGTCGGGCCGGCTAAAACGTTGGCTGATCCCGAAATGGCTCAATGGCATATCCGGTGCTTCGTTTCGGCGTTCGACACAAAGGCAGATTCTTGCCACCGTATAAAATATCCTGGTCATGGGGCGGTAATCCGCTTTGGTCCCCATTCGCCCTTCGCATCCCTTTTTTCTCTCTCTGTAGCCCTATCCCGATATGGCCCGTGCCATTCCGCGTCTGTCTGCCCCCTCCTACTCTGCTTTATCAGACACGTCCTCTACGAACTCCTCATTGGTGAGGGTTTTCCTAACGGAGTCGACGATCCCCACGCTCACCCATGTCTTAGTCTAACGCATCCACTGGCCCACATAAGGTCAAATACCATGGGATGGGAGAGGACTGGGACATGATCATCGAGAATGAGAAGGCTGTCGATGTCTCTCTTGTCTTGCCCCACCACCGCGCTCGTACACAACCACTTGACTACCGGATGAACATGCATGTTGCCGGTGAAGAAGGTGATATGAAGGTCAAGGTCGTGAGTACCCCACTCTCAATGAAGACGGTGGGCGTCAAGGTTGACCTCCTTGATAGTGCCGTCCCATGACCTCCCATCGATCTGCCTTCTACCTTCAAGTCGCCTCTGCCTCTTCCTCTGATGTCACTGTCTGGCTGCCTAGTGACTTTGATGGCACTATCTACCTCCGGTCGGGACCTGGTTCTGGGCACCGTCCGAGACTCTCCGTGTCCCCTGGCTTCTCGAACCACATCATGAAAAACACGAGACTCTACTTGGACGGCCAGAGGTCCGGAAGTGGAGACGGAGCTGATGCTACCGATGGCTTCGACCTCGTCGACATCACCGCATCTGGGACTATTCATCTCAAGATGTGGGACGTACGGACCTCTGCTCCCGAAGTCAAGTCGAGGGAGACCTTCATGAAACTCTTCGGTTTGACCAAAAAGAAACCGACAAATCGCCATAATTGGGATTTCCTCCTTGACGATTGAACTTCAGTGTTCGGTATACCTACATTCCTATCTATTCTCATCTCATATTCTGGCCGCGCATTTTTCGCTTCGTTTCGATTCCTTGATTCCGGTCCTATGTGTACGATCATCACTACTGCTAAACACTCTCAGTACCCCATCCTTGGATCCCTTCATCGTTCCCTAACCTCCCCCGTCATACTGCTCGATATCGTCCATGCTCTGTAGCATATCGTTCGCGTCTCCCTTAGATAATCCACTGTAGCGCTATAACCTCTATCACACTAGCCATGCTTCAATAAACCCCATGTTCTCTGTTCAGCACAACGGTGAATGGCGTGGCGCTTCAACGATTACCCCCGATGAACGGGACCTCGGAGCTGGACCGCTCCATTCCTGGGCGGGAAACGAAAATGATCGAGATCAGCGAAGCCTGTTTGGGTGGATCCGCTTGCTCCCGAACGAGAAAAGGTGCAGTTATAAGTGCCTGAAGAAGCATTCTCCCTGAACAAAATAGGATGGCGAAAAGCCTTATTTAACGACCGCCTTACCGTTTCAGAGGAACGCACTTTAACGACACAGGAGATTACGACACTTCTGCCGCTGGATGAAATTCTCCTCGAGGGGTACAGGCCGTTGCGGTGGTAAACAGGGTGCGCGTTCTCAATTGGCAGGCGAAGTTCGCGCACTCGCAACACTTCCGAAGTCGTCCGGTAGGGTTTGATCCCGCGGCCAATCTCACGCACCTCGCCCGGGCGTCGTCGGGTACCCCACTCACCGTGGGGGTTGTTCACTCCCACAGTCTTTTATCGTAGCTTGTGCCATTCCCTGCGGTTACCCAGTACTTAAAGGTGGTGGAAACGCAGGGAGAAGCTGGGTTTGCTGATCTCGATTTAATTCCTGTTTCTTGGGTGGATCGGCCCAATCGGGAATGCGCCAACGCAACGGAAATACCAGAAAGCCAAGGCGTGGATCAAATCCACATCGCAGGACCACGGAAAACTTGGCACGCCGCTCTCTGGATCGACCCCCTCGTTCGAGAAACCGAAGTTCGGGCGACAGTTCCACTAACAGCACGCCGGGAGTGCAGACACTATCGGTGGGTTTTCTTTTTACCCTAACGCCACAGAATGGTCACTTCGATGTTATAAGTAAACAGCATCCTCCCGCCCCCCACACCCTACAAGTACCGAGTAGCATTGTCCACCCGGATTAACTATGGTCGAATTGTGCAAATGGCTGACCTTCCATGACCTACCCAGGATCCTTTCAAACTCATGATATCCGCTGGCCGCTTGGCGACAAGCAGGCCGCAAATGATGCAACGCTATTTGCGTAAGTTTGGTGCCCACGGGGTAACTATTGAAGGGGATCCGGGGGGGCTGGGGTGCCAACGGGTGAAAGTGGGGATATCGTAATCCGGCCACTTAACGACGTCGTTGATCATTCTCCGCACCACCCGCAAAGTGCAGAACCTTTCCGAGTCGTTCATCAGGAAAATCTAGAGTCGTAGTTCACACAATCGTGCGCAACCTACGCGCTTCGGTGGAACTGCAGTCCGCTCCATTTCGTCTAAATCCGGTGCGTGCAATGCAAGCCGGCGGGGAAAGAACTAGCCGGGACTCCACAAGCTCCAACGCTTTCAGAACTGACTGCCAATACCGGGAGCGTTTCGAAGCACTTGTATGGTACTCCCATTGTTCCACTCGTTTTCAATTCCCGCCAAGTGAATCCTAGCAGGCTCAGGCTCACCTTTGGTCCCGGCGTGGAAATTGAAAGGCGAAAATTTTCGACTGCTGGGTAGATTCTCGTGACTCTTAGGAAACAAAGCTTACTAAGAACCCCATGGATTTCTCACCAGCTTTACCTGTACAATGCGTACACGGCCAACGATCTCAACGGTCCAAATTCGATCCGCAGCCGGACATCCCGGGAGGACCCGTTGACCTAAGTAGAATATGTCAGCGGATGTCCATAGGATCGCTCCGGACCTCCGGTGAGACAATTCGTGGACCATCTGGGGCGAACAATCCAGAGACCATCGATGAATTGCAGTTATTGGACATCCCAGAACATTCCGCCCAGTCACCGGGGACATCCGCCAGAGGAGACGCTTTCTGGAGATCCGAGATCGTTGGCCGTGTACGTTCATGTGTTCTTGATCGACTTCTCTCTACGACGATCGCGGAGTCGCCCACTCCTGGTAGGAGGAAATGGTCGCCCGGAGCTGATGAGGGCCAACCGTTCCACTCGTGCCTAGATGACCACGTTGCCTGTGCGAGACCACGGTTCACGTAATGCGTACGTAGGTCTTGCCCGTATTGAACTCCACCTCCCACCCAACGCTGGCCACTGGGAAATCACTGTGATTCGAGCCCCGGACCTCGGCCGGATATTCGGAGCTCAAAGCTGGAATCACTCAATGCATGGTGAGGGGTGCTTGAAAACCCTGTGCCCTGAGTGAAAGGCGGGTGGCCGTCGGAGTGACATCTGTGCATCTTCCGTCTCCGGTCTCCGGGGGTCCTCCTCCTTCAACATCAATACATTCTAAGATCCACGCGTTTATTTATACTGCATGCGAGTTCTCTCGTTCGAGTGATACCATGATACATCCTGAGCTCGTCCGGACTCGACCACCGGGGGTCATGGAACTCTCCGAAGGTCGTCGGATCGTATATATACGCACACCCCCATCTGCTGACGAATAAAGAACGAACCACCACACTTCCACATCCCCCAAGACGCTATGGACACTATGATGAGGACCACCACCGCCGTAGCCGTTTATTGCGGCGCGTCGCCTGGAAGGGAGAAGGCTTACCAACATGCTGCCGACTGTATGTCTACACTCCTTGCCCGAATCACATCGATCCACGTTCTCACATCGGTACCGTAGCACTTGGAAGAGCGCTAGCTGCCGCTAAGCGACAGCTTGTCTACGGGGGTGGGTCCAAAGGGATCATGGGAATCGTATCTGGTGCTGCACTAGACGCTGGAGGCGACGTCGTCGGAGTGATCCCACACGTAATGCTCGCATCTGGAGGCGAAGGAGACCGAGTGCCTGGAAATGGTTGCTCTTCTGTTTTCGTCAAGTTGGGAGAAGAGGGAAGAGAAATGGTGAGTGTGACTGGTCTTTATGACACTCCTATCACTGAACTGGGTCTCAGATGGAATGGGTGCGATAACCCCTCGAACCCCTGACGATCCCGACGTGCGCTGACCTTCGCCTAGGTGGTTGTGGATTCGATGCACGAGCGTAAAATCGAGATGGCGCGACGTTCGTGCGGGTTCATCGGACTCCCTGGTGGATACGGCACGTTCGAGGAGGTATTCGAGGCCACCACTTGGACTCAACTTGGTATTCACTCAAAACGTATGCGTCCGACTCTCCCCCCACTGCTCATACAACATGCTAATTGTGTCCGCAGCCGTTGTCCTCGCAAATGTTCTTGGATACTGGGAACCGGTTCGCGCCCTCATTCAAGGTGCAATCAAAGCTGGCTTCGTTCAGCCGGCGGGCGTAAATCTCGTCAAGTTCGTCGACGGTCCTGCTGACCATTCGCTGCACGAAACATTCGACTGGGGCAAAGCCCTCGTCGAGGAGGTCGATTCATGGGAGTCCCACCCTTCGTACAGTATTGGGTTTGACTGGACCCGGCCAAGGGACATTGAGGAGGAAACTGAGATTCTCCACCGTAGAAAGCAGAAGAACCACTATTCAGTGCCCAACAGAAGTCCATCGCGTTCGTCTAGGGACAAACGGGCATCCCAGACGTATTACAAAGCGGCGCTATAGAATGTACTCAGTATTGCACAGCGTTCCTACTTTCTGTACGAAATCATCACCGGTCGCAGTGCCACAGGTACTATTTCTAATACATAGCAGCCCTTCTTACAGTAACAAAAAAAGAAGTTCGCTTTCAGCGACTATGCACCGTTCACGCCACTCCGTTGTGTGTTGCCAAGGTCTTACTTCCGTTCGGCATGGTCGGTGCCCACAATAGTATAGTCTGACAGCGATGGGGACCCTCCCGAGGGACGGCGCTCCCCGCTGTGTGTCTACACTACATAAGAGAAGATAGACTTGGGCCACTATATTTAAATGTGACTCGTAGGTCTGCGCTACCAGAAAAACAGCGGGAAAGATGTGATACACTGGAAAATGTCGCTCCTGGGCCCGGCCACTCCGTGATCGAAACCGGGTTCATGATTTCATTCTCAACGTCCACCACCCTCTCCTCGAGCTTTCTTAA